>Ga0315551_10000890_pt1 | contig 23386 bp, 19 predicted proteins | sample SalMarSW160290MG_FD_203678 | JGI IMG/M metagenome (GOLD analysis project Ga0315551, IMG submission 203678) | Salt marsh sediment microbial communities from the Plum Island Ecosystem LTER, Massachusetts, United States - Salt Marsh Sediment SW1602-90 ...
GAAAGGTCGGAAACCAGGAAATAGGCGAGGTCGGCGGCTTCCTCCGGCGTGCCGAGCCTGCCCCAGGGTATGCGGGTGGAAAGCATACCGTGGTCCTTCTTTCTGGCTTCTTCCCAGGTGATGCCCTCGGCCTCCGCCATCTTGGCAAAAGAATCGTCTCTCAAGTTCGTAACTATCATGCCCGGGTTGATGCCGTTGACGTTTATTTTATACTGCGCCAGTTCCAGGGCCAGACTTTTCGTCAGCCCGATGGTGCCGTATTTGGCCGCGGAATACGCAGCGCTTCCCGCTACTCCGTGCGTCCCCGCCAGCGAGCAGAAAATAACGATTTTACCGCCCTCTCCCTTCTCCATCATGCACCTGGCCGCCGCCTTGCAGATTAAAAACGAACCTGTCAGGTCGATATCAATAATAGCCCGGATGTCTTTCTCGGAGAGGTCTATAACCGGCACTCCCACCGGACCGCGGATGGCGGCGGCGTGTACCAGGATATCTATCTTCCCCAGCTCTTTCAGGATTTTCCCCATGACTGCGTCGATTTCCTTGCTGACGTTGATATCCATAGTCGCTGCCAGGGCTTTCCTGCCCAGGGCCTCGATTTCAGCGGCGATAGCATCAAGTCCGCCCCAACCCTCGTCACCGGGGAAAAGGCTTTTAGGCGAAGCGATTTTATCGGTAACGGCAACATCAGCCCCTTCATTGGCCAGCCGCAACGCGATGGCATGCCCCATGCCCCTCTTGCTGGCGGCCCCGGTAACCAGGGCGACTTTTCCCTTCAGGCTGCTCATAATGATAATTCCTCCTGTAAATACTCTTATTAGCTGACCGATAATACTATATTGCTATCCTTTTCCTGTGGGCTCTTAATGCGGATAAAAATCCCTGGCTATATCGTCCAGCCCCAGCGACTTCAGTTTCTTTTCGCTCGGTCTGGCGGTCGCGGCGTCCCAGTCCATTGCAGCCACGTACTCTTTGACCAGCGTATCGGCATCCACAGTGACGCCGGCCAGGGGCCCGACTGCGTGCGGCGGCTTGCCCAGTATCCGGCCGGATACCTCGAACTGCAGCAGGTTTAGTCCTTCGCGGATGTTGAAGGCCTGCCGGACGTTTTCTATTCTCTCTCCGGCTGTCAGCATTTCGTCGAGGGTTATGTCCCAGCCGGTAATCGCCCTCATGAACTCCGCCATGACCCCATAACTGGGCAGATTACCCGCCACGAAGAGGCACGTCCCGGTGCACATCGTGATGTGCTGCTGGCAGGTGCCTATCCGGTGCGCCGGTCCTCTGCCGCTGAACGACCCCGGGTCGTATTTCGGCAGCAGCTCCTGGCCGAATCCCTCCGAGCCCTGGGTATGTCGCCCGGGGGTGGCGTTGGCGATATATGTCGCCGGCCAGTGGAAGCCCGCAATCGGATTGTGTCCCGGCACCTCCTGACCCTGGACGTGGATGGCGTATTCTCCGGCGCCTTTGCCTATCTTATGCGCGGCCACTTTTACGCCGTCGGCCAGTATGTCCCCGAAGCCTTCTCTTTTAGCCATTTTCTCCAGCATGGCGACTATCGACTTGTGGTTGCCCCAAGTCATTTCGATGCCGCCGGTGTCTTTTTTATCGATTAATCCATTCTCGTAGCATTCCATGGCGAAAGCCATGATGGCCCCGGCGGAAATGGTATCTATGCCGTAGCGATTGCACATATCGTTGGCCATCATGATTGATTCCAGATTGTCGTTAAGGCAGTTGCTGCCGAGCATGACGATTGTCTCATACTCGGGTCGGAAAGAACCCGCCGCGTACTTGTATTCCCCGGTTCCCTCCTTCATAATCGCCTCGCAGCTGACGGGGCACCGGTAGCAGCCGGTCCGCTTTAACTTGCGTTCATCTACGGGGTCGGCGCCAAGCGGCTTGGCATCCGGGAAATCGTTTACCGCTATCCCTCCCCAATTTTTTACGGGAGAATCCCCGCTTTCGACGGAGCTTACGGTTACGAATGACGTACCATATTTGCGTATCCAGTCGATATCGCCGCTCAACTGGGGCAGATATTTCTTTCTTAATTCCTTCAGTCCTTTCGCATCGTCTACGGGGACTTTTATTTTGCCTTTAACGGCCACCGCCTTCAGCTTCTTCGAACCCATGATAGTCCCCAGGCCGGAGCGACCCGCCGCGCTGCCTTTATTGTGCATGATGCAGGATACCCGGGATAGCTTTTCACCGGATGGGCCGATGCAGATTATAGCCACATCGTTGCCGAGTTCTTCTTTCAGAATGTCCTCGGTCTCGTAGGTATCCTTGCCCCACAGGTGGGAAGCGTCTCTTAACTCCGCCTTGCCGTTATCGATGAAGAGGTAAACCGGCTTTTGGGATATGCCCGTGAGGAGAATACCATCGTAGCCGGAGAACCTGATATATGCGCCGAAATAGCCGCCGGAATTGGCATCGCCCCAGCCCCCTGTCAGCGGTGACTTTCCGAAAATGGTGAATCTCGTACCTGAAATGGCATCGGTGCCGGTAAACGGGCCGGTCATGATGCCCAGGATGCTATCCGGACCCAGCGGGTCGGCGCCGGCCTTCATGCGGTCGTAAAGAATCCTGGCGCCGATACCGTAACCGCCGATATAATCGCGGCATAGTTTTTCTTCAAGCACCTCGTCTTTTAACTCATTTGTGGATAAATCAACGTTTAGTATTTTCCCCATATAGCCTCTGGTCATAATTGCCTCCTCGTTAGTGCTGCACGTTAACGGTGGCTTTGGCACCGCAATAAAGTCATTTATATAATATTGCCGTATTTAGGTCATTCTCTGCAACTTTCGTTGTCAGCGGGTGATAAAATCGGTTATATTAAGATACAGCCACAAGTATGAAGGAGGCCGCAGGTGTTACTCGAGAACAAAGTCGCTATTATTACCGGAGGTGCCAAAGGAATCGGGAGGGGTATTGCCCTTAAGTTCGCCGAGGAAGGATGCGACGTCGTCGTTAACGCCCTGCATATTGAAGGCGTTAAGAAGGTCGCGGAGGAGGTTAAAGCGCTGGGTCGCCGGTCCCTGGCGATAGCGGCTGATGTTTCAAACAGCGCCGGGGTAAAAGATATGGTGGCGCGGACTATTAAAGAATTCGGTAAAATTGATATCCTCGTGAATAACGCGGGCGGGATAACGGGAGGTAAAGAGGGGGCAATTGAGGATACTAGCGAGCAGGACTGGGACAGGGTAGTCGGCGTTAACCTGAAAGGCCAGTTTTTATGCTGCCGGGAAGTCGTTCCCATTATGAAGAAGAACAAATACGGCAAAATTATCAATGTCTCTTCGATGGGCGCCATCCATCCGCCCGCGCCTATCGTTCATTATCATGCGGCTAAAGGCGGGGTCGTTTCATTAACAATAAACCTGGCTTTCGAACTGGCCCCCTTTAATATCACGGTAAACGCCATTCTGCCGGGGCCGATACGTTCGGAGTTTTTTAACGAGATGCTGAAGAAAATGACAAAAGAAGAAGGGGAGGCCTTTTTCAAGATGCTGGACGCCAAGGTGCCCATGCAGAGGATGGGTACGCCGGAGGAAATAGCGGGGGTGGCGTTGTTCCTGGCATCAGAACTATCATCTTATGTTACCGGGGAGTCTATAAACGCCGGCGGCGGGTTGCCCTTAACCCCGCGTGAAGACCTCGATTCTCTCTAGTTGGATATGCGGGGGTTTGCGATAATCTCCGGGGGCGGCTTGCCGGTATGTCTTTTCAGGGCTCCAGCTCTATCCGGGCACTCGTCGGGACTATCGAAAAGTCAGTATCCATGAAACCTTGAGGTTTCTGGTGACGGTGTATAAATAAACGCATATGGTTATTAGAATAATCACCCGGTGGATGGCATTGGCATTGCTGGCATTGGCATTGCTGGCGATAGTGGATTCCGATACCTGTGCAGCCGACGATTTCTCTCTCCGATTATCGGTGAACGGTCAAGATATTTCAGAAACAGATACTATAATCATCGACCCTGAAACAGACCTGACGATAGATTTCCAGGTCTTCGATGCCACCAGTAATATAAATCTGCAGAATATATCCGTGTTAGTGACTTTTGCAGGGCAGGTTCAGAGCCGTTTCCCTTAAGTCCCCATCTATTCGTCTCGTTAGCTACATAGCCTAGAAACTCTCGTATGTCCCATTCGGTAAGCATACGGATATCATCAGACCATTCTTTTAATTGGGCATACCAGAGGAAACGCTTGAGGTTTTCCGAGTAGAATTCTACCGTACGCGGACTTTTACCCTCGGTTTGTTTGGTGAGTACGAATCCTGTCACCAGAGACTTGAGAGATGTCCCTGGCTGTGCTGTTGGGCGTGTGTAAGTAACCATTTTTCATTCGCGGACCCGCCCTGAAGTTATTGTATCAGATGGTCTCTGTTGAATTCAACCACCTGTGGCTTTCTTGAGGTATCAGATGGTCTCGGCACTCAATCTTGAGTGTATGGTCGGGGCGCCCGGATTTGAACCGGGGACCTTCTGAACCCCATTCAGACGCGCTACCAAGCTGCGCTACGCCCCGTGAAGTCTCACCTGTATAAAATGGGGGAGGACAACATAATAAATAATAGGCTAGCCGCGTGGTATTGTCAAACCTAAAACGAATAATTGTATAGAAGCCGTAAACTTGACACGCGTGAAGCGGTGATGTAGATTTTTCTAGGTTGCTTGTTCTCGGTTACGTCATCCAATAAATGTTATTATCAGGCACGTGCGGGTGAGTAAGATGAGACGGCTGATACCGTCCGGCGGGATAAGAGAAAAACATAGAATAATATAATATAATATATGCGGGTTTAAATCGTAGATAATTAAAAGGAGGTAGATATGTCACCAGTATTACAGGACAAGGTAGCCATCATCACCGGGGCCAGCCGCGGCATCGGGAAGGCATTTGCCTTAAGATTTGCCGAAGAAGGGGCCAAATTGCTGTTAACTACCACTAATCTTAAAAGGGCTGAAGGCACGGTTAATGAGGTAAAAGCTAAAGGCGGGGAAGTAGCCATAGTGGAGGCCGATATTGCCCACGAGGACCAGCCCCAGAAGATAGCGGATGAGGTTATGAAGAAGTACGGCAGGGTGGATATACTCCTTAATAATGCTGCCGTATGGGGCGGCCTTAATGCCAAGCCGTGGAATCTCTGGACGACCGAAGAATGGGACCGAATCTTAACGGTGAATGTCCGGGGAACCTGGCTGGTCTGTAAGGCAATAGTTCCCCTGATGGAAAAAGCGGGCAAAGGCAAAATTATCAATGTAGCTTCTAATGTCGCCCGGGTACCCGCGGCTTCGTTCTTTATCCCGTATTCGTGCAGTAAAGGGGCCGTTTACACGATGACTCACGCCCTGGCCCACGCTCTGGGCGCCTCGAACATCAATGTCAACGCCATCGCGCCGGGATACACGGCTTCCGAAGCCAGTTTAAACCAGGAAGGCAGTGACCAGACGTTCGAACTGGCTACCGCGGAACAATCGTTGAGTCGGCGCGAGCAGCCGGGCGACCTGGTGGGGGCGGCGGTATTCCTGGCCTCGGCGGACTCTGATTTCATATCGGGGCAGGTTATGTATGTCGACGGCGGCACCGTAATGCTATAGAGACAGGCCGTATACTTACGGTCGGTCAATAATTCATATACCTAGATAACACTGGTAAGCGCCGCGAATATAACGGCGAATATCAGGTAGGCGCCGTTGCTGGCCAGAGTCACCAGGATAAAGGCTCTTAACGCCTGGAACCTGCCGCTGCCCAGTTGGCGGAAGCGGCTGGCGGCGTAGATAATGACGCTGACCCCTCCGAAAAGTATAAACAGGAAGGCCAGCACCAGGTTGCTCCCGGAAAAAGACCATATCATGTATAAAATCGCGCCTGGAATCAATAGTCCCAGGTTAATGCCGATATACTTTAACCCGGTTGCCCACAATTGGCTGATTTCCACCGGGGAGCTTGTGCGGAGCAGGCGCGGCATCAGGTAGCGCCAGCCCAGCAGCCAGAAGCCCAGTGATATGATAAGGCCGAATACTAAAGCCACCGTTCCGGTTCCCGCCGACTGCAGTCCCCGGTGCACTTTACTCCAGACGCTCTGCGGCCTGACGGTAATGATTATATCCTCCGCCGCGTTGCTCCGGGTATAGGTTGCCCGCCAGACGTGCCAGTAATCGCTGTATGCCTCGTCTACGGCGTAGGCGGCGACGTTAAAGTAATCGCCGATTCGCTGCCGTGTGCCTGAATGCCCCGAGGCGTTAAGGCCCAGTTTGGGGTACTGCACGCTGAAGTCTATCCCCGGCGCGGCCGCTACATATACGCGGGTCATCTCGATGGGGTGTGACCAGGCGGCTCCCGTCCCCAGCGGATAGGCGTAAGTAGCCCCGGATTCGCCGGGTGCCAGCGTGGTAGTCCAGTAGAGGTGAATGCCCGGCTCGCCGAAGTCCCGGCTGCCATCGGAGCCGTCTCCCACGCCCTGCACCTGTGTCTGGAGGGTAACCACGGCGATTTTCTGTCCGCGCAGACGTATCAGGGTTTCCCGCACCGAGGGGTCCAGTCCGGTGGTGCTTATCAAGCCTTCGAGGTCGGTATCGTCGTTCAGTCCGTAGATATCTACCTGCGTGCTGTCCGTCTCGAAAGTCGCCTCCGGCGGCGGGGCGGCACAGCCGGAAAGAATAACGGGAATCCACAGCGGGAGCAGCCAGATGCCGTTGGTCAGCAGCGTTGCCCCGAACAATGAATTCACGGCCATTTGCTTTCTCTGGGCGTCTTGGTGAATGATGGTGTCCCAGCCTTCCGTTTTACGCCTGTCGAAGGTCAGGGAGTTCTCCTCGTAGACGCTGAACCTGTCGGGCGTAAATCCGAGGGGCACGAAGAAGACTACTTCGTGAGATTCACCCGTGCTGTCCAGCAGGGAAATGAACAGGTCGACCTCCGCCGTCTCCGTGTCCCTTAGCGTGATAACGGCAATCTGGTGCCCTTCCTTTAACAATGCCCAGAGGTGAGGACCGACAACCGGTCCACCGTCGGCCTTTAGCGGATTTGGCAAAGCGATGAACGTAACGGCGAGAACTATCAGCAGGGATAACCTGCATATGATACGCGATATTTTCAATTGCTCTTCCTCGAAGTGTATGGGACTAATTGACTTTAGCAGCATTCTACTACGAAATCACCTTAAAACAAAGCAGCCGTTTTTATGAGTCTCTTTACTTGATAACGCTGTAGGGGCAGGTTTCCCGGAGGTTGCAGCGGGCGCATATTTCGGCCTGTGTCCACGTTTTCATCCTGGGACCCAGGGCGAGTATCATGGAAGCCGACTTTCGGGGCACCATGATGCCCGAGGATGTCAGGCTCACGCCGATTTCTCCGGCATGGGCCAGCTCCAGTATATTCCGCTGTTCCGTGATGGCTAAGCCGGGCATGCCCGGGGCTACCGGACTGCCCGCCTGGAGGCCGCGCCCCGAGGCCTCACCGGCGATTTGGTGACAGACCTCTATAATTAACGTATCCACGGCGGCGCTCCCGATGCCGTCCAGCAGCATTGCCCGCAGGGTCTCACCGCCACGGCTGTATTCCGTCACCTGTTTTTCCAGTTCCGGGCCGACGGTACAGACGATGGCAACGAGCTCTTTAGCTTCCGGGAAGGTCGAAGGCAGCAGGGTGCCGTTTACTGACGCGTTGCCTTCCAGCGAAACACGCTCGGGGGTCATTCCGGTCACCGGGTAGGTATCAAAGGCGGCGGTCGGGTTCATCAGGTTGGAGTCGCTTACGTCTTCAAGCAGCGCCTCGACCTGGCTTTGAATCTCGAGTCTGGCCTTGGAATATCCCCTGAACCCTCCACGGCGCAGGACTTCACTCTTTTTCAGGTTAAGGCTGATATCTTTGACTACGGGCATATTTTAACCTCGGGGTGGCATTAACGGGGAGGGTGTGCCCGTAGAACATGCCCCGGTACACACCCTCTTTTCAGCTATTATTTTACAGTCTTAGCCTGTTACGTGTCCGCTAATAAACGCCGTATTCCCTGGCGGCGTCAACCATGGCGTGGACGTTCTCCGGTTTGGCCTGATCAAAGAAAGCGCCATTGCTCACGATATAACCGCCGCCCTTGGCGCAGGTATCGATGAGGTTCTTGACGTAGTCCTTCACCTGCTGGGGTGTGCCGACGACCAACAGGTCGGAGGGCACGTTGCCGAACAGGCAACCAACCTTGCCGATTGTTTTCTTGGCTTTAGCTATGTCGCTCTGGTCGACCATCCACAGGGTCTTGCCCTTGGGTAAGTCGCTCATAATCTCCAGACGCGTGGTCCAGTGACCCTCCATCGCCGGCATCGGTACAACCCCCTCGGCAATCAAGCCCATCATGACTTTTCTAAAGGTAGGCCAGTAGAACTTCTTGAACTGTTCATCGGAGAGGAAGCCATCAGCGCCTTTATGCAGAGGCATGAATATTATGGGGTGTCCAGCCATCATAGCTGTGTCTACCCCCATCTTAATCATTATCGGGGTCAGCCTGTCCAGGGCTTCGAGGAGCTTGTCCGGCTGGCGGTACATATCCACCATTAATCCCCGGGTGCCCCTTAGGGTATCGCCAACTACATCAAAGGGCGCCTTGGTATAGCCGGCGGCTATGATCGGGTATCCGGCGGCGGTTATCTCGCCATTGAAGGCACCCATGGCTCCCATCCATTTCAGGGCTTCAGCGCCGGCATCAAAAAGCGCCTTATAGGTGGCTTGAACAGGAGGTAGACCAAAGGGGATGAAGTTCATGGCGACCCCGTACATTTCAAGTATGCCGGTGAGAGTCGGGAGCATCTGGAAACCATCAAGTTTGCCGAAGACACGTGGCAGGTAGCTATGTGTGAAATAATTAGAAGGGTCCTCAATCAGTTTGTCATACTCATCGGCCGTCATATACTCGCCTTCATTACACTGGTACGACTGCTCAGGCGCGACTCCATGGCCCGGCCAGGAATATAACTTGTAGTCAAGGATCTCAAAGAACTTCCCGGGTCCGGGTACATACGCGCCCAGGTTCCCATCAGGCTCAAAGTCCATGATAAATTTTTTGAATGCCATGCTGCACTTGTCGTAGTCATACATGGCTTCTTGAGGAGTTATTCCAGCATAATAAGCGGGGAAGAAGCTAGGAGCGACGAACACCGGCACCCTATCCGGCAGCTTCTTCATCTGAATGGCGTCTTTTATCCGGGTTATTCTCTCCTTGAACGCCTTTTCGGCTTGGGGGCTCTGGAACTTAAGGTCATTCCCCTCAGGGTCTTTCGGTGAAATCCACTTGGCAAACAGCGCTTCATGCTTTTCTTCCGATGTCATCTCTTACCACTTCCTTTTTGTATTATTTCCACCTGCACGTTATACGGTGTGGATTATTTACTTTGCCCCGGCCCATTTCCTGGCTAGGGACACGGCGACCACGGCATCCTTGCCGTAAGCATCGGCGCCGGTGTACTTTTTTATCTCATCGCTCATCTGGCCGCCGCCAATCATTACCTTGGTCTTATCCCTGAGTCCGGCGGTTTTAATAGCTTCGATGGTCTGTTTCATGGAGTCATAGGCCAGTGTCAGGAACCCGCTCAGGCCGATGACGGGGGCGCTGGTCTCCTTTATCTTATCGATGAATTTCTGCGCCGGGACATCGACACCGAGGTCGATGACGTCAAAGCCGCTGACATCAAGCATGAAGACGACGATATCTTTGCCGATGTCATGTATGTCACCGGCAACCGTGCCGATGATTACCTTGCCGCCCTTTTTGGCTCCTCCTTCTGTGGTCAGCTTGGGTTTGACCATCTCGTTGATTTTCTTCAGTATTTCGCCGGAATATACCAGATCGGGAATGAAGTACTCGCTTTTAGAGAAACGAGTGCCCACGATTTCCATGGCACGGCTGGCGTCGTTGAGGATTCCCATGGGGTCGCCGCCTGCTTTGAGCCTTTCCTCTACGATTGCCAGCGCCTCGTCTTCCTTCAGGTCAGCCAGCGTTTTGCATAAATCCTTCGCCATGTTTATTAACCTCCCAGACTTATATTGAGTTTTAAGCCCTCCGGCATCGGTACTCTATGTTTCTACCCGGTTATTAGTTTACCCAAACATATTAGCGGGTTGCTGGTGAAATTTCAAGGTATTACATACACGTGATTATTTGGCTGATATAAAAAGAGCCAGATAAAATCCGTTCATATTATTTACTCTGCAATTTAACATAGCTTTAACTAAATTGCAATATAGTACTATCTGATGCTAGGGAACCCACTGGAGCTGTTCCGGATTGAGCGCGAACTCGTAGTAGGTGTTGCTCATTTCCGGCCGGTCCCAGCTGCCCCGTGGCAGGTCGGCATCGCTGAACCTGTTTTCCGCAGACTTGCCCACGTAGATTAAGCCGCCCATCATACCGCTGATATATCTGGGCAGCCCGTTCATGGTCATGATGGGTTCGGCCTTCATGTTGTAGGTGCCATGCCACGCGACGGTGTGCTTATAGCCGGGCGGTGACGCCGACCCTACCGGCTCTTTTATAAAGGTTATCGCGGCGCGTTTTACCTTGAGCACTTCCCCCATGATCGACCAGGCAGTGGTGAAAATCTTTTCCAGCGCGGCGGCCTGTTTATCATCCGCCTCCGAGTCGATATAGAGTATTGTTTTCCACGGGGCCTGCGCGGTGATACCGCCTACGGGCGAATTGAAGCCGAAGCCGGCATTCAGGCCGCTCAAGTCGGTATCGTGGTAATATCCCTCTTTGATGTGGAAGGTAAAAGCGCCTTCGCATTGATTGACGCCGTCGTGGAGATCAGTCGGTGTGCTGGAACCCCAGTAATAGGGGCAAACCGGCGGCGAGGTGCAGGCCTCGGTGCAGTCTCCGCTTACCATCCATTCCATTTTCTCTGCCATTTTGTTTTTCTCCTTTCGGGATTTAATAGTCTTCGGGAGCTATGATATCAGTTTCAACGCCTCCCGGATATCCCCGGCCACCATTCTCCTCTTGGACTTTTCAATGAGGAAATTTTTACCCGCCGGGGTATAAGACGGGAACACCCTTTTATCTCCCAGATAGTATTCCTGCCCCCTTATTTTGTACGTGGAGCCGGCGGGTATTACCTTCTTCCCCGTCTGCTGTTTCCAGATATTGTTCATCATCTTTATCGCCACATCACCCATGAGCATGAAGACCTTAACGTTCCGGAATAGAGTTATTTCCTGTTCCAGTATTTTAGAGCAGTTTTTCATGGTGTCCGGCGAAACGGCGTATCCCGTCTTGCCGCACTTTATGGCGGTGGTGATATACACCCCCATATCAAGGATGTCCTGCATGGAGGCTACGTCCGCCCCGGCGTCTTTGAAGGCCTGGAGGGTGGTCTGTAAATAAAATGGATTGCCTTCCGCGTAAAAGTAGTCCGCCTTATCATTGGGCGGGGATTCCGTAATCATCAGGACTTTTATTTTTTCGGGGTCGATTTCCGCGGAAGGGAGCATATAGTTATTTTTATTTATATCCGTGCAGGGGAAATCGGTGCATTGTATCTTATCGCTGATTTTCATTTATATTCCTTCACAGTTTACCGACCTCCTTAATCTTCAAGACCGACACATGTGGTTAAATTTGATTCATTTCATGGAGTTTAAGCGCCAGGTTGGCCCCGGCTTTCTCCGGCGTCTCTCCTTCCACTCTATCGCACTGTACCTCCCTTTCGGGTATGAACAATTTCAAAGGTTTCCTTTGCCTCAATCTGGATGAATCGATATCCAGGTCGCCGGCGTGCCAGGTGGTGAAGGGCTGTTTCCGGGCGGCCATAAGTCCCTTGACATTGGCCGGGCGCAGTTCGCCGATTTCATGGCTGACGGTAACCAGGCAGGGCAGCGGGACCTCCACTGCCTCGTAGCCGTCGGCTAAAGCCTTCTCTACCCGCAAAGTGCCCTCGTTGACTTCTATTTTCCGGGCTACCGTGATACCGGGTATGCCCAGCAGCTCGGCCATCCCGGAGCCTACCTGACCGGCATTGGTATCGGAAGCCATCCTGCCGGTGAGAATAAGACGGAAATCCCCCAGTTTCCTGACGGCCGCCGCCAGGAGATAAGCGGTCGTATTGCTATCGGCATCTTCGAAGATGTCATCCTCGATGACGACAAGGTCATCGGCGCCCACGGCCAGGCTTTTTTTGATAACCGCCTTGGGTACGGACTTACCGGCGCTGATTACCGTTATTTTGGCGGGGTGCTGCTCCTTAACCTTGAGGGCGGCTTCGAGGGAGTTCTCGTCGTAAGGATTCAGGACCGGAGGGACGCCCTGACCGGGGAGGGCGCGCCGTCCTTCGGGGTCGATTTTAAAGGTGGAGGCGGGAGCTTCCGGGTCGGTGACTACCTTTACGCAAACGATGATATTTAACGTATCCATGATTTTTCACCGGGCGCTTGATAATAGAAGAAGCGATATATCGCTTGAACTCCGCCATATAATACTTTTTTCAGAACGCTATCGTCAACCTCGTGAGGGGATACATCCAAAGAAAATAAAACAGCCGACTGCTTGATTTTTATGGATTTTTCTGCATAGAATTGATATACGGTCTAAATACGGGCGGTTAGCTCAGTGGTTAGAGCGCTTGCTTCACACGCAAGAGGTCACAGGTTCAAGTCCTGTACCGCCCACCATGCCTGATAAGCCATCGTTTTTCCGCTTCGACGGCCTACCGCATAAGGCTGGGGAGGCAGGTGGCTATCTGCCTGTCTTTAACCTAGAGGTTCGCTAGTACTGCCGCGTGAATATTATTCTGACCGGCCCCAGCCTTTTTAATAGACCCTCGTAAACGTCGCGCCGGGCCTTTAAAATTACCGCTTCCTCGAAGAGCCCCGGTTTTCCTTTCCTGCGACCGAATCGGTTTTCCGCGTAGGCTCTCACTATATCATCGAGGACTGCGGCCTGCGTGGGGAATTCCGCCGCTAGAACGGCGGCAAATTCATACGGCGTCTGCTGCGGCCTGGGCTCCAGACCCGCCATGGAGGCAAGTCTGCACATTTTGGAATATATGCCTGACGCCAGGTGCTCTCGGTCCACCCGCCAGAGCCAGCGGTAGAACACCGACCGTAAAACCAGAAGCACAGTTGCCATGAACAGGCTGATAACTACGACTATCAGTAAAATAAACATGGCCTGTTTCAGTTCTTCGGCGAAAGGCAGGCGGGCCCTGTAGATCGATGGTTTTGGTTCCGGCGCATCCTGGCTGATGCCGTACATCTGGTACCAGTATGGTAATATCTGCCATGGCTGCAGTATATCCCGCTGCGGTTGTTCGGGTGGGGGGCCGGCGGCTGCCCACGGTGTCTCGATTGATATCCGGCTGCCCGCGCTGCCGGGGGTCGCTTCCAGGTCAACCCACCCATAGCCGGTGAAATATGCCTGCGGCCAGGCATGATAGTGTTTATTACGCAGGATATACTCTCCTTCGTGCTCGCCGGGTTCGACGGGAACGTACCCGACGGCAAGCCTCGCGGGGACATCGACCGAACGTAGCATAACCGTCATCGCCGAGGCAAAGTAAAGGCAAAAGCCGGATTTCTGATTAAACAGGAAATGCCGCATGCCGTCGACGCCCGCCGGCGGAGCCTCGATTTCTGCTTCATACGAAAACCGGGACAGGTAGTTATCTATTGCTAATACCTTTTGATAGGGGGTTTCGGCACCGCTGGTGATATTTTCGCTCAACAGCTTTATCTCGTCGGGGAAATCGGCGGGTAACCGCAGGTACTGGTACGAGATTGACGATGGATAATCTCCATCTACCCGGGATAAAGCCCCGGGTGACAGGGAAGGGATGTCGGAGGTTACGGTATAGTGTTCTCCGGGGCCGAGTACGCGGGGCGCCGTCACCGATACGATGTCTCCGTAGCTGGTGCCTACCATGGCGTCTGTGTCAGAAGACACGTAGTTGCCGGACATCAGCAGGGCGTCTGTTTTTATATTGGTGGTTACCGTATAGGTTATCCTATCATAGTTAACGGAAGCCCCGAAATCATCCCAGGACACTTCTTCTTCCGGTAAATATGCGGTAATCGGGCGGTTGCTCCAGCCTTGAGAAGTGTAGGTATCGTATATTTTCACCCGCCAGTAAGAAGGTTGCGGGGAACGCACCACAAACTCAATCTGCTCTTTCTGCTTCCAGGTCTTGCCGAACTTCAGGTCCTGGCGCGTCATGCTCGTATTCAAAGGCTGCTTCGCGGGTACCCTGGCGAACAAGTTAAAAAAAGAATCTTCCAGGTCATGCCCCCAGAGCATTTTAGTAGCTATAAATGTCTGTATCTGCGGGAGACGCACCTCCGGTACTATCCGGGCGATGGAGACTGCCGCTATGATTACGCATAGTAACAGGGTAATCATGTAGAACGAACCTCGCGCGGGGGAGCGGGCGGAATGCTTTAACATATATTTCCGTTTGACTATGCGTGTCCAGGTGATGAGCAGGATAGCCGCGATGAAGTAAAGGCCGAAGAAATAATAATAATTATCCGGGAGGTTGCTTAAATTCGCCAGGATAATAAGTGCGCCCAGGCAGACGGCTACCCAGGCGTTCTTCCGTCGTGTAATAAACCACGTCGAGAAATAGCCCGTTATCCATACCAGAAGGGAGAGAAAAACGGCAAAGGCTATCGTCTCCGTTGCGGCCAGCCGGTAAGTCTGCCAGGCCGTTATACAGCCGCCGATGCCCAGCGCGGCGATATGTGCCGCTATACCGGGGAGTCGGCTCCTGATAAGCAGACCGGCCGCCAGCATCGATAGGACGAGTATCAGTGATAACGCGGGTTGGGGGGTAATCCACCGGGCCAGTTCCAGCGAGAGGACCGCAATTTCCAGGACGATGAAAAGCAGGATGATGCTTACCCACGCCTGCCGGTTTTTTAACCAGGACTTTATAAATGTCTTCTTTATATCGTTGTTGCTCACTGCTACGTTTTCCCTCTGATATACTGGACCCGTGAGGAGTGCAGCTGGCTGTCCAGCGCTCGCGGTATATCCATTCCCTGCCTCACCACGTAGACGTTAATGCCGCTGGAGTTGAGGGCGCGCGCGTTATTGGCCGGAGAATCCACGCCGCCGAAGCTGAAGGAATCCAGGAGTATGGCGGTAACTTTGGCGCGGCGGTCGATGATGGGACGCAGCGGCAGGGCTATCCCCGGATTTACGGAGGGCATGATAACAACCACGATAGAGCCCGCCCCGAAATGTTCCGCTCTTGCAGCCAGCAGGTTATCGATGGACACCTCGCCCGTGGCCTTCAGCAGGGCCAAGGAGTGCAGTATATACTGCAGGCGTTCCTCTCCGGCCTCCGGCGACAGCAGAAAAGAACGGTTGCCTGCCGCTATCAGCCCCACCTTTTTACCCGCGGAGAGATATTTTTTCGCCAGCGAAGCGGCTATGGTGACGCCGTATTCCTCGGTGGTTTCGTTGCCCTCCCCCAGCTGGGAGGCGCGCCGCATATCCAGGACAATCCAGATTTCATTGTAACCGTATCTGGTGAGGTCGGGGTCGAACTCCCTGACCATAAGATTCCCGGTATGAGCGGTGGTATGCCAGTGGATGTGGCGGAGACTATCGCCGTTGACATATTCACGCACGCTGGAAGCGTTGGGACTGGCCTCGCTATCGAGCCACCGGCCCGAGCCGACTCCGCTGCCCTGCCGTGGCGTTCTTTCGAAGAAAGGCAGTTCCAGCGTCTCCGGGTAAACGGTAATTTCCTGGTGCTCCCCGATGCGCCGCTCCACGGGGAAAAAGCCGAGGGGGTCGGTTACCCTTATCTTGAGAGCGCCGGCGCCGTATCGCCCTCGCTTACGACAGTAGACTTCGGTTCGCCAGGTATAAGAGCTCCGTGATGAAAGACTGACGCCTGGTTCGTTCCGGTAACCGGGTAAATCGGTATCCTCCCGCACTTCAATCAGCGGAGTGGGTATCACGCTTGGATTGGTCAGGGTAAATTCCTCTTCGAAGCACTCGCCGACCTGTAAAAAACGGGGTAATTTTTCAACGCGGCAATGAATGCCGCGGGCGGCCATGCGCGACCATAAATAACTCAATAGCAGTACTACCACGAGAAATATAAAGAAGCGCCAGAGGAGGGTAGCGACTCCGGAAAGAGCCGCTATCAGGATGAGAAGGAGAATAATAATCAGAACCCAACGACTTTTCATGCCTTTTCAACCCGGGGTGGCAGGTCTTATAGCTTCACCCCCGGAAGCGTCACTGCTGCCGCTCGGGGATTGTGCCCGGCACGGGCACTGTTTCCAGTATCTCGGCGATTATCGCCCGGCTGTCTTTGCCCGGCGTCTGGCCGCTGGCAGAAAGTAAAGAGCGGTGGGCCAGGGCGGGGCCGGCCAGGGCCTTGACATCGTCGGGCAGTACATAATCGCGTCTCTGGATAAGCGCCCTTGCCTGGGACGCGCGGAAAAGCGCCAGCGAGCCGCGGGGAGAAGCCCCGAGAAATATCGAGGGGTGCTGGCGGGTTGCCTCCACCAGTGATACCATGTATTGCTTGACCGTGTCATCCACGTAAATATTTTTTACGGTTTCCTGAATCATTAAAACATCGGAAGCATCCACTACGTAGTCGATTTGCTCTATAGGATGCACATACTGCTGGCTTTCTACTATGGCTATTTCTTCGGGCGGAGTGGTATAGCCGAGGCTTATCCGCAGCAGAAACCTGTCCAGCTGTGCCTCGGGGAGGGGGAATGTCCCTTCGAACTCTATGGGATTCTGGGTGGCCAGAACGTGGAAGGGCGAGGGCATTTTTCGGGTAACGCCGTCCATGGTAATCTGTTTTTCCCCCATGGCTTCCAGCAGGGCGGACTGTACTTTGGGGGTGGCCCGGTTGATTTCGTCCGCCAGTAATACCTGGGCCATTATCGGGCCGGGACGGAACTCGAAATCGCTGGTTTTCTGGTTGTAAACCGTAACGCCGGTAATATCGCTGGGAAGCATATCGGGCGTGAATTGAATCCTCCGGAAGTCGCAGTTAATCGATTTTGCCAGGCTCCGGGCCAGCATTGTCTTGCCGACGCCGGGTATATCCTCGATGAGCAGGTGACCCCCGCTGATTAACGTTATCACCGCCAGGTCTACCGCTTCCGTCTTGCCGACCATCACCTTTTCCATGTTCTGCACTATTTTTTCGGCCAATTCTTGGGCTTTGGTTATGCTGCTGTCCATCTTTACCTGTCCGGGGTGCCTCTCCAGTATTAAGTTTATACTATATGTACTCCCTGCTTCGAGTATATCATAAGGATGAAATTACTAACAAAAATCCCCTGGAAAATACGTTGTTGTCTATACGCTCCGGTATTCATTTTCTTGCGGCTCGCTTTGACTTTTGCCGTAAAAACTCATTATCATAATCAAGCGTGTATCCGATTAAAGGAGAGTTAGGTCTATGGCCGTTGACAAACGATTTGAAAAGCTGATGGAGCCCGGTCGAATAGGGTCGGTAAAAACAAGGAACAGGATAATAAAGACGGGCGCCGGGATGATGATGTGGCATGAAGATGATACCCACATGAACGAGGCGATGAAGGCATTCTACGAGGGGATGGCCAGGGGCGGCGTGGGCCTGCTGATTGTCGAGTCCCCCACCATCGATTACCCCCTGGGCGCGCGCTGGAGGGCGCGTTACCGCATCGATGATGATAAATATATCAAGGGTCTTAGCGAGCTGGTACAGGTTATCCGCAAGCACGACTGCCCAACCTTTATGCAGATGAACCATGACGGCCCGTGGCAGCGGATAATCTTCGAGCCGACGGCTCTTTCTCCCGGCCCGCCGATTGCCGCCTCGCCGGTGAGTATGAGTTCGGATAACGACTTTCATAACGAAGTGCCGCATGAACTCACCATTGAGGAAATAGAAGAAATTATCGATAAGTTCGCCAGCGCGGCGGTGCGGGCGGAAAAGGCGGGATTTCAGGGAGTGGACATTAATTCCGCCAGCAGCCACCTGGGACATAACTTCCTCTCTCCGTTCTGGAACCGGCGTCAGGATAAGTATGGCGGGAGCCTGGAAAACCGGGCGCGGTTCATGGTTGAAATCATACAGGAAATTAAAAAACGCCTGGGGCAGGACTTCCCCGTTTCCGTCTGCATCAACGGTATGGAAATCGGCCGAATCGTGGGAGTGGATAACGAAAAATGCATGACGCCTGAATACAGCCGGGGAATAGCCCGGGTACTGCAGGAAGCCGGCGCCGATAATATTCATGTCAGGAGCCACTGGCTGGGACGTCATGTTGCCGCCTATCTCCCGGAGCTGTTTTGTTATCCCGAGTGCCCCGTGCCCCTGAAGGATTTCCCCAAGGAATACGATAGGAGCCGGCGCGGGGCGGGCGCTAATATCCTCCTGTCAGAGGGGATAAAAAAAGCGGTATCTATTCCGGTTATGGTAGTCGGCCGGCTCGACCCCGTACTCGGGGAGGAAGTCCTGCAAAAGGGTATGGCGGACTTTATCGGTATGACGCGGCGTCTGATTGCCGACCCCGACTTTCCCAACAAGGTCGCCGCGGGTAAGCTGGACGATATCGCCCCCTGCACCGCCTGCGATAACTGCCTGGGGAGCGGGCGCTGCCGAATCAACGCCAACCTGGGCACGGAATATAATACCTATGAGAAAGCGGAGAAGAAAAAGAATGTCGTGGTGGTCGGCGGCGGGCCGGCCGGACTGGCGGCGGCCAGGGTGGCGGCTTTAAGAGGCCACGATGTCGCCCTTTATGAAAAATCGAGTAAGCTCGGCGGGCTGCTCTCGATGGCGGCCATGGTAAAGGGAACCGAGATTGAGGACCTGCCCGCCTTCGTTCGTTATTTTGAACGCCAGATTACCGAACTCGGCGTGAAAATAAACCTCGGCAGGGAAGTCGCTCCGTCGACGATAGAAGAGCTTAAACCCGATGCGGTTATCCTGGCTACGGGAGGCATGGCCGTTATCCCGGGAATACCGGGTATCTACGGGCGCAACGTGGTCAATGGCGCCGTCCTGCACCAGCGACTGAAGATGTTTTTAAAGTTTTTCGCGCCGCAAACCTTGAGATGGCTGACCCATTTCTACCTGCCTGTCGGCAAGAGAGTGATTGTCATCGGCGGCGGTATCCAGGGCTGTGAGGTGGCTGAATTCTTCACCAAGCGGGGCAGGAAAGTGACCATCGTGGAAAAAGCCGACCGTCTTGGAGAAGGCATGGTGGATGTCCACCTGGGTTATCTCCTTACCTGGTTCAAGGAGAAGGGCGTAACCACGATATCCGGGGTTAAGGAGTACGTGGAAATAACGGCTAAAGGACTGACCATCGTTACAAAAGAAGGGGAAAGACAGACCATCGAAGCCAATACCATCGTAACGGCCATTCCATTGATGAAAAATACCGAACTGCTGGAGAAGCTCGAGGGTAAAGTGCCCGAACTCTACACCGTCGGAGATTGTAAGGAGCCCCTCCTGATAGCGGACGCCGTCGGCGATGGCTCGCGCACGGCCCGCGCTATCTAGCCTGGTGTAAATACTGCCGTATTCTTGACAGCCGTGCCGGGTGCGGATATCATTCAACCGATATGACCGCGCTGGTATTTGTTAAGGACCTCATCGTCGCCACGTTAAGCCAGATGGCCTCCCTGTTCGCGGGTGTCTTTATTTTCGGCCTGCTGATTCATTTCATCTCGCAGCTTACCTTCAAGTCGCTGGAAAGGACTTTCGGGAGCAAAGGGGTGTATTTCGTGGCCTGGCTGGGCACGCCGATTCACGAACTGGGACACGCCCTTTTCTGCATTATATTTCTTCACAGAATCGTGGATATCAGGTTCTTCAAGCCGGACCCCGTTACCGGGACGCTGGGATACGTTTCTCATACGTGGAACAAAGGGAATCCCTGGGCGGTGCTGGGGAATTTCTTCATCGGCATCGGGCCGGTGCTGCTCGGATGTGCAGTGCTCTTCGCCACGTTTTACTTCCTGATTCCGGACAGCGCGCAGGTGTGGGACTCTATCATTTTCAAAGTCGGTGAAATCGGCGAAAGCAACTCGATGGGTGGCTACTGGTCGGTTTTCCAGAGCTCGTCGCTGTCCCTGGTCAAGATAATATTCACCCTCTCCAATCTGGCCTGCTGGCAGTTCTGGGTCTTTGTATATCTCTCTATCTGCGTCGCCTCGAACATCAGGCTAAGTCTGTCCGATATCAAAGGGTCTTTATCGGGACTGGGCTGCATCGTTCTTATATTTCTCTTGATAAATTTCCTGGGGCTTATCACCGGTTTCGGCAGCGAGAAATTCTTCCCGTTGACGGCCTCGTCGCTCGGCGTGGTCTACAGCCTGTTCATACTCGCCTTAATCATGGTGCTGCTCGGATTCATCGTCATTTTTCCTGTGTCGGCGGTTGTTTACAGGTTGAAATATAAGACCCCGTTGAATCCGTTTTGAAGCGTTCCGCGTGATGAGAGGGGAGACTGAAAGCGGTATGGACGGACTTCTTGCTGAAGGACATTACGTGAAATATCAAGTATGTTATAATGCAGAGTTGAAAAGGTATTCATGTTATGCAAGCGGTTGAAGTCAGTCACGTAGTCAAGTCGTTCGCGGATAAAGTCGCGGTTGATGACCTGTCGTTCGCGGTGAACCAGGGCGAATTATTCGGGCTAATAGGCCCCAACGGCGCGGGCAAGACCACCACCATCAGGATGATGATGGACATTATCAAACCCGATTCCGGCGAGGTGACCGTTTTCGGTGAGAAGTTCGGCGAGACCACCCTGAATAAACTCGGCTATCTGCCGGAGGAAAGGGGACTCTACAAAAAGCTGAAAGTGCTCGATTCTATCACCTACCTTGCCTCACTCAAGGGCATGGACCGCCGCCCGGCGGAAGAAAAAGCCGGTGAACTACTCGAAAGAACGGGCATGTCATATACCAGGAATATGAAAATCGAAGAAATGAGCAAAGGCATGGGGCAGATTATCCAGTTCATCGTTACCATTGTCCACGACCCTCAACTGGTTATCCTGGACGAACCTTTTTCCGGCCTCGACCCGGTAAATACCGAGCTTTTAAAAGAGATATGCATCGACCTTAAGAACCAGGGTAAAGCCGTGATTTTAAGTGCCCACCAGATGAACCAGGTGGAGGAGCTCTGCGACCGTATTCTGATGGTTAACAACGGGCGCGCCGTCCTTTACGGCGACCTGTCTGAAATAAAATCGAATTATAAAGGCAATTCCGTCCTGCTCGATGTAGAAGGTGAACCGGGTGACTTACCGGGGGTCGCTGAAAAACGTGCCCATAAGGGTTATGTTGAACTGGTGCTGGACGGAAAGACAACCCCCCAACAGCTGCTGGAACGCCTGGTAAGCAGCGGTAAGGTGGTCAATCGTTTTGAAATGGCGACCCCTTCCCTGAATGAAATATTCCTGAAAGAGGTAGGGAAAAATAAAAAATAAGACACTGCTGATATGCAAACATGAATTCCTGTTTACGATAAAGCGGGTTGGGTTTATCGTGATGACCCTCATCGTGCCGGTGCTGGCTCTACTGGCTATCGGCATCGTCCAGCTGGTATCGGTAATCATCGAGCCGGCGGAAGTAGAAACAACCACCATCGGGTACGTCGATGAAATCGGTGGATTCGAACAGTATACGGTTCAGGATCCTATCGAGCTGGTACGCTACCCCACGCAGGACGAGGCGACCGCTGCCTTACTCGCGGATGATGTTTCGGAATATTTCGTCATTTCAGCGTCTTATACGTCAACGGGACTGGTAAACCGTTATACCCTGGAGAAACAGCTGGAACCTCCCCCGGGAATTCAGTCCGCTATTAAAAGGTTCCTTACGAGTAATATATTGACGGGGAAGGTGCCCGAGAATACTATCCAGCTCGTTGAAGCCCCGCTATATCTGACGACTACCAGGCTTACCGAGACCGGGGCCGTAGCCACCGAGCAGGGCGGGTATGAAAACCTTATCATTCCCGCTATTTTTAGCCTGCTATTAGCCCTCTCCCTGAATTTCTTTGCCGGTTATATGGTACAGGGATTGGGAGAGGAGAAAGAGAGTCGGCTTATCGAGGTATTATTGTCCTCCGTTACTACCCGGCAACTACTCGTTGGAAAGGTATTAGGACTGGGTGTCGCCGGGCTGGTACAGGTGGCTGTCTGGCTGGTCTCACTGCCACTCTTGCTGAACCTGGCGTCATCGACTTTCGGTGGTTTTTTCAGCACTATACAGATACCGGGTAACTTCATCATTCTCGGTATAGTCTATTTCATTCTCGGTTACTTGTTGTTCGCCGCTCTATCGGCGGGTGTCGGCGCCGTCAGCCCCAACGCCAGGGAAGGAGTGCAATTATCTCTGATTTATTCTATGTTTGCCATCGTACCTCTCTGGTTCTCGTCCTTGTTGATGATATTCCCCAAGAGCTGGATATGGACTGTCCTGTCTATTTTCCCCGTCACGGCTCCTGTGGAAGTGATGTTAAGGCTGGGCGTAAGTGAAATTCCCGCCTGGGAGATGGCGGTGAGTCTGGTGTTGCTGGTGCTCTCCATCATCGGCGTTCTGGCATTGTCCACGAGGATTTTCAGGGTGTACCTGCTGATGTACGGTAAGAGGCCCGCCCTAGGTGAGGTTTTACGGAATATCAGGAGTGAATAGCCCCGGCACAGCCTGAAGGCTAGCTTGAACATCGTGATTTTATCTGTCATACCGTATCAATCCCGTATAGTTGTAATAGCGCGCAGGTTTTGCTATTGTTTTTAAGTACAGAGATGTCGTAAGGGGGAGGCCCGTAATATGCACGATATGCATGAGAAACACAGCATATCAGAAAGCCTGATTGAGAAGGGGTACCGGCTGACGCCGCAGCGCATGATGATTCTCTCGGCGATGGAGAGCAGCAGCGACCATATCAGCGCCGAGGAAATTTACGCCCAGGTAGCGGCCAAGTACCCCAATGTCAATATCTCGACCGTTTACCGCACCCTCGAGCTATTGAAAAAGCTCGGCCTCGTCTACGAGATTAACCTGGGAGAGGGGCGCATACGCTATCACGCCGAGGGCAGCGGGCACCATCACCACCTGGTCTGCCAGGGCTGCGGCGCGATTATTGATATCGATGAATCAGCCCTGTCTTCTCTCAAGGACGTGATACTGCGCGATTACAAGTTCCAGGCGGAATTGAGGCACGTGGGTATCTTCGGATACTGTGAGAAATGCCGCCGCAAGCGTTCCGGAGGGGGTGGCAAAAAGTAATGCCCGGCAAGCGCAGGGAGAAGTGGCAAAAGGATTACCTGGAGCCGACCTTGAAACGTTTCCCGGAACGGCAGCCGGAATTCGACCTCGCCTCCGGCATTGAAATTCA
>Ga0315551_10000895_pt1 | contig 23343 bp, 18 predicted proteins | sample SalMarSW160290MG_FD_203678 | JGI IMG/M metagenome (GOLD analysis project Ga0315551, IMG submission 203678) | Salt marsh sediment microbial communities from the Plum Island Ecosystem LTER, Massachusetts, United States - Salt Marsh Sediment SW1602-90 ...
ATTCCCCATAAAGAATTCCCATGCGGTGAATCTAACATTCAACGAGGATCAAGAAATGCGCTACATCGCTGGGGCAACAAGAAACAAGCATGATACTAAAGAGGCACTTATCCTGAAGCAGGCGGTTAAGAATACTTTTATCGAGGAAAGCGTAAAGTTCTTTCAAAGCAATCGTGACAGCTACTTTACCGGCGCCGGCAAGATCAACGGATATGAAATAGGGTTTAATGTGCGGCGGCTGGTGTCATCGCAGGAACTCTCGGCCGGAGGCAACTATCGTCGAGCCAAGTCAGCTCAGAACGAGCGCTCAGAGATATATTCTGCCCTAGTGGGTACCAGAGTAAGGATTCTCAACAGAGGTGAGCTGCGAACATCGCTGGAATTGTACCGGCAATTACTGGCCAACAGCGTCGATATCCCGTCGTTTCAATTGACAGGCAACAAGCCCGGCAGTCGGGGCGCTATCTGGTTGGTGAGCCTTCGCTATGGTGTGAAAAATGGTTTCCGAGTAAATTTCTCACTATCGGGACGGCATTCAGATGATCATACCGCCCGCATCACTGGTCGCGGCGAAATGATTGCGGGGTTCTAAAGTCGCCATGCGTATCACCTTCAACATCATTGCTACTTTAAGCCTGCTTGTAATCGAGCTTGGCGCTGTTGAGGTTGTCTACGAGGGTACTTCCCCGCATGACACAGAAGCTATCAAGAGAATAATCAATCAGGCCTCGCTTGCTCCTGATTCGGTAATGACGCTGCTTCGCAATGATGGCTACCTGGACGCCTGCGTCCGTCTCGAAAAGAATCAACTGACGATCGCTGCCGGGCAACTCTATAAAATTGATTCAGTGTATATCGCGGGCGACTCAAGTTTCACAATTAACTCCGGTAAGGTATTCAACAAGAAAAACCTGCAAGAATTAACAGACAGTATCTTAACTCAGTATTATGACCGGGGTTACTATTGGGCATCGACCAGGATTATCCGTGTTCACAAACACAAAGGGACAGTTAATCTTGAATTGCGAATTAGAAAAGGCCCGATAGTCAAATTAAGGAACATCGTCTACACCGGCCTTGTCCGCACCAGCCGTGACTTGGTAGCGAGATATATAACTGTCAGCACCGGTGACACTCTTTCTGATGCCACCCTGTATCGTGCAGAAGCGGGGGCAGCCGCTATTCCTTTCGTTACCTTCCATCCACCTGTGGAGATCAGACCACACGAAGGTTATACCACCGCCGACCTTGCATTTCAGTTTTCGGAGAAACGTCAATTCGGTCTTGAGATTGGTGGTGGGTATCTTCCTGACAATGCTACCGGTCTGGTATGGCACCTTAATCTGAACTTCAACAACCTGTTTGGACGGGGCAAAGACGCATCGGTCCTTTCCGAACGCAGGGAGAAAGGTCGCAATGTCTTGCGCATAGGGTACGGACAGCCGCTTTTTCTGGTCGGTGTTGGAAGACTACGGCTTGAGGTTGCCACCCGCGATTACCGGGAACAGTTTTATGAGTTCTCTCTGCAGGGAGCATATATCACCCGTCTAAAAGGTGATATCTCGGGTGGTCTCAGTCTCGGCTGGAAAACAGTGCAACCCTCGGTTTCCCGGCCTGCTTATTCGCGCCTTACAACTCAGTTCTCCATTGAACGGCAAGCGCTTGACGACAAGGTAAATCCGGCTAACGGTCTGAGTCTCATGTGGGCAATATCATATTCTTACCGGCGTTATGCTGAGGACAGTCTGGCTGTGGCTCCCGAACGGTGGAGCTTCAATGAGACCCGTACTGCCGTGTATCTCAAGTGGTATAAAAGAGTGGCGGGGTTGCTGGTGGGTCATCTGGGATTAAATTATGTCGGCTTAGAGACCAACGAGTCTTTGCCTCCAATCTCAGAACTCATCTTTGTGGGTGGCCCGGGAACGATTCGCGGCTTCCGCAACGAGCAGTTTACTGCCTTGCGAGCAGCGTTCGGCACAATAGAACCCCGTCTCCGTTTTCCAAATGCCTACCTATTCGCCTTCTATGACGCCGCCTACCTCAATAATAGAATCTCAGGTGCTGACGACCCCTTGGGCTCCAAGAAACGGATAAGTACACAGGAGAGATACCGGTATGGCTATGGCGTTGGCCTGGCTTTCCACGACACTCACCGTTCAGTTAAACTTTCCTTAGGCTGGAACCCGGAATTAGCATTTGACCAACCAAGGCTGTCAGTCGAGTTTTCCTCCGACATATAAAAGTTGACTCTATCAGTCATCCCTGATATCGTCCACTCATGCTGCGTTTCATTGAAACGCTTAAACTGATCAGGGTCGTCAACTGCTTGCTGGCAATGGTGGGGGTGGGTGTGGGGGCCTACATGACGTGGCTGAGGACATTCTATTATGGGCCGCTGGTAGCGGCTTTGGCGGCTTTTCTGGTTTGTGCCGGTGGGAATGTTATCAATGATCTGGTTGATGTTGAAACGGATCGCATCAATCATCCCCAACGAACGCTGGTGCGGAACTCCTTGAGCAGAAGATATGCCGTTACTTTAGCAGTAGGATGCAATATCCTGGCGATTTTGTTAGCTTTTGCTGTCAACCAGGCTGTGGCAGGGGTCGCTTTGGTGGTGATAATTCTCTTGCTGGTATATAATTATCGGCTCAAGAGAATACCTCTAGCGGGAAATATCGTTATAGCATTGCTGACAGGCATGACGTTTATAACGGGGGGACTTGCTGTTGACCATGTTATGGCATTTACTCTCCCCGGCCCGATTATACCGGCAGTCTTTGCTTTTTTTTTCCACCTGGTCAGAGAGATCATCAAGGACGTCCAGGACATCGAAGGCGATCGGCAGGCGGGCGTTAAAACACTACCGCAGGTCGTTGGCGTTCAGAAGTCGCTCTTAGTGGCTTTAGTTGCTTTTTTTGTTCTGGTTCTTCTGACTTACGTGCCGATTATTGCGGCTTGGTTTGGTATGTACTACAAGATCATAACCGTTTATATGATTGATCTACCCCTTCTGGCGCTTCTAATATTGATCTGGGGTAATCCAACCCCCAAGATGCTGAGAGTAGGCTCCCTAAGCCTCAAAACTGGTATGGGATTAGGTCTAGTGGCTCTTGTAGTTGCTTGAGATTCTTTGGAAACGAATGGGCAAGTGGAGAGTATAATTTCAATTATGGCTGTACCAGCCGCCTGACGGCTGAGGCAGCTATCTGTAGATGGCTGGGACGAAGAAAAAATGCAGAGTCAATTTCGTACTGTTGTATTTAGCTTACTCTTGGCGGCTGTCCTAACAGGCAGGGCTTGTGGGCGGGTGGCCCACCACTTGCGGTGGGTTTACTGGTGCATAGCGTTATGTAAGTAGTCTGAAGGAATGAGCAACACACTTCGGGTGATAATTGCGTTCTTGTTGACCCTTGGCTTGGTGGTCACACTTACCGGTGGCGCTCTTGGCGACGGTATAGCAGTATCCCAATCTCTGGACCGCTTCGACATCCCCTTTGAAGACAGTGTGCATTTTGAGATCGTTCTCCAGTGGGACGGGCCGCAGTCGACCTACCTCTTCACCAAACCGTTGAGTCCTACCTTTGGCCATTTGAAAGCCCGTGGAGTAACCTCGTCAATAAGCTCAACCGGTTCCAACAGCGAGGAAGTCACTACTAAGAAATTCAGCTATACACTTATCCCATCATCGCCGGGAACCGGTAGAATTGACCCTATCACCATTAGCTACATCTCCTGGCCTGACAGTGTGCCTGGAGAGTTGGTCACTGAGGCTATGAGTGTCCGAATCGCGGAACCCGCTCGGCCGGTTAGCCAGGGTGGCAGCAGCATCGTCTGGCTTGTCGTTGCAACTTCACTTGTGGTCTTGGGAGTTGTTGCTTTTACTTTGGTGAAATGGATAAAAAGGAGAAAGCCGAAAGAGGTTGTGAAGACACCGGTCGAGCAGTTTCTTGAAGATCTCACGGTGTTGAAACGACAGGCCGGCAGCGATCTGAAAAAATTCCAAACCGGTTTGTATAAGATTATAGTAGAATTTCTTTCGGCAAAATACAGTATCAACCCGGATGGTCATTCCGATGATGATATAGAGGAACTCTTGGAACCAACCGACTTGAGTGATAGTCAAAAAAAGCAAATCAACCTGTGGTTGGTACAGGCCCGACGGGATAAGTTTCGACCGATTGCCGGTGCGCCGGGAGAAACGATCCGCTTGGAGACGGAAATTCGCCAATTCTTTAAAAAACTGTAGTTGTATATACAGATGGAGGATAAATGCACACTGATATCCAGCAGATTCAATCCAGAGTAGAGGCCGAGTCCTCATTTATTGAACGTTTGACGCGGGAAATGAGTTCGGTCATCGTCGGCCAAAAGTATCTTATTGATCGGCTATTGATCGGGATTTTGTCTAACAGCCATATCCTTATAGAGGGCGTCCCCGGTCTGGCCAAGACCCTATCGGTCAAGACCCTGTCCGATGCCATTCAGGCAAAATTCCAGCGCATCCAGTTTACGCCTGACCTGCTTCCGGCGGATTTGATTGGAACTATGATCTATAACCCCCAGACAGCTGAGTTTTCCGTCAAAAAGGGGCCGGTATTTGCCAATATCATCCTCGCTGACGAGATCAATCGCGCCCCGGCTAAAGTGCAGTCGGCCCTTCTGGAAGCAATGCAGGAACGTCAGGTCACGATCGGGGATAAGACGCATAAGCTGGATGAGCCATTTCTCGTGCTGGCGACGCAGAACCCGATAGAGCAGGAAGGAACCTATCCGCTTCCTGAAGCGCAGATCGACCGCTTCATGTTGATGCTGAAGATCACCTACCCCTCACCAACTGAGGAACGGGAAATCATGGATCGGAATGCGGAGACGGGTCTCCCCACCGTCTCAAGAGTCATTGCGCCGCAGGATATTATAAGGGCGCGGGAAGTCGTTCGCTTAATCTACGTCGATGATAAAGTCAAAGAGTATATTGTTAATATCGTTTTCGCTTCTCGCGAGCCAGCCAAATACGGGTTAGCCGACTTGACTGACCTGATTGCCTATGGCGCCTCGCCTCGCGCTAGCATTTATCTGAATCTGGCCGCCAAGGCGCACGCCTTTATAAAGGGAAGAGGGTATATAACGCCCGAGGATATCAAAGCGATCGGGCCTGACGTGCTGCGCCATCGCATACTGATCACCTACGAGGCCGAAGCAGAAGAGATAACCAGCGACAATATCGTCACCAAGATTTTCGACGCTGTCGAGGTGCCGTAGTATTAGCATATGCTTCCCAAAGAAGTCCTCAAAAAGATTCGACGGATCGAAATACGAACCAAAAAACTGGTCAACGACCTGTTTTCAGGAGAGTACCATTCGACCTTCAAGGGGCAGGGGATGGAGTTCGAGGAAGTCCGCCAGTATGAACCGGGGGATGACATCCGCCTTATTGACTGGAACGTCACCGCCCGCACAGGCTACCCGCATATCAAGAAGTTCAGAGAGGAACGTGAGCTGTCAGTGGTACTGCTGGTTGACGCTTCCTCCTCCGGCCAGTTTGGCACCAAAGACCGGTTCAAGAATGAAACTTCGGCGGAACTGGGCGCTCTGCTGGCTTTCTCGGCCATTAAGAACAACGACAAAGTAGGCCTGATCATTTTCACCGACACCATTGAGAAATTTGTCCCCCCGCAGAAGGGTCGCGCCCATGTCCTGAGACTGATTCGGGAAATACTTTATTTCAAGCCGACCGGTACCGGCACGGACATCGGGGGGGCGCTCGAATATTTCAACCGCGTGATAAAAAGAAGATCGGTGGTTTTCCTGATTTCTGATTTTCTTTCAGAGGGTTTCTATAAGCCCCTGCAAATTGCCAACAGGAAACATGACATTATCGCGGTCAAGATTACTGACCCCCGTGAAACGAGCTTTGATAATGTCGGGTTGATCGAGCTCGAAGATACTGAAACCGGCGATGTGCTAATGATTGATACTGCCTCAAAAGCGTTTCGCCGCGAATTCGCCGCCCGTGCCGAGGAAGACACGCTGAACCTGAAGAAAGGATTTCGGCTTATAAACCTCGACTTCATAAACATACGCACAGATCAGTCATACATAGTGCCGTTGATCAATTTCTTCAAAGCGAGGGAAAGAAAGCTGTAAAACGGGATAAGGGATGGTGAAACATATTGAGATGAAACCTTGGACAACCTTAATGTGGCTGGTACTGGCCGCGTTGTTAACTACCGTTTCCTGTAACAGCGGAGGCGGTCACACCCGTGAAGCTGTAGAAAGACACAAGAAGCTGGCGGGAGAGTTGGAAGACAACAAGTTGTATAAGGCAGCTATCGAAGAATATCAAAAGATTCTGAATAACGAGGAATTAGATGGCAAAACGCGAGCCAACATCAACTACCTGATCGCTAAGATTCACTACGAGGATCTTGAAAACTATGAGGAAGCTGCGGCATATTATGTCCGCGCTCGCGCTCTTAACCCGGAGGGTTCCTTTGTTGAAGAAGCCTCCAGAAAACTGGTGGCGTCGCTGGAGAAGATGGGGCACATGCTCGACGCCCAACGGCAGCTCTCAGCCGTGACCAGTATTGATACTACTCCTCCGGAAAAAGGTGACGTCGTGGTAGCGCGGGTCGGTGGGGTGCCGATGTGGCTGTCCGAAATCGAAAGCGAAATTCAGACTCTTCCGCCTGAGATGCAAAAGAAGTTTCTGACCCGCGAGCAGAAAATACAGTTCGTCCATAACAATGTGGCCACCGAGCTATTGTACCACGCTGCGGTTAGAGAGGACTACGGCAGCGATCCCGAAATCAGGAGACAACAACAATTGTTGTATAAAAAGTTGTTAGTCGACAAATATGTCATCGACAGGGTGATACCGCAGATTCATATTGATACCGCCGATGTACGCAACTATTACCTGGCTAATAAACAGGATCGCTACAACAACGCGCCGTATGACTCGGTCAAGGCGACTGTGTTTCTTGACTACCAGGGTGAGAAGGCGCAGACAGCTTTTGGTGACTACATTTCGCTCTTAGCGAAAACCGAGAAAGTGGAGTTTCTCGATCACAACGTGAAATAGACAGATGCGCACCGGTTGTATGCACAACGCGTTTGGGAGACTTATTACATTCTGTAGTTGGTGTACATATTCGTGTGCCAACCCAATCGAGAATGGGGTAGATGTGGACGTCTGCCGCCCACAAGGTGGCTGGGTGGCCCACCACTTGTGGTGGGTTTCCAAAGAGAAGAAGGTACTGTCGGGTTTCTCATCCGTCTTCGGCGGATTTGGAACACGACCTACAGCACTCTTCTGGTTGGCCATAACGATACTCATAGTGTTCATGGCGGGTTCGGTCTCCGCGCAAAATAAGGTCGACACGGTCAAGTCCTTGAAGGGCATTGAGATCAAAACCTCGGTTGATCGGGCGGAGGTCTATATCGGCGATCTTATTACCTATCAACTGACCATTATTCATGACTCCGCAATTGAGCTTGTCCCACCTCCACTTGGCGCGAACCTGGGCGCCTTTGATGTCAAGGATTACGAGTCGGATATAAGATCGAAGCTTCTTGATGGCCGGATAAAAAGCGCCAACAAGTTTGTTTTGACTACCTTCACTACGGGAGACTATCTGATTCCTCCGATCCCGATAATGTTTACCATGCCAGATTCCAGCCGGAAAGTCATGCTATCGGAAGCGGTACCAATCAAAGTCAAGTCGCTATTGTCATCCGGTGTTGATTCAGCTGATATCCGGCCGCTGAAAACTCCCTATGAATTCAAGCGCGACTTGACTCCTTATTATTTCTGGGGTGGAGTAATACTCCTGGCACTGGCTACCACCGGCATCCTGATTTGGCTAAGAGTTCGAAAAAGGAAACGAGCGGCTCCGCCACTTGATTTACGCCCACCGTGGGAAATCGCTTTTGAACGTCTGGCGTTGCTTAAGAGGCAAAGCTACCTTGCTGATGGTCAATTCAAACAGTACTACATCGAGCTGACCGGAATTGCACGTGAATACATAGGCCATATGTATGAAATCAATGTCCTGGATATGACAACTGAAGAGTTCCTCTTTCATTTCCAACAGCAGTCGACGCCTGATGGTCTGCTTGAGAACATGGGCCGATTTCTTCAGCACGCCGATCTGGTCAAGTTCGCTAAGCTCGTTCCAGAAAAAGAACGCACCAAGGCTGACTTCGACTTTGTCCACTCAATGATCGAACAGGTTCGCCTCGACTGGGTACGACACCAAACAGACATAGTCAATGCTGCCGGTTCCCAGAGTAAAAAGGACAATGTGCCTGATGTCCTTGAGGGGGTGAAAAGATGAACATACAATTCGCCGGCTTCAGTCTTAACATTTTCGACCTTATCAAGATCACAATTCCAGCAGCGATCATATTTATCGTGGGCGCTGTTATTTTGGCAGTCATAGCCTATTATCATCTCCGAAAGAAAACGTTCAAATCAGCCACCATAAAATACTCTGATGTCAGAATCGTAGAACGGGCCAGCCGCTCCCACCGCCAACGCTTTCGTTTCTTACTGACGGCTTTGCGAGTTGCAGCCATAGCGTTGTTTCTGGTAGCTTTTGCCCGCCCTCGTTCCGGGACCGAATATACAGAGGTGACTTCCAAGGGGATAGACATCATAATGGTGCTGGATGTGTCATCATCGATGCAGGCGGAAGATTTCAAGCCTCGCAACCGCCTCTATGTCGCTAAGGATGAAATCAAAAAGTTTATCAATAGACGTGTCAACGACCGCATTGGGTTGGTTGTTTTTGCCCGCTATGCCTATACCCAGTGCCCGCTCACTACCGATTACGGGGTGCTGCTCAAATTTGTCGATCAGGTTAACTTCGGGTCAGTTGAAGACGGAACAGCTATTGGGATGGCGATTGCCAATGGTGTGAATCGGCTTCGAGAGTCCAAGTCCAAGACCAAGGTGATGGTTTTGGCTACTGATGGCGATAACAACGCCGGGGAGATTGACCCTATCACCGCCGCCAACCTGGCTGCGGCCTTTGACATCAAAATTTATACCATCGGGGTAGGCAAACCGGGCAACGCCATGTTCCCCTACCAGGACCCGATATTCGGCAAGCGCTATATCTACCAACCGACGAGAATCGACGAGGAAACGTTGAAAGAAATAGCCAAGAAAACCGGCGGCAAATACTTCCGGGCTCGTTCCGGCAAGGAGCTGGATGAGATATACTCAACAATAGACAAAATGGAAAAGACCGAGATCAAAATAGCCTCTCATATTCAGTATCACGAGCTCTTTGGGTACTTTACTTACAGTGGCCTATTACTGCTGGTTCTGGAAATGGTGCTGACCAACACCTACTTCAGGAAACTGCCGTAGAGGTCTGAGGATATATATGCGTTTTGCTGAACCGATTTACTTTTTGATCCTGTTGGGAGTGGCAATACTGGGTGTTTTCGCTTTTTGGTCATTGGCCCGCAAGAAAAAGCTGATGAGGCGTTTTGGCGATCTACCGCTAATTATGAAGAATGCCCCTTACATATCCTTTGCCCGACAGGCTACCAAAATCACCCTGCTGCTGCTTGCCCTTGGTTTTGTTTCCGTTGCCGCGGCGCGCTTGCAGTTCGGCACCCACTTAGAGCTTTTAAAACGAGAGGGTCTTGATATTGTGGTCGCGCTCGATGTTTCTAATTCAATGCTGGCCCAGGATATGAAGCCGAACCGACTGGAAAAAGCCAAGCAGGAAATACGGGGCATTATCGACCATCTGAAAGGAGACCAAATAGGGCTGGTGGCTTTTGCCGGAGAGGCGTTCATACAGTGTCCTCTGACGTTGGACTACTCGGCGGCGGAATTTCTGCTAAGAGCTATGGATAACACCTCAGTGAGCACTCAAGGGACTTCGTTGTCAGCGGCCATTGAGGTGGCAACCAAGGCTTTCGATCAGAAGGAGAAAAAGCACAAGGTTCTGCTTCTCTTGACGGATGGCGAGGATCATGAGGGTGGCGCGATTAAGGCTTCCGAAGAGGCGCGCCAAGAAGGAATAAAGATTTACACTGTCGGTATAGGCAACCCGGAAGGCGAACCGATTCCCATCTTGGATCGTTCCGGTAAAAAGATCGGCTTCAAAAAGGACCAGAACGGCGAAGTCATCGTATCAAAACTTGATGAGGTTGCTTTGCAGAAGATAGCCCTGAACACAGGTGGCAAGTACTACCATGCCACTGGAGGCGAAATCGAACTGGACCGTATATTTGATGAAATCTCCAAAATGGAAAAAAAGGAGCTACAGGGCACTCTCGTAACGAGATACGATGACCGCTACCAATGGCCTCTGCTGATCGCCATACTTTTGATAGTCGGTGAGTTCTTCCTGCCGGAAAGAAAAAAACCGAAGCGAGGTGTTGTCCATGAGTAGATGGAGACAGGTAGGTCGGGATCTGTTGTCGGGTTTTTCATTCGTCCAACAAAGGCGGACTCCATTCGGAACTCGACCTACTGCACTGTGGCAGAGATGGCGAAGGGGGAAGAGAGCGATAGTGTCATTCCTGCGGAAGCAAGAATCCATTGTTGTTTCAACTAGTGTGGGGAAGGTGGATTCCCGCTTTCGCGGGAATGACAGATTGGAAGTAGCAAGCCATTTCTGTCGCAGCCACGTGAATCTCCTGACCTATCTTTGCCTTATAGCGTTGACAGTGTTGGCGTTTACCACAGTGCCCGCCTTTGGTGAGGACCACATCAGCTTGGTTAAGAAGGGGAACGAGGCATTCAAAACGGGGGATTACAAAAAGGCCCTGGAGTTTTACCATAGTGCTGAAACTGACCTGCCGGAATCTCCTGAACTTCAGTATAATATTGCGGGGGCTTTGCACAAGGGTGGCAACTATGAAGAGGCTGTTGATAAGTATTCGAAGGCTCTGAACACCAGCGATATCAACCTGGAAGCAAAGGCTCATTATAATTTCGGCAACACTTACTTCAGGATGCAGGATTACCAAAACGCCATTAAAAGCTATGAAGATGCCCTTAATATCAACTCGGAGGACATGGACACTAAGTACAACCTTGAACTGGCCCGGAAAATGCTGAAAGAACAAATGAAGCCTCAGCAACAAAAGCAAAAACAGCAACAGCAGAACCAAGATCAACAACAGCAGAAACAGGACCAACAACAGCAACAGCAGAACCAAGATCAGCAGCAGCAGCAACAACAACAGCAAAACCAAGATCAACAACAGCAGCAACAGGAAAAGCAGCAGCAAAAGGTGACGTCTAAAGAAGATGCCGAGCGAATTCTCAATGCGCTTCGCGATGATGAACAGGACATCCAGAAAAAGATAAAGCGTAACGTAAAAGCAGGAAATTATACCGGCAAGGATTGGTAGTAAGGTGTAAAATGACGGTAAGGCGCGGCATAAGTGGCATAATGGCGGTGTGGGTACTGTTTGTGTTTGCTACCGTTGCCTCCCAGACAGCCGATAAAGTAACAGTTGAGGTTTCTCTTGACCGTGACACCATCGGTCTTGACGAACAGGCCACCTTGCAAGTAGTCGTTGCCGGATCAATTCAAAATCTCCCGGCACCCCAGATACCATCGCTGCCGATGTTTGAGGTGTATTCGCAGGGGCGGTCAAGCAATATCAGCATTGTCAACGGTCAAGTCAGTTCGTTGGTGAAGTACAGTTATATGTTACTCCCTCAAAAGGCAGGGACGTTCCCTATTGACCAGATTGCGGTGGTGCATAATAACAAGAGGTATTTGGGCAACCCGGTTGAGTTGACTATCGTGAGCACGGGAACTACTGTCTCGCCATACATTGAAGAGCATGCTAAGAGTGGGTCAGGGGAAAGCAAAGACTATTTCCTTGAGGCGGTGGTCGATAAGAAAAACCCGTATGTGAATGAACAGGTGACTCTTTCGCTCAAGTTTTATACTGCCGTACAATATTATGGTAGTCCCGAGCTGACTGAACCGACCACCATCGGCTTTTGGTCAGAAGTGCTCGGGAACCAGGCACCTTACTTCCAGCAGATTAACAACCGCCGGTACAAGGTGATTGAACGGAAATATGCTCTTTTCCCCACCCAAACCGGCGACCTGACGATTGACCGAGCCACAATCCGTCTTACGGTTGCCAGCCGCGACAGACGCTTCCGTGACCCTTTCAATATCTTCGGTGACTTTTTCGGTTCCGGCGAACAGGTATCTGCAAGCAGCAAGGCAATTCACATCAATGTCAAACCTTTGCCTCAACAGGGCCGTCCGGCCGATTTTTCAGGGACTATCGGCAAGTTCAGAGTCAGCGCTGCTGCCGACAAAAAACAAATCGAGGTCAACCAACCTGTTTCGGTTACGATCAAAATAAGCGGCACCGGGAATATCAAGTCTGTGGCGGAGCCGGTGTTTGGGAAACTTGATGATTTTCGCATTTACAAAGCATCCAGCGGTGAAAATGTGTCAAAGCTCAATGACAGGGTGGGTGGCTCAAAAGTCTTCGAGGAGGTTTTCATTCCCCGGCGACCGGGCACGTTGCAAATACCGGCTATCGGCTTCAACTACTTTGATCCGGAGCTCGGTGAATATAAGACCCTCTCTACTCGCCCAATAACACTCAAGGTCCTGAAACCGGAAGGCTATGCGGTCTTACCGGAGGTACCCTACAGCACCCCTGAACTGACCATCGGCAGCCAGACGCGGGACATTCGATACATAAAAGAGAACCTCGGTTCGCTGAAACCTATCGGTCGGTTGTTGTTGATTACCCCATTGTACTTGATTGTGAACGGTCTTCCGGTGGTCGTGTTGGCTGGCATGATCTTAGTCCGCCGACGCCGGGAGAAACTTGCCCGTGATGTCGGTTACGCTCGGTCCCACCGGGCCGGTAAGGTGGCCAAAAAGAGGTTGGCCAAAGCGAAATCTATGGCCAAGACTGAACAGGCCGGCGAGTTTTACGCTGAGATTCATGCGGCGCTTACATCATATATAGCCGACAAGTTCAACATTTCGCCCTACGGCTTAACAACGGAGCACATCACAGAACTGCTGCAGGAAAAGGGTGCCGATGACGACCTCATTAATGATATCATCGCTCTTATCCAGAATTGTGACTTCGCCCGCTTTGCACCAACGGCGATAACTCAAGAAGATATACGTCTGTCGCTGGGAAAGGTGGAAGAAACCATAATCCGCATTGAGGGGGTAAAACTTGCTTAGCTTGAGGTGGGTGACGATTGTGGCTGTACTTATCTTTGTATGCCAAACCCCGGTACTGTCCCGGCCGTCGTCAGCGGACGAGTTTGCCCGGGCCAACAAGTACTACGAGAGAAAAGATTACGACAGCGCTATCCAAACCTACAATGCGGTTCTGAAGCAGGGTAAAGAATCAGCCTCGCTGTATTACAACCTGGGCAACGCCTATTTCAAAAAAGGCGATCTCGGTCACGCTATCTTGTATTACATGAGAGCCAAAAGACTCGACCCATCTGACGAAGACATTGTCCAGAACCTTGCTTTTGCCAAGCAGTTTTCCCGGGTGAAGATGGAAGGAGTCGAATTGAACCCGATCAACACATTTATGATCTCACTGGTTGATCCTTATCGCCTCACCACCTTAGCCTGGGTTTCGTCGGCATTTTTCATTCTATTCATCTTTCTTCTTATATTCCGCTTCGGGTTGGGTGTTACCAATCCCTTCGTTCGGGTAGCGACCATAGTGGCTTTGATGCTACTGATTGTGTCAGTTGGCCTGACTACGTTTAAATACAGAAACGACTTCTTGACACGACGGGGAGTAATTGTTGCAGAAGAAGCTCCAGTGCAGACGGGACCTGCGGAACAGTCTGATATTGAGCTTCAGGGAGCTCCCGGCCTCATTGTTGAGATTTTAGGTGAGACAAGCAACTACTATAATGTCCTATTTGAGAACAAGCGCCGTGGCTGGATCAGAAAAGATTTAATCGCTGAAATCTAAGTATTTACAGTTTCCCCTTCACGTTTATTTGATTGACACCCCCCGATCGAACCTCTATCTTAGCCTCCAATATGCCGGTGGCGTTGAAGAATTCAACATAATGATATGGAAGAAAAAACAGTTTTGGGGAAGTGTCATCGCTGTTGCTCTTTTGGCCTTTTGTCTCAAGGACATAAGGTTCAGCGAGATAGAGACCCTCTTTAGACGCATAAGTTATCTCTTCTTGATTCCCGCCATAGGGTCCACATTTCTCTTTGTAATTTTCCGAGGCTTGCGCTGGAGGTTGATAATCTCCCAGCGAAAGAGAATACGCCTTTTCAGGGCTCTCACTCTTTTCTCGGCGGGTCAGATTCTGAATATCGCCATGCCCGCTTTGACCGGTCAGGTCGGGCGCATGTTTTTATTCGCCAAAAAGGAGACCCTGAGGAAGACGTTCGTCTTCTCGACAATGGTTTTAGAGATCCTCTTTGACGCCATTAGTCTGGTCGTTTTTCTGCTGTTGACCTCTCTGGCCTTTGTCTTCCCGCAGGAGTATCGTTCTTTGAGCATAATTCTTTCCTGCGTGACCTTCGTCGTGCTGGTAGTGCTATATTTGACCTTGCATTTTCGGTCCCGGCTGGAAGAGTTTGGCCGCAGGCACTTTCGCCACCGCTGGCCGGGAGTATACATAGCAGTCAAGAAATTCATCCGGTCCTTCACAAAGGGAATCGAGCTGTTGCGCTCGAGTCAGCACCTGTTGGGTTCGCTTGTTTTCTCACTGTTGTCATGGACCTTCCATATGCTTGTAATCTACTTTCTCTTCAAATCCTTTGGTTTCGGGCTCCCTCTTGCGGCAGCCGCAGCGGTGATGCTTATCAATACCGTGGCGTTGGCCATTCCCATTACTCCCGGCAATGTCGGAACATTCGAAGTGGCGGTCTCAACCTCGTTGGCCGCGTTTTCTATCAACCGCTCCGATGCGGTCTTGTGCGCCCTGGCTTTACACCTTCTGGATTTACTCCCAACTTACCTGATGGGCATTGTTTTCTTGCATTTTGAAAAGGTGTCGATCAAGGAAATCAAGACCCGGCATGAAGGCGAAATTATTCTTGACCAAGTTTCCGAAGAGGGCGTGCTGGTAGAGAAGGAAGAGAAAGTGTGATCAAATCCTTTTTGTACATTCCCAGCGAGAAAGTTAAAACGATCGACGGCTTAGCTGATTTTGACCGTCTTACCCGCCAGGAACAGTGTATGCTCTGGGTTGATTTGTGTAAGCCGACCGATGAAGAATCATTTGTCCTCACGCACGACTTTGATTTTCATCCTTTAGCAATTGAAGATGTAATCGCCGAAAAACCGCATACCAAAATTGACGACTATGACCGTTATCTCTTTCTGGTGTTTCAGATTGTGGACTACATCGGCCGGGAAGAAGGCTTGAAGATCAGCGAGATTGATATGTTTCTCAGTCACAATTCGGTGGTCACGGTACATTACGACGAACATCGAATATTCGATTATCTATACCATCGGGCTGAGCGAGATGAACGGCTGATGTCTCGCGGGGTCGACTTTTTGTTTCACGCTCTGATTGATACTATAGTAGACAATTACAATACGACGTTAGATATCCTTGAATACGAGGTCGACCAGGTCGAAGACGACGTGCTCGACGGACCCGACGAAGAAACGCTGAAATCAATCTTCACTCTTCGCCGGGATATTGTTCATCTCAAGCGTTTCGTCATACCGCAAATGGAGGTGCTCAGTCGTCTCTCACGGGAGCAGTTCAAATTCATCTCAGGCAAGGCTGCCAGATACTTCTCTGACATTCACGATCACCTGGTTCGCATCAACGATATTGTCGATTTTCACCGCGCAATCCTCAACTCCTCGCTGGAAGTGTACTATTCGTCGGTGTCAACAAAGACTAATGAGATCATCAAGTTCCTGACCATCTTTACCGTACTTTTTATTCCACCGACCTTTCTGGTCGGGCTGTGGGGGATGAATTTCGACTTCATGCCGGAGCTGGGGTGGAAATTTGGGTATATCTTTGCTCTGTTGCTCATTTTGACAGTCATCCTGGGGCTGTTGCTCTTCTTCCGTAGAAAAAAGTGGCTCTAAAGAATTCCTAACGAATCTTTCCTTGACAAGGTTTAGTATATGTATTTAGATACTTACCGGTAGGTATGTTATGAAGGCGGCAAAACGACAGAAGACGTTGAGTATAAAGCAAAGCCCCAAGCTCCCCGCGGAAGAACGACGAGATCAACTGCTTGACGCGGCACAGGTCCTCTTTTTCAAGAAGGGGTACCGCGCCACCACCACCGAAGCCATTGCACACCGAGCTGGCTTGACCAAGGGAGCGCTTTATTTCCATTTCAAAAGCAAGGAGGCAATCTTCTCTAAGTTGGTCCAAAGAGCAATCGACCAGTTTGCCGTCGCCTTTGCACCTGATGTCAATAGGGACCTCAATCCCGGTGACGTGCTGAGGCTTTTGTGCCAAATCGATGCAAGCAGAAGTATGCCACATACCCGACACAACCTTAATCTCAGGGCTGAGGCGCAGAAACTTCCCCGAATCAAAGCTCATGTTAACAAGGCGGTTCGGGAAATAATTGAGGTTGTGACGAAGAGCTTAAGTCCCCAGTACGGTCGCACAATAAAGCAGCGACGACAGTTGGCGGTTTTGACTTTCGCTGTACATGACGGTCTGACGATGGGAAAGCAAATGAGCCCGGATCTGGTGGATATTGATGAACAAGTGCGGGTTTTCACTTCCCTCTTTGAACGAACAAGAAAGACAACCCCGCTAAGGCGGAGATGAACTATTTTGTTACATGAATGATACTATGATAAAACAAGCGGCTCGAGATCAACAGTGGATCAAGACAGGCGTTGCGGTTTTGCTCTTGCTTGGCTTCGGTTTGTATGAGGTTGCCGCTGCAAAAACCGCGCTGACAGTGGAGCAGGCGCGTCACCGGGCCCTGGAATTCAATCGCACTTACCTGGCTGCCAAGGAAAGCGTTGCCAAGGCGCAAAGCGACATTATCAAGGCTCGCGCCGGGGCGTTTCCGAGTTTGTCCGCCGGAGGGTCCTACTCACGCAATTTCATTATCCCCTCCTTTTTCGCGAAGATGGACAATGAGGTAAGGGAAATTGAAACTAGTTTCAGCAACAATTTCACCGCCTCCCTTAGCCTGAGGCAGCCGCTCTGGCAGGGGGGGAAGGTGTTCACGGCACTTTCGATTGCGAAGTTGTACAAGAAGTACTCCGAAAGGCAAGCCGAAGCGATAAAAGCGGCGGTGGTTCAGAACGCCGAGGTGCTGTTCTATTCCGCCATTTTGAAAAAGTCCCGTCTGGCCGCTTTGGAGAAAGCCTTCGAAGCGACCAGTCATAACCTGGAGGTTATAGAGAAGCTGTTCTCGCAGGGGTTAGTATCCAAATTTGAAGTTCTGCGCGCCAGAGTAGAAAAAGCTAATCTGCAACCAGCTATACTTAACTCCGAGTCGGAGATGCGGTTGTCGAGAAAGCGGCTGAAGTCCTTTCTCGGTATTGACTTGAACGAACCAATCGAGCTGATCGAGGTGGCCAGCGACACCTCGCTGGTCGATCTACCACCACTTGAGACATTAGTCGACACAGCGCTGGCGAGGCGTCCCGAAATGCAGCAGGCCGGTCTTCTGGCGGAAATCTCGCACAAGGCGATTCGTGTAGCCAAGGGTGGGTACTATCCTTCCCTGGACGCGATATCAAGCTATAGTTGGCAGTCTGTCTCCGACGATTTTACGCTCAGTGGACATACCGCTGAATCGTGGACAGCTGGTATAACCTTGTCGATTCCAATCTTCTCTGGAGGATACACGAAGGGCGAGGTAAAGCAGCGGCATTCGGAGTACAATCAGGCCAGGCTGGCTGCTTTGCAACTGCGGGACGATATCAAGCTAGAAGTGGAGCAGGCATACGATCAACTTGTTCAGGCGAAAAAGGCGCTTGACATTCAGAAAGAGACAATTGCGCAGGCTGAAGAAGGCTTGCGAATTGCCAATTTAAGATATGAGACTGGCGAAGGAACGCTGCTGGAAGTGCTTTCGGCGCAGGCCGCCCTCACGGCAGCCCGCAATTCCAAGGCCGAGGCGCTCTTCTCTTTCCGGGTAGCCGGTTCTCAATTGAAAAAGTCAACTACTCTCGATTTCAATATGCAATAGGTTATTTTGAAGGTGGTGAAATACATTTTGAAAACCTTTCGTTGGCTTTATGGGTGCCCCACCCCGCCAGTGGTGGGCGGTAGGATGAGAAACCTTGATTCAGCGTTGCTTAAGAAGACTCACCCCAAGGGGTGGGCTACCCGTTACCCCAACGGGAGGGCTTCTACGCTAATGAAATCAATAAAACATGCCTCGCTAACATTAGGATTGATGGTCATCTCTTTTTTAGCTGTCTACTCGTGCGGAAACAACCAGGATACTGTTAAAAAAGAACGACCAGCGGTAGCGGTTGAGGCAACGGTTGTTGGACTTTCTGATGAAGAAATCGTTAAAACATACACCGGTACTCTTGAGGGAGAAAAGCAGACAGTCATCCGCGCCAAAATTGCGGAGGCAGTTGATACGGTCCATGTCCGCGAGGGGCAGAGTGTCAAGGCCAACCAGGTATTTATTTCTCTCGACAAGTCCGGGCCCAGTTCGCAGTATCAGCAAGAGCGTTCACTTTATGAAAACGCAAAGAAGAACTACAAGAAAATGGAGTACCTGTTCGGAGAGGGAGCGGTCAGTGAATCGCAGTTTGATGCCGCTAAAACTCAGTACGAGGTTAATAAGGCTGGTTTCGAGGCCGCCGCGCAACTGGTGGAAGTGCAGTCGCCCATTGATGGTGTAGTTACCTCCCTGAAGGTCTCCAAAGGCGATTTTCTCGGTCCCGGCCAGGAACTGGCAACGGTCGCCACGGTCGATAGGCTACGCGTAAAGTTTGGCGTCAACGCCGCCGACATCGGGTCGGTGGCGCCGGGGACCGTGGTTACTGTTTCTTCCGGAGGTGCAACTCAGACGGTCGAGGGAATAGTACAGTCGGTTGCCCGCTCGGCTGACCCGGTCACCAGAACATTTCAAGTTGAAATCGTCCTTGACAACAGCGAGGAGGTATTCAAACCAGGGGTCTTTGTCCGGATTGATGTTCCTCTGAAACAGCTTACCGCGGTGATAGTTGCTCCCCGGCAAGCGGTAATCGCTCGCCTCTGGGGGGAAGCGGCTTTTGTAGTCTCCAATGGTGTCGCGCATGAGAGGGAAGTGAAAATCGGCGCGGACCTTGATGGCCGGATTGTGGTCTTATCAGGTCTCAATGTGGGCGATACACTGGTGACACTCGGTCAGGACTATCTGCAGGAGGGGACCAAGGTCAATATCACCGAAGTCCTTGAAGGCCTGTAATGAAGCTGGCAGAAGTCTCAATAAAGCGCCCGGTCTTTGCCACCATGATGATCGGAGCCCTGCTGGTCTTAGGCATCTTTTCCTACACGGAGCTGTCGGTCGATCTCTTTCCTGAAATGGACTTCCCAATTGCGACAGTTGTCACCGTCTATCCCGGCGCTTCGGCGGAGACGATGGAGAGTGAGGTAACCAAGAAAATTGAGGATGCCATCAATGAGGTCTCAGGGGTCCGTCACATCACTTCGCGGTCACAGGAGGGTTACTCACTTGTCATCATCCAGTTTGAACTGGAGAGAAAAGGGATTGAGGCTACTCAGGATGTGCGCGAGAAGGTTGCCGGCGTGCGTTCCGAGCTTCCCCTGGAAATTGAAGAGCCGGTCGTTAGCCAGTTCGACCCGATGGCGATACCGATTCTTTCAATTGCCGTCTTCGGTGAACGACCGGCCAGAGGAACCACTGAACTAGTCAAAAACATCATAAAAAAAAGATTGGAATCGATTCCGGGGGTGGGCAGTGTGACGCTGGTCGGTGGTCAGGAACGTGAAATATCAGTAGCTCTCAATCCGGAGAGGATGGAGTCATTTGGAGTTACGGTATTGGATGTGGAAAGCGCCATCACAGCTGCCAACCTGGAGATACCGGGTGGGCGAGTCGATGAGGCCTCCCGCGAATATGTGGTTCGAATGTCCGGCAGGCTCGATCAGGTCTCACAGTTTAATGATATAATTGTTAAGAACAAGCATGGCTCTCCGGTGTATCTTAAGGATATTGCTGCTGTAGCGGACACCATTGAAGAGCAACGCTCGCTGTCGCGCTACAATGGACGTCCCGCCGTCTCACTGAGCATCATCAAGCAGTCGGGAGCCAACACAGTGGAGTTAGCTCATAGAGTCAACCAGACATTGACCCGGCTCCAGGATGAACTGCCGCCAGATATCCGTATTGAGGTTGTTGATGACAATTCTATCTTTATCGAGGACTCGATCCACGAAATCTTGTTCAATATAGAGTTTGGTACGCTTCTGGCGATTATTGTCATCTTTCTATTTTTGCTTAATATACGTCCGACCATTATTACCGGCCTTTCCATTCCTATCTCACTTATTGCCACCTTCACGCTGATGAAAGCCCTGGGTTTCACAATTAACATGATGACCCTTCTGGGGTTGTCGCTGGCGGTTGGAATTTTGATCGACGATGCTATTGTAGTTATTGAAAACATTTACCGTCACATGGCGGAAGGCAAATCGGCTATGGCAGCGGCCTTCTCTGGCACCAAAGAGATAGGCCTGGCAGTAATAGCAACAACGTTTTCCATTGTGGTAGTATTTGTGCCGATTGCGTTTATGTCGGGAATCGTAGGACGATTCTTTTTCCAATTTGGTATGTCGGTGGCTTTTGCGGTTGTTATATCGTTGTTTGTGGCCTTCTCGCTGACACCGATGCTTTCCTCGCGGTATCTTGAGAAAAAGGAACAGTTGGGTAACAGGAAAGGTGTACTCGGCGCGGTGGCTCGGTTGCTTGGTGTTATCTGGCAGCCGATTGAGAAAGTTCTCAGTTATTGGAATGTCTTTTTCGAGGCTGTAAAGCCTGCGTACAAGAAGCTTCTTGCTGGCTCTTTGAGAGCGCGGTGGCTGGTGGTCATGATTGCTATCCTATCACTTGCGCTCGCTTTCTTTGCAGCTCAATTCATCGGGACGGAATTCATCGCGGAGATGGACCAGGCGAAACTTGCGGTAGATATCGAAACTCCTCCCGGGACAAACCTGACTGAAACCTCAAAGCGCTTCGAAGAAATAGAAGGGATTGTCAAAGGATTGGTTGAGGTTGCGGCAACCTACGTTACCATTGGCGCTGGTAATGACCCCGTGACGCAAGGTCGTATTTTAGTCAAGTTGAGCGATAAAAGTGAAAGAGAGCTCTCGTCCCGCGAATTGATGGACTCCATTCGTGTTATGTTGAGACCGGTACCGGGGATAAAGTATGCGGTAGGTCGAGGAGAGAGTGAAGGAGGAAGTAACAAACCGGTTGAGATTTCCATTCGGGGGGATGACGTCAAGGAACTGACGTTGCTAACCCATCGCGTGCAGGCTATCTTTGATGATATTGAGGGAACGACGGACATTGACAATACCCTTCAAGAGGGTAAGCCGGAAATTCAGATCGAAGTCGACCGCAGATTGGCCAACGATCTCGGCTTAAACCTGGGCGAGATCGCCATGACAATCAGGTCCTTAATCGAGGGAGAGGTAGTGACCCACTACAAAGAAGGAGATGAAGAATACGATGTCCGTATCAGACTTGGGGAGGGATTTCGTTCCTCCAAAGACGATGTAGGCCGAATCCTCATAGTGAGCCGGAATAAGGATGATGATGACAGTAATCTCTTGATCCCGCTGGATCGGGTGGCACGGCTGACCAAAGCGAGCGCAATTGGAGAGTACAATCGCTACGACCGCCAGCGGGAAGTGCGTGTCAACGCCAACGTCCTTTCTACAGCTTTTGCAGGAACGGTGATGAGCCTTATAAAGGAAAAGACTGACGAGATAAAACTGCCGCCCGGCTACAAGATTCTGCCCGTTGGCACGACCGAGATAATGAGAGAATCCTTTACCAGTATCTTCAAAGCTCTGGCTCTCGCGGTCATCTTTATATATCTTCTTTTAGCCTCGTTGTATGAATCCTTTATCGATCCTTTCTCGATCATGTTCTCCCTGCCGCTGTCGTTGGTTGGGGCGGTGTTGGCCTTGATAGGATCGTCGTTTTCAATGATCTCCTTGATCGGGATTGTCCTGCTGATGGGGCTGGTGACCAAGAATGCTATTCTGTTGATCGATTTTGTGAAACAACAGCGGCAAAAGGGTGTTTCAAGATTCGATGCTATCTTGACTGCCGGGCCTATTCGTCTGAGACCGATTTTGATGACCACCTTTGCTATGGTATTCGGCATGCTGCCCCTGGCGTTGGGTATTGGTCCAGGCGCTGAGATACGAGCCCCGATGGCGCGGGCGGCGATTGGAGGGATTATCTCATCGACTCTGTTGACACTGGTGGTGGTACCTGTAGTTTATACTCTTATCGAAGACTTCTTCGGTATTTTCCGAAGAGGTAAGCGCGGTGCTTGAGCCAAGTAAAAGGGAAACACAGAGTTCATTACTGATTGATCGCTCCCTGCAAGTCACTGGGGCATTCCGATATTTACCTTGATTTTCTGACGGTATTGAAAGAACTTGACATCGAAAGAGAACTATACCGACCGCGCAAGATCATCTACCTGTCATACTTTCAGAATACGGGTTATTATTCATTCCTTATAGGTGTGTTGAAAAAGCCCAGTCCTCCTTATTGCGAGTCCACCGCAGGGGATGAAGCAATATCGCCTATTCAATGACAATGAAATAACCGCGTCGTGCACCTCAGGCGGACTACTCACTACGACACTTGCTATCTTTTTCAACATATCTTTTCGCAGGAATGACAGTACCGAATCTCAAAACTTGATCTTTAATAGCAAATTGGTCTTAATGTGGTTTAACAGGCATCACGAAGTAGTTATCGCCCTTTTCTCGCCCTCAACGAAAACATCAGGGGATACCGTGACGGGCCACCTGGCGGATACCAGTAACCGTCTTCTTCATACCAGTCCTCGTGGACAGGGTAATAACTCTTATCAAACTCATTGAGCAACTCAATCGTCAGCCCGGCTTTTATCAGGGCATTAACAATGCTCGCCAGTGTGTGTTGCCACTCGACCAGCTCGTTTTTGATGATATAAGAGCGGTCGCAATAGTCCCGTCCGTCTAAGTACCGCTCCGGCGCCGTGTCAAAGTAGGATCCGTTCTCCACTTCAAAGACCTGGATGATTGGATGATCGTCAATTATGTAAAAGATTCCACCCGGCTTGAGGTAGTGAACCACCACCTGCACCCACTTGTCTATATCGAAAATCCAGCAGTGAGTGCCGTAT
>Ga0315551_10000897_pt1 | contig 23302 bp, 27 predicted proteins | sample SalMarSW160290MG_FD_203678 | JGI IMG/M metagenome (GOLD analysis project Ga0315551, IMG submission 203678) | Salt marsh sediment microbial communities from the Plum Island Ecosystem LTER, Massachusetts, United States - Salt Marsh Sediment SW1602-90 ...
CGGTACTGTAGCTCAACAATGATGTTTATGGAAAACAACGTTAATCGTAACTGTTTTTTCATAAAATCGTTATATCCAAAAGAAAAATCTCATCGAGGTTGGGGCGTTGATTTTTTGCAACACAGAGTCTTAACCCACATAACGGTTGCTATTTTCAAAGCAGAAATAAAACCTAAGGGCAATACAAAAGGTTTGCCTGATTGGCCATCTCTTACATACAAGGATTTAATTTGGCAAAGAGCCAATTCTCAGGCGTTTGGGTATGATTTTTGCAACATAATTGCTGATTCGGCTTCGGGGGCTTTCTAAATTAGGGTGATTTGAATGGACGAGACAAACTTAGAGGATAAACTTAACGAATTGGTAAAAGAGTTCGGAGAGGCTGCTGACCCAAAACATAGGAAACTGGCAGAGCTTGCGGAACAAGCACAAGCCAACCGCAGGAAGCTTGAGAAAAGTATCGATAGCTTGCAGGAATCGTTGGATTACCTGCGGGTGTGCATCAAATATCAACTTTTCGATCTTGAAGCAACTCGCCGGGAAAACACATATCTGCGAAAATTGCTTGAGGAAAACGGCAGCTAAAACCACTCATCATGGCGGCTTGTCTTTGCGCTCGTCTCGGCGGAGCGAGCCGTAGCCGGGAAGTGCTTTGCTGAAGCAGGAAGTGTGTCGGAGCCGGGAAGGCCCAGCCGTAGTCCCGATGCCCTCATGGCAATTCTTCCCAGTCTGTAAGTGCAGCGAAAATGGTTCCCCCTCCTCTTGGCAGGCCCGGCGGCTGTGTATCTTGAGTCCAGATCCGGTCATCATAATTAATTATCATCTGATAATGCCTGAGAGTATTAATTTCAGTCGATGTCAGAGCACGTCCATCCTCAATACTTATCCATTGGCCAGTGCTGGGGTCAAAGTATGCGGGCTTGCCGTTCTTCGTCTTGTCATCGTTGTACCAGTCTCGATTGATGGAGACCTGGTTCAGGCCGTTGAGATTGCCGTAAACGGAAAAACCGGTTTGTGGCTCTTCTACGCCTCCTGTAACTGAGTCCGTGTTGTATAAGAAGTCATTTGCAGCGAACATTAACGCCGAAACCGTATACGTGGTTCCGTAACGGGGGTCTCCGAAGTAGACATTGCCGCCGCTTACAAGCTGGTTATAGTCGTCGTAGTTGCCGAGAGCTACCAGGCCAAGCAGACTTTGGTTATCAGCATATTTCGTATTGTCACAAATATGGATGTCTCCGGTTGCTACAATAGTTGCTTTACCGTCGACCAAAAAGCCGTAGGTGGTTTTGTTGTGGACCCAAACATCGCCGTCAACGTAGTAAATCCTGTTGCTGCCCAGGTGTAAAGGAGTTGTTGCATCCTTTTGGCCTCCACCGCCTGTAACCCGTGCCGGCTCGAAGAAGTAATCGTCGCCGGTAGTAGCAGCACATTCATCAGACCTATCGGTGGGGTTCTTAACAACCACATTGTATAACTCATTTTCTGATGGCAGGTATCCCGAATTAATGCCTCTATCTGCAAAGATTTGGCTCACATTATGCGTATTATTTATTTCATAGTTCATTCCGATTAGGTCCGGAGGGTCAATTCCATCGACATTCTCCCGAGCTTCTCCGGAAATTGAGGCGCTGTCGAGGATATCAATATCACCGGTAGCGTCAACATCTCCATTGAGTCCATAGGTGTTGGGCAGGGGCGCAGGATTGACGCTGCTTTCTTCGCACAAAATGATATCTCCATGAATACGTATATTTCCATTAACTATGTCTCTTCCACCAACCTCTCTGCTAAAACCGACCTGTTGGGGATTGCCTTTGCCCCTTAATACAAAATACCACTTTTGTCCATCCGAATTACCGGCATATATACTATGTTCGTAAGGGGCAGCCAGAAACGATATTCCTACCTTTATTCTTTTCTTCTGGTTTGCAACCCTGCCGGTTGAAATAGCGTAAGAAGGGAGGTCTTTATCATCGAGGTAAACGTCAACCCGGTAATGTCCCTCTCCTAAGGCCGTATTCTCAATGTTTTCAAATTCGTTGTTGTGCAATCTTGTGGCCAATTTACTAAGCCCCGCTTCAGCTAAATAGAAAGCCTTGGTTCTTTTAATTGCTTTCTGTGTCAATATTATCTCAGACTTCGCTAAAGTAAGCAGAGAGAAACCTAAGACGATAATGATAACAGCAAGCCCTACTACTGTAACAAGTGCTATACCCCGCTCCGTCGCCACAGCTTTGGAGCGTCGGCGACTTTCTGATTTTAAGATTCTAATTTTCATCTTGCATCACTTCACATAATTTCGAATCATTACATCTGAGGTAAAATGTGTCTCTAAGTCACCATTTTTCAATATGATGTTTATTTTTACTTTGTTACTATCAACATCAAATTTCAAATCTTCTACACTATGGATAATAGTTTCAACTGTTTGTCTTTTAAACTCGCATTTGAGGTCGTTACTTCCATGCTCAAGAAAAAATCTCATCCAGTCGGCACCTTTGTATATCTTTATAGATTTACCGTCATCTCCCACCTCTGCTGCCGTACCCTCCTTGATATGACGGCTTATCCTGAGCATAGCATAGGAAGCGTTCCTTTGAAGGTCTGCCTTTTTCCAGGTTCTGTTCAGGGATGCCTGGCTTGTAGTCAGAGCCGTACCACCGGCTAAAATCACAATTGACGTTGTCAACATCGCACAGGCGAGTTCTACCAGAGTAAAACCTTTTTGACATTTTATTTTCATTAGATTCACCTATTTAGGAGCGATAAAAGTAACTAAACGCACGTTATGCTGCTTACCGCCCTGGGTCCAGCGAACAACAACTCTGATGTTCTTGTATAAGCCGCTATCCTCCGTTAGTGTACTTAGAGAACAGGATAGGCCTCCTACGGATAGGTTCTCATCCGTTTTTCCTTCCTGTATGTTATAATAATCATCTGCTTTTAACTGTTCTAATTTCTGAGCAGCCAATTGGACGGCTGAACGGCGATTTTCGCACAGGCTGATTTGGCCTCTCCCATAACCAAAGAGTAGAGAGTTTCCGATTATTACAATCAGGAGAACTAAAAGAGCCAGCATTACTTCAATCAGGCTCATACCTTTTTTAGATTTTGAAACATCAGGCATATATTAATCCCTCCTATAAAATGCAGAATTGTGTCTAAACGCAGATGTTCCAGGGACTGCTGTCAATGGAATAACAGTGCCGTAAGGCATGGCCAAGTCCATCGCTATCGCTGCCTCGATGAGAGTTAAACCCGCCTCATGTCTGAGTCGCTTAACAGACAAATCACGCCTCCATTCCTTGCTCTTAAGCGCTTTAGGGAGGAACCTCCTTGCGCATCGCCACCCCCCACACCGTATCAGGTACGGCTGGCATTTCCATTTCCTTATACTACGCTTAAAACCTATACATTCTTTACTTGCTTTTGTCAAGCATTATTTGTGCAAAAATCAAAAATTTTTTGTACAAATGCCGATTTTATAGGCCGCTTGGCTTTAAGCTCCTGAAAGATAACGGTTTCTGCCTGTAAACAGACGAAGGGTCTGATCGATAGCACCCTTGGCCCCAACCTGTTCATTCCCTGTCATCCCGAGCGAAGTCCGCCACAGGTGGACGAAGCCGAACGATCTCTTTTTTGATTTTTCTTCGTATCACGGCGAATTCGCCGCATTGAACTTCCCAAACCATAGATTACACAGATTTCGCAGAAAAATAGATATTCAAATCTGACTTCTATCATCTGTCCTCTGAATTCTGTCTTCTAATTAACCAATCTCTAATCCACGAATTCTCTTGCTATGAGAATCGAGTATCCAGTATCGCTTGTCCGCCGTGGCGACCGCAGGTAGCTTCAGCGAAGGCGGAAGCATCCCACCCTCACCGAACCTAATCCCAGATTTTCACATTATTCCCATTTTTTAGCTTAAAAATCCCCCCATCCAGGTCATCTTTTTGCACAATTATTTGCGAAAAGTGAGAAGAAAATAAATATTTTTCGGAACAAAACTTGACTTCTTCCGTCAAATATGGTAGGAAGATGCTCATCAAATTAAAAGGATTTAAGGGTGGATAGAAATGCAGGAGGCAAAATGTTCAGACAAAGTCAAAAGAGAAGGGATCTGAAATCCGGGCCAGCACCATACAATAGGATTGATTCCCATATATGGAAAACCAAGATGGAAATAGTACGCCTTATTTCAGGCAAGCCCGAGCTAAAACTTAAAACACTTTCCGAGCCAGCTTCTTAACCAAAACCTGTCCTACCTCTGTCGTCTGTCGTTCGTCGCCCATCGTCAATCTTCCCTCGTCCTCAGGCAGGGGGTCGTTTAGCTCTGCCGCTCGCTTGCCCCGTACCAATTGTACTGAGTATGGATAATGAATCATGCTTTAATTTGACTTGGCGCACATAATGGTTCAATTGGTGCGTGGGTCCTCCCTCGTCCCTCGTCTTCTCCTCAAAACCACCGCACAAAAACCTGTCCTGCCCGCCCTGAGCTTGCCTGCACTGAGCTTCGTCGAAGTGTCGAAGGGAGCTTGCCTGCACTGAGCTTCGTCGAAGTGTCGAAGGGAGCGAATTAAGCTTGCACTGAGCGCACCTGTCTTGAGCGTAGTCGAAAGAGTCGAACTGTCGAAAGAGTCGAACTGTCGAACGGATCTGCGGCAGATATTGATTCGGGATTCTGTGCAATCTGTGGCTAAATTTGCCTTCTGTCTCTAATGGGGGGCAGGTTTCCAGAAAGTTAACGCCGTTTTTTGTCGATAAGATTATTAAATGGGGAAAAACCTGGTCCGGAAAAAATGAACATTTGCTTAGATTAAGACATATTAGGAATAGGCGTTTATAGCATTAAGACGCTGAATTTACTGTTGGTTGACAAATGGGCTGATTGTGGTATAATGTAATTTGATACTCGTAGCACGTGAACTAAAGTGAGTTCTCGTCTGGGCGAAGCCCCCCAGCCGTAGCCCGGAAAGTGGCTAAAGTGAGCTAAAAATAAAGAAATAATCAATAACTTTAGGCACTTCACACTTTAGACACTTTAAACTTTTTAGTGAGATTTGAAAAAAAGAAAGTTTCTAATGAGGTAAGAGATGTTTGAGCGTTTTACAGACCGTGCACGTAAGGTTATGGCGCTGGCTAACCAGGAGGCGCAGCGATTCAACCACGAATACATAGGTACCGAGCATATCCTTCTGGGTCTGGTTAAAGAGGGCAGTGGCGTAGGTGCTACCGTTCTGAAGAACCTTGATGTGGATATAAAGAAGCTTCGGCTGGAGGTGGAAAAACTCGTCAAGAGCGGCCCTGATATGGTTACGATGGGTAAGCTGCCCCAGACACCGAGAGCTAAGAAAGTTATCGAGTATGCGATTGAGGAAGCACGCTCGCTTAACCACAATTATGTGGGTACCGAACATATTCTGCTGGGCTTATTGCGGGAGAGCGAGGGAATAGCTGCTCAGGTTCTTATGAATCTGGGCCTGAAGCTTGAGGATGTGCGGCAGGAGGTATTAAATCTGCTGGGCGCGGGAGTGGATGATGGACCTACCGGACTTGGTATGCAGATTGGGCCGACGATAGGCCGAAAGCCAAAAAGTAAAACCCCGGCACTGGATAGCTTCGGCAGAGACCTGACTGAATTGGCTTCCAATGGTGAGCTTGATCCGGTCATTGGCAGAAAGCGGGAGATTGAACGGCTGATACAGATACTCTGCAGACGCACGAAAAATAATCCGGTTTTGTTGGGTGAAGCAGGAGTTGGCAAGACCGCTATCGTCGAGGGGCTGAGCCAGCAGATAGTCAACAAACAAGTGCCTGAACTGCTAAAGGATAGGCGCCTCGTAGTGCTTGATTTGGCAATGATGGTGGCCGGTACTAAATATCGCGGACAGTTTGAAGAACGGATAAAAGCGGTCATTAATGAGGTTAGAAGGGCTAAGAACGTTGTTTTATTCATTGATGAGCTTCATACGCTGGTGGGAGCCGGTGGCGCCGAGGGTGCTATCGATGCGTCGAATGTGCTGAAGCCGGCCCTCTCCCGTGGAGAAGTACAATGTATCGGCGCTACGACTTTGGATGAGTATAGAAAGTATATTGAGAAAGATGGCGCCCTTGAGAGGCGTTTTCAGACGATAATTGTTGAGCCCCCTTCGAAAGAAGAGACTTTGAATATACTTAGAGGTCTTCAGGACCGCTATGAAGCGCACCACAGGGTACGGTTTACCGATGAGGCACTTTTCCAGGCAGTAGAGCTATCGACCAGATACATCACCGGCAGGTGCCTTCCTGACAAGGCGATAGATGTGATAGATGAAGCTGGTGCGAGGGTTCGACTCAAGAATATGACCCTTCCGCCGGATGTTACTAAGTTAGAAGGAAAGATTGAAGATCTGCAGAGAGAAAAAGACGATGCGGTTAGAAACGCCGACTATGAACGGGCGGCGGCATTGAGAGATGAGGCCCAGAAGCTTTTGGACCAGAAAACACAACTACAAAAGAAGTGGTACGAAGAGAATAAAGAGGCGACCGGTGCAGTGGATGTCGAGATAATAGCAGAGGTGGTCAGCAATATGACCGGTGTGCCACTGACGAGACTGGAGAAGAAGGAAACCCAACGGCTTTTGGAACTTGAAGCTGAGCTTCACAAAACGGTTGTTTCACAGGATGAGGCAATCAGCGCCGTGGCTAGATCGGTAAGACGCAGCAGAAGCGGTATGAAAGACCCGAATCGTCCGATGGGATGCTTTATACTCCTGGGGCCCAGCGGTGTGGGTAAAACGCTGCTTGCACAAGCTCTGGCGGAATTTATGTTCAGCGACAGAAATTCCCTGATACGTCTGGATATGAGCGAATTTATGGAGAAGCACAATGTCAGTCGGTTGGTAGGCGCTCCTCCAGGGTATGTGGGCTATGAAGAAGGGGGACAGCTGACCGAGAGAATTAGGCGTCGGCCTTATGCGGTTCTGCTTCTCGATGAGATAGAAAAAGCTCATCCGGATGTTTACAATATCTTGTTGCAGATTATGGATGAGGGTCGGCTGACCGACAGCTTCGGACGAAGCGTTGACTTCAAAAATGTCATACTTATTATGACCAGTAACATCGGAGCTGAGCTGATTAAAAATCAAGCCGGCTTCGGCTTTGGCAAAAAGACACCTGAGTCGAATTACGAGAAGATGAAAGAAATCTTGCAGAAGGAGGTCGAGCGTCATTTCAGGCCGGAGTTCCTAAACCGTGTCGATGATACGATAGTTTTCAAGGCGCTGACAAGAGAAGATTTACAAACTATCGTGGATTACGAGCTTGCGAAGGTATTCAAGAGACTGACCGAGCACGGCTTGAAGCTTGAATTGGCCAGCCAGGCCAAGGAGTTTCTCATCGATAAAGGTTACAATCCTGAATTTGGGGCCAGGCCTTTGCGAAGAGCAATCGAGCATTATATAGAAGACCCGCTTTCAGAAGCAGTGCTCTCAGGAGCGTTCAAAGGCAAAAATCTTATAAAGATTGACGTGCAGGACGAAGAGCACCTGAAATTTGAAGGTGCGAAGGTAAAAGAACCCGCTAAGCCAGAGAAAAAAGAAGCCCAGCTCGCTACCGGCGAGCCTACTCCCGCGTAGTACTCTTGCTGTCAGCCTGTCTCGGCGTGGCCGAGCCACGACGGGCGAAGTCGAAGTATCGGCGTTGTACAATCAGACCCGTCTTGAGAAAACATGTCCTGAGTGCAATCGAAGGAGTCGAAAGAATAGCAGAAATAGATACTATTCTACTGCTGCTTGCGCTCGCCACGGCGCCCGGCCAGGGTGGCACGAACTACTTGTGTTGCATTTCAATTTCCAGAGGACTTTGCTGCCGAATTAGTAATGTCTCAAATTCCTGCTTTTCCATCCATTCTATATTTACATTAACGCCTGCGTCTTGTATCAGCACTTGCTTCAATCTCAGTACAAGGTATCCATCGCTAAGGATTATTGAGCGGGATTTCTTCTCAGTGTAAGCTAAAATCTCATTGGGCTCTGCCTCAAAGTCGATCCACATGCCTCTATAATTTAATTCGCCAAGCCGGTCTTTGCCTGGGAGGCTTTCTCTCTGTTCTTTGACCCAGGATTCAGAAGGCACTAAATCATGCTCGGCTCGGTAGCTCTTAATCCTGTTACCGAGCACCGTCATTGCTATTATCGCCGCTCGACGGTTGAAGTAATCCCTCACGTTAAGGATTGCCACAACCGCAACAATCGTAAGGAGCAGTACAATTATAATCTCTACTAAGATTGACTTTTGCCGTCTGTTCACAGTTCGTGGTTCATAGTTCGTAGTTCATTGATGAACAATCAACAATGAACTACCGACTCTTTGATTTTTACCCTGCCATCTTTAACCCCGTTAGAAATCTGCTTTCGCTACTTTATCTTTAATTATTACACAATTTCTAACGGGGTTAACTTCTATTTTACCTTCAACGAACAGTCTTATTGCCTGCGGATATGCAATACACTCTTGCTCAAATACTCTTGCAGCGAGAGTGTCAGGAGTATCGTCGTCTTTGACTTCACAAGCTCGTTGTACAATTATTGGCCCTTTATCATATTCATTTGTGCAAAAATGCACTGTACAGCCGCTTACCTTACATCCTGCTGCAAGGACCGCTTCGTGAACGTAATGGCCCCACATACCTTCTCCGCCGAAGCTTGGAAGCAGTGCCGGATGTATGTTCATTACGCGATTTTTGTAACGCTTTGGTATTTTCCACGGGCACAGCCAGCCGCCTTGAATGACAAGGTCAACATCTCCAGCGACGAGTTCCTCTTCAATGTGTTTACTGAATTCATCAATGTCCGGGTAGTCCTTTTTACGGATGATTTTTACATCAAGCCCTGCTTTTTTTGCCCTTTCAACACCAGCTACAGTTGAGCGGGAGCTTATTACTACGGCGATTTCGGCGTTAAGTTTTCCTTGTTTGATGTGCTCAAGGATATTGAGCACAGTCCTGCCACCACCGCTAATAAGCACACCAAGCCGAATCGGTTTTGATTCTCGATGCTCGTCTTTCGTCCCTCGTCCCTCATCTCTCATCCCTCGTTTCTGCTCTGTCTTCATGTCAATGTCACGTTCGAGATTCAAGGCCTGGTTTACAAGCTTGTCAGCTTGTTTGTTTTTCTCCCTGGAGATGTGTTGGACTTTCCAATTCTCAAGTTCGCTGAGCAAGTCGAGGGCCTGCCGGAAAAGAGGTCTGATTTGCTCGCTTTTTAGCTTGTATTCGCCATTAAGTTGTTTGACCAGCAACTCGCTGTCACTGTAAATTATTACTTGTTTAGCACCGAGCTGTTTTACGGCTTCGAGGGCCTTTACAATGCCGGTGTATTCAGCTACATTGTTAGTAGCTTGGCCCAAAAGGAAGGCCTTTGCCTGTATTTGATTTCCGGCGTTGTCTGTTAAGATAAAGCCTGCAGCAGCCGGCCCGGGATTTCCCCTGCTGGCACCATCTATGTAAGCGACTATCTCGTATCTCGTATCTCGCATCTCGATGCTCGGACAGAAAGTACCAAGTATCAGGTACGTTCCTCATTTATAAGTACAAGTATTCTTGTGCAGTTGGGACAGCGAATAATATCATCTTTAGTCATAAGTAGATTAACGCTTTCAGCAGTAATTCCCATAAAACAGCCACCACAGCTATAGGCCCCGGTTTTGCCTTCCTGTTGTTCAATCACTGCCACCGCCTGGCCATCAAATGTTTCAGCGACTCGTTTAAAAATTTCCAAAGGTTCTTTGGGGATTGTCTGTGCAACCTGATTCCATTCTGTCTGGATTTCTTCTATTTCAGCCTCATATTTGACTGCCAGTTCCTCTGCTTCTTTCCGGGTTTTTTCGAGTTGTTGTTTTTGCTGTTCTATTTGCTTGCGGATATCCTCACACTCGGTCTCATCGGCCTCAATATCCTTTAGCAATTCGAGAATCTGGGTTTCGTTTTTGGAATTGTCGGCTTTTGTTGTATTAAGATGGGTTAGTAAGGCGGTATATTCTTTGTTTGTTCTTGCGGTATTCAAGGAAGCTCTTAACTTGGTTATTTGTTCATCTTTGCTCTTCAGTTCCAATTCCAGCCGGTCCGACTGGACCTTAGTTAGCTGAATCTCTTCTTTCTTGGATTCGAGGGAATTTTGGAGGTTTCTGACTTGATTTTCCTGGATAATTACGTTTCTTCTACATCTTGCAAGTTTTGCTTTTGCAGCTCGAAGGCGATTTTCAACACTTTGAAGTTTTATAAGGCCATTTAATACAGGTCCCATTCCTGCGACTCCTTTTCAGTCGCTCAGGATGGTGAGCGAAGTCGAACCATTACAATCCTTTTTATCTGCCCTAAATTTTTAATCCCTTATTATCTTCTTTTAAATTTTATTATGCAACAAGATTTTTGCTATTTTTTTGAGATTTTTGCTGAGAAGCTCCTGTCGGACTTCGAGTGCTCGTTTTGGATTCGATTTTACCTATCTAACTGCATCCGTACTGCTAATTATTTATTATTGCTTTTTGCAGATGTTGTTGAATAATATTATTGATTTTAGCTGTTAGTGAATGAGAAAGCTGTATGAGTGTTAAAGTACTTGGGATTTCGACAAGCCCGCGGCTTAAGGGCAATAGCGACCTGCTATTACGTGAAGCGCTTACTGGAGCTGAGTCGGCAGGAGCTTTGGTTGAATATATACGGTTGTGCGATTTGAGTATCTCGCCGTGCGTTGAGTGCAATTACTGCTACGAGACGGGCGAGTGCAGGATTGAGGATGATTATAAAATTGTTTCTGCGAAGATGCTTGAAGCGGACCGCCTGATTTTCGCCACGCCGATTTTTTTTATGACGGTCTGCGCACAGGCAAAGATGCTTATTGACCGTTGTCAGTGTCTTTGGGCGCGTAAATACGTTCTGAAAAGACCTCTTATTACAGATGGCAGCCGCGACAGGCGGGCTATGGTTATAGCGGTGGGCGGCACGAAAAGCGAAAAGATGTTTGAGAACATCAAGCTGACAATGAAATATTACTTTGATGTATTGGATATGCAATATGTGGCAAATTTATTTGTCAACAAGATTGATAGTTGCGGTGAAGTCAAAGAGCATCCCTTGGTGATGAAAGAGGCTTACCGTCTCGGCTGTGAGTTGGTCTCTTCTGCTACGCCTCCGCCGAAAAAACCGGTTGACGTTGAATTTACGTAAAGCAGAGAAAATTTTATCACTTTTTCACCTTTTAATAGCTGCCAATTGTTTACATCAGTCCCATAAAATCCAGGTTCGGATTTCCTGCTTTTATAAAGCAAAAAACTTAATATATTCTCTTCACAATAAACCATAAATTACTTCCAATTTATCTTGTTATCTGATATAATGATTAGTTGTAACTATTGGGGCTTATTGTAGGAGGAGCGGTAATTATGATTAAAAAGTACAAAGCAATTAAAGTTTCACCACAGGGGTTCTTAACAAACGAGGCGGGAGACCCTATTCTTTGTCCGATACGTAATGCGAACTGCAATCTAAAATGTTCTTGGATTTCTGTAGAAGACAGAGTTATTTACTGCAGGGACATGGTTATTGGTGCCCTCAGAGCAAAGCCAATGCGGTCCTTCTACCTTTACACAGGACCTGGTGTCTACGACCTGGATGAATCACTAAGAAACAACGGGACAAATTCCTGATTTTATAGCAGTTATTTTTCTGCAATGTCAATCTAATCTGCTAAATTCTCAGCCCGGTTCTTTTTAGCTCTTTGTTGTTTTAGCAGGCTTCGTCGCCTCTTGTCCCCCAAACGCCGCAGCTTGGCGGAATATGGTACCTTTGTTTTTTTTCGTAGGGGTCTGGTTTTGAGCGCCTCTTTCAGAAACTCACGCAGTCGCTCGATTGCAGCATTGCGATTTGCCTTTTGTGTCCGGAACTTTTGCGAGACAACTCTTATTGCGCCGTTTTTATTTGCCCGTGTTGCAAGCCGTTCGAGTATTTGCTGTTTTTGTGTATCGGATAAACTTCCGCAGTTCAACACATCAAACAATAGTGTTATTCGGGTGTTGACCTTGTTGATATTTTGTCCGCCGGGGCCGCTGCTGCGGGATGCCTTGAAAATAAGGTCATCCTCACGAATAAGTATGTCATCTGTGATTTCAATCATCGTGCTGTTGCTTGGCCAAAAAGTAATCAGAATTGGTCGAGGAATCGCAGGTCATTCTCGAAGAATAGTCGGATGTCGGTAATGCCGTATTTTCGCATCGCCAGCCGTTCTATCCCGAAGCCGAACGCCCAGCCGGTATATTTTTCGCTGTCTATTCCAACGGCCTCGAAGACATTCGGGTCAACCATTCCACAGCCGCCCATCTCCGTCCAGCTTTCTTTGCCGCTTTTGTCTTTCAGCAGCAAATCAACCTCGGCGCTCGGCTCGGTAAACGGGAAAAAGCTCGGCCGAAATCGCCATTTTGTCTCGCGTCCAAAAAAGGCGTGAATAAACTGCTCAATTGTCGTCTTCATATCCACCATACTGACATCTTCATCGACAACGAGCGCTTCGAGCTGATGGAACATGAACATATGAGTTGCATCGACGGTATCTGGCCGATAAACCCTGCCCGGGGCGACGACCCGGATAGGTGGCTTTTGATTTTCCATAACACGAATTTGTATTGTCGATGTCTGGCTTCTCAGCAGGATATTATCTTCAATATAGAAATTATCCGATGGGTCTCTTGCCGGGTGTTCCGGGCCGATATTCAACGCGATAAAATTGTGCCATTCGTCCTCAACTTCCGGACCGTAGGCAACAGAAAACCCCATTCGACCGAATATCTCCAGCAGCTCATTCAAGGTTTGCGTGATGATGTGCATTTTACCGATGTGGACGGGTTTACCCGGCAGAGTAACATCTATCAGTTCGCCGGTTTTCTCCTGCGATTGCAGCAGGCTGTTTTTTCGTTGCTCAAATGCCTCGCTAACTTCTTTTTTAATTTTGTTTGCAATTTGTCCTGCCTGCGGTTTTTGTTCCCGTGAGAGCTTGCCTATCTGGCTGAGCATATCGGTAATCTGTCCTTTTCGAGCTAAGTATTTTATGCGGAATTCTTCCAGTTGCTTCAGGTCGGCAACTTTCTGCAGCTCCGCAAGAGCATCTTTACCGATTTTTTCAAATTGCTCAAGCATTGAACTATGAACTATGAACAACGAACTATGAACTATGAACAACGAACTATGAACTATGAACAACGAACAATGAACTCATTACAAAGCGGCTTTGACTTTTTCTACGATGGCATCAAAACCAGCAGGGTCGGCTATAGCGATTTCGCTCAGAATCTTCCTGTTTAGGCCGATGTTTGCTTTTTTACAGCCGTTGATAAACTGACTGTATCTTATACCTCGTTGGCGGCAGGCTGCGCTAAGGCGTGTTATCCAAAGACCACGGAAATCTCGTTTTCGTCGTTTGCGGTCGACGCGGGCATAAACTCCTGCACGGACGATAGCTTCTTTTGCCGCACGGTATAGATGGCCTCTCGATGCTCGATAACCTTTTACTGTTTTGAGGACTCGTTTCTTTGCTTGGTGCCTTGCAGCACCTTTTCTGACTCTTGGCATTTTTACTGACCCGCTTTCCTTTGAAAATTTTTACTTTTACAGCTTGCTGGCGGCAGCTGGATCGAGGCCGAGAAGCAAGCATATCACATTGATTATTTATGGCATAGCCATTTTATATTGACTATTTGTTTTTTGAAATTCGTGTCCTGATAATTTTAGCCGCCTTTCCGGTAATTATAGCTGAGCTGGTTACTCGTCTTTGTTGCTTGGCACTTTTGCCGCTCATAAGATGGCCGCTGCCGGCACGTCTGCGTTTAATCTTGCCGGTAGCCGTAATCTTAAATCTTTTGGCTGCTCCCTTATGGGTCTTTTGTTTAGGCATTTAATTGATTCCTTCTATATAAAGCCGCTAATTTACGTTATTTGCAGACATAGGTCAACACAAAATTTTAGAAATATTTACCCCCGCACCAATTGCCATCCGTCCGAGGAAATCAACAATCCCAAACCTGTGGTGAGCAAGCCTGTCTTGAACGTAGTCGAAAGAGTCGAACCATCGACACTTGTCCGCCGCTCTGTCTGGCGGAATCGAAAATCGCCAATCGAAAATCGGAAATCGTTTATTTATTCTCCCCCATCAGTTCGGCAACTTTTGGTTCTATAGCCTCAGCCCATATCTTATATCCTGTCTTATTCGGATGCAGGTAGTCCGGCATAATATCTCTGCCCAACATCCCATCTTCTGACAGAAAGCCGCTATTGATATCAAGGTAATGTATCATTTCGCCGTCGGCGATTTGCGAAGCCAATAGACTCGCTTTTGCATTCTTTTCTCGCTGTGCCGTTGGTTCCTGGCCACGCGGGAATATCGCCAATAGAAGTATCTTGGTTTTAGGTAGTTTGCAGCGCAGCCGCTCACAGATAGCGATGATTCCGTCGGCTATCTCTTCGGCTGTGTACTCATCACCGTTGGAATTGTTTGTGCCTGTCATAACAACCGCAAGTTTTGGAGAAATTCTTTTCAGGTTCGAATTGTCTAACCGCCAAAGCACGTGTTCTGTTCGGTCGCCGCTGAAGCCCATATTGACTGCATTACGCGGCGCATAATACTCGTTCCAGATTTTCCTGCCCCTGTTTTCCCAGCCGTGAGTTATGGAATCACCGATAAAAAGCATACCGACTTTTCCCTTTCTCAGCCGTTCATTGACCCGTTTTTGGCGCTGTCCCCACCATTGTACAGCCCATTTAGCAGTTTGTTGAACGGGCGTAACAGCCGCATGTTTCGTGACTATGTTTGACGGACATGTACGTTCTTGCTGACAGGCGCCAACGATGAGCATCATACTCGTCAGCAGCAAAATAATAACAGTTGTTATCTTTCGTCTCATCTTTATACCTTTTCTTTTCAGCTACTAATGCCTTTTATATAATAGCATCGAAAGTGTGTCTTTCAACAGAAATCCCCGCCAACTTGTCCCCGCATATCGCGATTTATTGCGACCACTTTATATTTAGCCCCCACCCGGCGCGGTGGGGGTTTCCCTAAAACCTCGCGCCGAGGTTCGTTTATCCCCGTCATTTTGATGACGGCGTTTGCCTGCCCTGTGGGTCCCACACTAGTGTAATTCTGGAATTAAACTTAACAATATCTCTCTTACTTCATTCAAGTCTGGATTACCGCTTATTAGATTCTCTATATTTCTACGTGCCATCTTAAATAGTATCTTCGCTTTTTCGTTACTTATGCCTAACAGAACATCCGTCATATTGAGAGATTCTAAAATGGTAAAATAGTCAAACTTAAGGAACACACCTTGCTCATCATTAATTTTTCTCGCACTTAGGTAGTGTCTTACTCGTTCTTGTTTTTTTGAAACCGCTTCATCTGCACCAGAGGACAGCCCCCATGAAATAGGATACACGATATCAAGGAATGGATTTCCTATGCCGGCAAATTTGTAATCTGTAAGATGTATCTTATTGCCGTCTAAAAAAATAGTTTCCGGGTTATAAGTATCTCCCTTTATTATGCTATCTCCAACATTTATTCCAGATAAGTTACCAATTAACTCACACAACCTGCCATAATTCTTGGCGTTTTTTATATTCTTGGCTAAAGTATTATCACTATTTCCAATAATTTTCAAAAAGCTGTAATTCTTTATAAATTCCAAGTTATCCCTGCTGCAACTTGCCCTGTATGGAATGGTATTTACAGGAAGGCAATGTATAGCTGCTAAGTATTCTATTATTCGTAACACTGCCTCGTCCAGCCGACTGCTTCCGGACATAACAGATTCATCTAAGGGCAGATTTTCCCCTAAGTAAGGCCAGATTATAAAATCATTTCCAGCATGCAATATTGCAGGGACGGCAATTCCCCCCTCTGAAAATCTTCGTATGTTTTCTTCTTCAACCAAAAAACGGTCTTTTAAATAAATATTGGCATCCTTTTCCTCTACAGCTATCCGTATAGGTTCCTCGCAAAACATTGCAGTGAACTTTCTGCCGCTGGCTCCTGTCAGCAGACAATAACTCGCCATACCATAAGCAACATCATAGGGTTTTATTGTTACCTCCTCTCCCAATTTCCCTTCTACAGAACTCAGGATAGAACTAGGCGGATTATTCATAATTTATCACCAGCCACATGCAGAACACTCCCATACATTTGTGAATCCTGACAATGATTATACAGTCTATATAAAACGACTAACCCCGCGATGTTTCAAAATCCACATCAATTTTTGGCCGAAAATCCCTCTAACTCAAAACTAAAAACTATCGCTGTTGCTCAACCAATTCTACCTTCAATTCTCATCAAACACAAGACGGAAATTTCCTATTGAGAATCCGTGTAAACTTGTCTCGTCATAGTTTTAACGACGGCGGATCCGCGTCTAAAAAGTCCGTGTTTATCCGTGTTACCGTCCGTGTCAGTCCGTGTTTCCTTGTCCTGAGCTTGGCCTGCGGTGAGCGAACCTGTCTTGCCTGTCCTGAGTGCAATCGAAGGAGTCGAACCGTCGAAGGAATCTGCGGTTAAAATTAATCCGTGTCAATCCGTGTCTAAAAAATCCTTGTATAAAAACCGCCGCTATGCTATAAAACTCTTTTGTATAAATTTACTCATAAGGAGAAACTGTTATGGACGCACTTGAGCGGTATGACCCGCAGATTTGCGAATTGATTAGGCAGGAGAAGGCCCGACAGAGTGCCTGTATTCGTCTTATCCCCTCGGAAAACTACGTTTCCGAGGCCGTAATGTTGGCCAGCGGTAGTTGTCTTACCAACAAGTACGCCGAGGGCTATCCCGGCCGGCGGTATTATGAGGGCCAGCAGGTAACCGACCTCATTGAGATATTGGCACAGGAGCGGGCGAAAAAATTATTCAAAGCCGACCATGCAAACGTTCAGCCGTATTCCGGCTCGGTCGCCAATCTTGCTGCCTACCTTGCCTTGATTGAGCCGGGTGATACGATTATGGGCCTGTCTCTGCCGTATGGCGGACATCTCACACACGGCTGGAAGGTCAGTGTTACGAGCAGGATATTCAATTCTGTTCGATACACAGTCCGCCCCGACACTGGCCGATTCGACTATGATGAGATTGCCGACCTTGCGAAGAAGCACCGCCCCAAAATCATCATCTCTGGCGCAACTGCTTATCCGAGGGAGATTGACTTTGAAATCTTCGGCCAAATCGCAAAGGACGTCGGTGCCTATCACGTCAGTGACATCGCCCACATCGCAGGCCTCGTCGTCGCCGGCATTCACAAAAGTCCTATCCCGTATTCGGATATCGTTTCGACCACAACGCATAAGACGCTGCGGGGGCCGCGAGGCGGTATGCTGCTGTGCAAAAAAGAGCACGCAGAAAAGGTCGATAAATCCGTCTTTCCAGGCCTGCAGGGTGGGCCGCATATGCACACTTTGACCGCCATCGCGGTGGCAATGGCTGAGGCGGACACGCCGGAGTTCGTCGTTTACGCAAAACAGATTGTCAAAAACGCAAAAGCGCTTGCCAACAAGCTGCTCGAATACGGCTTCAACCTGTCATCCGGCGGGACGGATAATCATCTAATTCTCATTGACCTGCGAAATAAAAAAGTGCCGGGCAGGAAACTGGCAAAGGCGCTGGATAGGGCAAGAATAGTTACCAACTACAATACAACTCCCTTAGACCCATCTCATCCGGCTGACCCGAGCGGTCTTCGGCTTGGTACGCCGGCAATAACCACCCGCGGAATGAAAGAATCGGAGGCCGAGCTAATCGCCGGCTTTATAAATAAAGTTGTGGAGAACATCGACAGCGAATCGGTAATCGAAAATGTCGGCAAGGAAGCACTGCTGCTGAGCTCGCACTTCCCTGTGCCCGGCCACTTTATTATCCCAAATAAAGATGCCAATTCAACACGGATATCAGAGCTTCTGACTCCCTGGTTGTTTGGCGGGTAAGTTTGTAACTCGTCGCCCATGACTCGTGACTCGCATACATAGATGCGTAAATGCGTGGTAAAGGAGCCGTATGGCCGAAGAAAAGGTGCTGGTCGTCGAGCGAAAAGTTGTTGAAGAGGCAGGGATATTTAACGGCCTTGCATTCGACGTGGACCGCTACCGCGACAAAATCTTCGCTCCAAGCGTCCCCCGCTTCATACCGAGGTCGCAGGCAGAAAAAGACCCATCTTATAAACAAATCATTCCCTACGTTATAATGGCCCACAACGGGACGTACCTTAGCTATGTCAGGGGAAGACGAGCGGGCGAGACTCGGCTTGTTGGACTCAGGTCCATCGGCATCGGAGGCCATATAAATCCGATTGATGCTGATAATAGTTCTTTATTTGCTTACTTATACGAAAATTATCTTACCGCTGTTGAACGTGAGGTGGCCGAGGAAGTGTCCGTAGAGGCAAGCCATACTGACCGCGTTGTTGCCCTTCTTAATGACGAATCCAACGAGGTCGGAAGCGTGCACCTCGGAGTGGTCCACCTCTGGACTCTGGATGCACCAAAGGTTAATAAGCGCGAACAGATGATAACGCAAATGGCCTTTATGAAAATCGACGAGCTGCAAAAAGTCCGGGATACTATGGAGACGTGGTCGCAGTTGTGCCTTGACAAACTCGATGAGATTGCGCATAGCGTAAATGAGTAGATGCGTGAATGTGTTAACGAGATACGCTTCACAAGGGACGGTCGAATATGAAATTTATAAAGAATATTGTAGGGTTTTTGATTGGTTTTATTGTTATCTCAGGCATCTTCTATTTTATCCGCGGCGGCGGTGGTGGTAAGCTCGAAGGCTTTGAGCCGTACCATAGTGCAGAAGGACGTTTCTCTATTTTATTCCCCGGTAAGCCGGAAAGAAAGCTGCAAAAGGAAAATACCCAAATCGGCAAACTTGAATTTGTTATATATCAAGCCGGCTCAAAAGAGATAGGATTTATTGTCGGATATGTGGATTATCCGCAAAAGATGTTTGAAAATGTTGATATTGAAAAGATGCTGGATGGTGCCAGAGATGGTGCGGTGCGAAATGTCAATGGCGAATTAGAAAGTGAAAAGGCCCTCGATTTTCACGGCCATCCGGCAAGAGAGTTCGAAATTAAAGTTCCAGAGGAAGCAACGGTCAAATCAAGAATTATTTTAATCGGCAATCGGCTGTATCAGGTGATGGCCGTTAGTGAATCGAAAAGTGTGCTTAAAAAAAATTGTCCGAAATTTTTCGCCTCCTTCGAGGTGGATGGAATAAACGGATAGCGTTTAGCGGAGAGTGTAGATGAGTGGATGCTGGTTGAACTGTTGCATTATCGCATATACGCATTAACGAATTATCTCATTGACGATTTTTTTGGGCGGGAATAATTATGAAAAAGAGCACCGCTCTTAAAATTTTGAATCCAATTTTACTGGTGCTGCTCGTCAACCAGGCATTGACCGCATTATTTCACGCGAAAATTTCGCACGAGGCGTTCGAGTTTCTCCACGAGGGCGGCGGAGTATTATTAATAGTTCTTATCATTATACACCTTATATTGAACTTCAGCTGGATTAAGGCAGGCTACTTTCCAAAATAGAAGAATTTAGAATTGAGAATGTAGAATTTAGAATTACGATTTATGATTTTTTAACCGAGCGACGAGTCACGAGAGACACTTGTCCGCCGTCTCGTCTCGCCGTAGCTTTAGCGAAGGCGGAAGCCCCTAAGAAGCGAAGCAGGATGGCGAAGGTGGAAGCGACGAATTCGCCGGCAATTGCGGGTGCCTCGCCAGTACGAGATACGCTTCACGCTTCACGAGATACAAGAAAAATGTTGACTTTTGGCTTCTTTTCCGCTATTTTATCTGGCCAAAGGCGGAAAGCCAGAGAAAGGGGGCTTAATATGCTTTTAATGAGCACTTTTACTTGGATAATTATTGGTGTGGCTGTTGTGATTTTGGCTGTGTTTTTTGGAACAAAAATAAAGGATAAATATTTTTAAAAAGCAGCGAGTTGTACCAAAAAACTGGAACAGGCGGGCGACACCTGCCTAAGACTTGCAGGCGCAGGCGAAAGACGAGGGATGCTCGATACTTGTTATTCTGAGCGGCCTGTCCTCCGTAGCTCTGCGAAGGAGGAAGCGAAGAATCTAATTTATTAACGATTCACGAGCGACGAGAGACGAGCCACGAATCCGGCGGGAAGTGCAGAATAAACGCGAGATACGCTTCACGAAATACGAGATACGAATTATTTGTCGGGAATTGCGGGGGTGGGGCTGATAGAATAGAGAACAATTTATAGGAGAAAAATATGCCGAGATTTGAAGAGTTCCGGGAGGCCTTGGGGCAGATTCTGCAGGAAAGGCCGAATTGTTATTGGCTCTCTCATCAAATTGTAAACCAGCTAAGAGAACGGAATCCGGAGATTTTAGAAGGGTTGGAAAAAAAGTACAGTACGTCATACGGCCGAGGCGGCGGGGATTATTACAGTACCAGTAGCGCAATAGCGCATTGCCTGCAGGACTGGCCTGAGTGCGTGGACGTGCAGTACCTTTTCGGCAGGGACCTTCGAATTGGTAACATAAAAGCGACTGATGATTTAATGGGAATCTATCGGTGGATTAGTTAGAGCCGAAGCTATTCGCCGGTAATTGCGGGTGCCTCGCCGGCACGGTCTTTAGTTTTTAGTAAATAGTATCTGGTGCTAACGACAAACGACTATATACTAACGACTAATCATAGTGCGAGAGAGTTGCCGTTTGATTGAAATTTGGCTTTATGAGAGTTGTGGATATAAACAGGTAAGATTAATAGAAAGGAGTCTTAATATGCTTTTAATGAGCACTTTTACTTGGATAATTATTGGTGTGGCTGTTGTGATTGTGGCTGTGTTTATTGGAATGAAAATAAAAGATAAATATTATTAGAAAGCAGCGCGTTATACCCGAAGACTGGAAAAGGCGGGGTAATTAAAGCCAGGAGCGTTAATAGGCCTCTGTCCGAGCTGTTTTTTCGTAGCGAGCGACGAGCCACAGGCCTCTTTGCAGCTACTCCCCGGAAGTTTAAGTATGCAAATTCCCCGAAGATATTTAAATCTGGGGACACCATACTTATTTTTTCTCCACTGAAAGTTTTTTAATCCGCCATCCAGCCTTTTTAAATGATTAATGATGAATGATAAGTGATTATTTTGAGATTGCCACGGCCTTCGGCCTCGCAATGACCTAATCCGTGTCAATCCGTGAAATCCGTGGTTAAAATTAGTCTGTTGTCTTTGGTCTATTGTCTTTAGTCTAAACACCGCTCTCTGTGGCAAAAAATAATCAGTGTCTAACAAGTCCGTGCCAATCAGTGTCAAAGAAGATAGTGTCAATTCGTGTTAATTCGTGGCTAATTTTTTATATTTTTTTCGCCATCCAGCCTTTTTAGTGAATAGTCGTTGGTGAATAGTGAATGGTGATTGGTTATTTCCCCACATTTTCTTTCAGAAAATAAGAGTGGGGACAGGTGAAATGAAACGGGCCCCGCATAGTGCGGAGCCCGTTGGTTTTTCAGGTGCATTTGATTAAGAAGGGGTTACGTTGGTCGCACACGGGCCTTTTTTGCCCTCTCCGACCTCAAACTCGACCTTCTGTCCTTCATCAAGATTGGCATAGCCGGTCGTCTTGATTTCCGAGTGATGAACGAACAAATCTTCGCCGCCACTATCGGGTGTGATAAATCCAAAACCTTTTTGCCCATTAAACCATTTTACTGTACCTGTACTCACTAAACTGCTCCTTTGGCCTCTAAATGGCCATAAAATCTGCCTCTCGCATTGTTTTAAAGAGGATATTCCTGAGAGACGTGAGAATAAACCCTACTAAAAGCTATACTATAGACGGCTATTATACCATAATGCCAGCCATAAATCAATAAAAATAAAAAATAATTATAACGGCCTAATTAGTGAATAGTCGTTAGTCGTTGGTATTTAGTGCCGGAGCCTGTCCGCCGTAGCTTGTACCACAGGTACCGCAGCGAAGGCGGATGCCCTCTGTTCGATATCCGCTAATAACGAGTCACGGGTCACGAGCGACGGGCCACAGGCCTCTTTGCAGCTACTCCCCGGAAGTTTAAGTATGCGAATTCCCCGAAAAATTCTTTGGCCTTTTTATCGTATGCACGCGCTGCCTCGATTTCATTATCAAAATATCCAAGATGGATTCGTTTGTAGGATTTACTTATAGTTGCATGCCACTTTTTTTTATCTTTATTCCAGTAAACGCCTTTGTATTTTGAATGACAGCCGGAATTAGGACGTCTGTTCCAGGCATTTTGAGAATGATTACAGAGGCGAAGGTTGGCCTTTCTATTATTCAGGCCATTGCCGTCAATATGGTCAACGAGCTTGTGCCTGGGGGCGTTCAGGATGAACCGGTGCATAAAGATTCTTCTCTTTCGGCCTTTCACGTAACGAAAAGTATAGGCGTAATATGTATTTCCATCAAATCTGCAACGCCAATTATACCGACGGATGCGAAACCAATCTTCCGGGTCAATGACGGCGAATTTGCCCTGAGTTAACGGTATGTAACATACTTTTTCGCGAGCCGGCAGTGAGGCCGGTTTATCCTGCCCGCCGGCAACCTTGATTTTGACAGCGTGTTCGATGGCCCTCTCCTGTAGTCTGTAGTCTGCAGTCTATAGTCTCTCCCCCCACTATTGCCCCAACCTGCACATTTGGTCGAAAGTCGAGCAATTTTTTAAGGTGCGAAATTTCGTAAGTTCTTTTAAGAAAAGGGATAAAAATTTTTTCGATTTTTCCGTTTTTAGTGCGCAACTACCTGCACATTTGGTCGAAAATATTTTGCAACTCTATGTATAGTCGGTACTTATATCAGCTTTTTTTACAATCCCTTCTGGACTAAGGACTTAGAGCAAGGGGGTTTGTTTAGCCCCGTTGCCTGCTTCGGGGTAATAAAATCTTTGGTGCGTGGGCGACGGGGGTATATTTATTTCCACATTTCACGGCGGTTTTTATTTACCACAGAGCCCCAAACGTAAGTGCGGGGTTTTCTTTATGCTGGGGGTTCTTGTCATTCTGAGTCCGCCGAGGCCGGACGAAGAATCTCAAAGATTGTTAGGTCGGTTAGCCCCCAACTTTATGTTGGGGGTTTTGTTTTGTCGAATGGGCGGCAATCTCACCTGTCCCCCCTGCTTATTTTCTGAAAGAAAATGTGGGGAATTCACCAATCACTAATCCACTGAAATCTCTTGACTTTTGGTTTCTTTT
>Ga0315551_10000898_pt1 | contig 23288 bp, 19 predicted proteins | sample SalMarSW160290MG_FD_203678 | JGI IMG/M metagenome (GOLD analysis project Ga0315551, IMG submission 203678) | Salt marsh sediment microbial communities from the Plum Island Ecosystem LTER, Massachusetts, United States - Salt Marsh Sediment SW1602-90 ...
TTCTTATGTTTGTTTTTGTTGTAAAGTCTGCTGACATAGGAGCTTACACAGTTGGCAAACTCTTAGGAAAGCACAAGTTTTCGCCTAAAATCAGCCCTTCGAAGACGTGGGAAGGTATGTTTGGCGCTGTTGCGGTCGCAGTGGTCGTTGCTGTTGGCTTTACCCTAAGTGGTGGTATAATGACAATGGCCTGGTGGTTGGCAGCACTGTTTGGCTTTTGTTTTGCGTTCATCGGCCAGCTCGGAGATTTGGCCGAGTCTATGATAAAAAGAGATGCCGAGCAGAAAGATTCGGCAAAAAGTGTGCCCGGCTTCGGCGGAATTTTGGATGTCATTGATTCACCTTTAGTGGCAGCACCATTTGCTTATTTGTTCTTTATGCTCAGCTCTTAAAGAGAGAAACTTTGGAAATTACCATACAATTAGATTCAGCAGGTAAGCAGCTTCAACTGTTCGGTCCCGCCGACAGTCATCTTCGACTTTTGCGCAAATCCCTGGGCGTCCAAATCACTGCCCGTAAGTCCAATTTGATAATCACCGGCGAAGAAAAAAACGTAAATAAAGCTGCCGAAATTATCGACAAAATGCAAAAACATCTAATCAAACGCAGCTCGCTTACTACTGCGGATATAACCGGCTTTATCACTCGTAGTGGTTCGCCCACGGTCTCTGATACCAGTGAAGCCGTTACCGTCTATTCCCACAAAAAGGTGGTCGAGCCCTCAACCAAAGGACAGCTAAAATACGTTGAAACAATGTTAGCCAATGACCTGACTTTTTGTATAGGCCCTGCCGGCACCGGCAAAACATATCTGGCTGTCGCAATTGCTGTCTCAATGTTGAAGAAAAGGCAAATAAGGAGAATCGTCCTTGCACGACCGGCTGTGGAAGCTGGCGAAAAGCTTGGCTTTTTGCCGGGTGACATACAGGCAAAGGTAAATCCATATCTTCGCCCACTTTTCGACGCCCTTGAAGATATGATGGACTTCGCCCAGATGAGGAAATTTATAGAGCTGGATATTATCGAAATCATTCCGCTTGCCTTTATGCGTGGCAGAACTCTAAACGAAGCTGTCATCATCTGTGACGAGGCCCAAAACACCACGCCACTGCAGATGCTGATGGTCTTGACAAGATTGGGCCACGGCTCTAAAATGATAATAACAGGTGACATAACGCAAATCGACCGAGAACCCGGCCAGAAAAGCGGAATGGTCGACGCAATTGAAATACTGCGTCGCATAAAAGGAATAGGTTTTGTCCAGCTAAGCCAGAAAGATATCGTAAGACATCGATTGGTTCAAAATATCGTACAGGCCTACAAAAAAAAGGTGAAATCTAAGGAATAATTGGAAACTGGTTATTAGTAACTGGTGATTGGGGGATAGATATATGGATTACAGAAGAGTTATCCCTTGCCTGGATGTAAAAGACGGCCGATTAGTTAAAGGTATTAACTTTGTTAAGCTGAAAGATGTCGGCGACCCCGCCGAAAATGCCGCTGTTTATAGCAAGGCAGGAGCAGACGAATTAGTTTTTCTGGATATTACAGCGACCATCGAAAATAGAAAAACACTGCTCGATGCCGTCAAAAGAACCGTCGAGAGAATTACCGTACCATTGACCGTCGGCGGCGGAATCCGTAACTGTCAGTCGATTGAAGAACTGCTGGATTTAGGTGTATCAAAGGTATCTATCAATACCGCCGCTATACGTAATCCGGATTTGGTCAGGGAAGCAGCAAATGAGTTCGGCAGCGAGAAAATAACTATCGCAATAGATACCTGCAGCAATTCACAATTGCCATCAGGATTCGAAGTCATAATCAACGGGGGCACTACCGGCACGGCAATGGATGCTGTCGAGTGGGCAAAAAAAGCAGAAGCCCTGGGGGCCGGTGCAATCCTGCCGACAAGTATGGATGCTGACGGCACAAAGACCGGATACGATATCCCGATGACAAAAGCAATATCCAGCGCGGTGAAAGTTCCGGTAATCGCATCAGGCGGAGCCGGAACGCTCGAACATCTGCACCAAGCCATCGTGGAAGGGGGGGCAGATGCTGTTCTTGTGGCCTCGATAGCACATTTCGGCACATACACCATAAAGCAGATGAAAGAGTACTTGGCTGAGCGGGGGATACCGGTAAAGCTTTAAGTATTTTTTGCCACAAAGGCAGTGAAAGTTTGAAGTGTCTAAAGTGTAAAGTACTTAAAGTTCAGGAATATCAAAATTCTTATAACTTTAGTTCACTTTAGGCACTTCCCGGGCTACGGCTGGGGGCTTCGCCCAGACGAGAGCTCACTTTAGTTCACTTCTTTTTTCCCGAAAGTCACTGTTTGAATTAGCCGATAGGGAAAGTGCATAGACTCTTTAGTTTTGCTCATAGAAAAGGCCCTTGAAATGTTCGGCAGATTGAAGGAAAAGAAGTTACCGTTGAAGCCCCAGCTTTTTTTTATTCGCTGGTATCGCAGTAACAGAAGCTGCTCCAATCCCAACCACCGGAGCGTCAAGCCGGAACAGATGCCGCCATTGATGGTCCGCAAACCCGAATGGCGCCGATAATGTCATTGTGAGTCCGCCAAAGGCGGAAGAAGCAATCTCCCTACTTCATCCAATCTTTAGCAAGCATCGCAAAGTCAAGAAAGTTCACTATGCCATCACCGCCAGGCAGTGCAATATCGGCTGACGGAGTACCCGGCGGCGGCTACGGTAGCGATAGCGGCGTTTTTGGCGGTCATATAGGCGCTGACTAATGACGTCAAGGCCGCCGGTAATATCGGAGGGGCTGGGTAAAGCACCGCGTTGCCGGTAAGTCATGAGACCATTGCCTGATATAATGCAATCCTGTTAGGGATGGCCAAGTCCATTACTTCTGGTTCAGTTCTTGGAAATCTTGCCATTTTAAAATTCCTTTCCGTAAATAGGTGTTAGTATATTCCCACCCGCACCACTGCGGAGGATTTGTCTCGTATCTTTTTTTTGCTTATTTTCTGTTCCTTTTTCTAGAAACTTTTGCTATCTGTCTTTTTCGCTTCTTCTTGCTTGTCATATCCTTGTTTTTTCTGTTGCCTGTTCCATGTGGTGATTGTAGCTTTAGGTTTCCCTTTATATTTGTAAGGTCATCGATAAAAAATTTCGGCGATTTACCCCTAAACAATCTGTCCACTATAAAGGTGTCGAAAATACTTATGGCCTGTCCCAATACAGGTACAAGCCCCGCAAATGATGTTACTATAAACCTCAGCGTTTTCGATGGCAGGTTTTGAATCCAAGGCACCTGTTGCAATGCACCAATATATTCACGAAGAATTTCTTTTTCGCTTAATTCCTTATTTGTGTGAAACCAGTTACGAAAATCCTTAGCATTTTTATTTGTTGTAACATTTAGAAAATCACTAAAATTGGAACCTTGCGTAAGATCAATTTGTGAAAAATTAGGAACACCGTTCACTTCAAGTAATGTCCAAAACTTATCAGAATAACCAGTACTTTTTGAAAGCCTTTCTTCTTTTATATCCAATAGATCCCCGATAGGAAAAAAGGGACTAATATCTTGGCATTCAAATTTTTCTGCGAGATATAGGTCCGAATTATAAAACGCTAAAGCTAAAAGGGCGTTTTTAATATTTTCCTTTGGGTCATTGGTGCCCATGACTTGCACGCTTATCTTATTACTTTTTGGCAAGATTATAAAATCTGGATCATTAGATTCGTATTCTGGTCTCCATAGATTTGTGCATTTCAGATCTTGTACAGACTCCCGCTTGACCGCTTCTAGAATTATAGACGATTCTATCGGTAAGGAATGCTGAACAATAAGCTCATGAAGCTTCTTTTTCTCTTTTATTCTATCCCCAATAACCTTCAAACCAGCATCGGCAGATCGTTCAATTGGGGAATCGCTGGGATGATGGTTTTTTGGAGTACTGAAACACCCAAGTTCGGCTGGGCCTTTACCGCTAATGAATCCTATCCCCCCACGAGTTCTTATGAATTTTAGCTTATCTCTTTCGAGAAGTTCGATAAATCCTTTTTCGCCGATTATAAGTATTAGACCGCATGCTGTTAAGTAATCTTGGGTAGGTACTAGAATTTGATCGTGCAGGATCAGGTCTTCACAAAGTGATTTTATAATGACAGACCTTCTCTCTATGTAACGCGTAAGATGACTCCCATCGACATTCCAAAATGCCGTTAATCGACTGGAGACCGTTTTGTACATTTTTTTCGCCTAACTGCCTGAAAATCAACGACTTATCAGCCTTTCCCCGCCTGCGCGAGGACAAGTTTGCCCGTTTAATCTGCGGCATATCACGCCTTATCCGCCTAATATAACACTTCATCTGCGACATATCACGCGTTATCTATGACATATCACGCTTCATCTGCCACGAATCACCCTTCATCTATGACAGATCATGCTTCGTCAGTGGCAAATTCAATTTCCTATTCACAAAACCACCATCACCGTATTGCTGGCCTGTCCTTCGCCGGATTTATTTATTGCTATAACGAGATATTCGAGTTCTTTGCCTTTCGGCTGGTCAACCAAAGTTGCTTCTGTCTCGATTGCAGGCGTCAAGCTGATATTGGTTACCTCATAAGTGTACTGCCACCTGCCAGAACCAAGGTCGGTGGCCTCATATCTGATTTGTGTTACTGGCACGGCAGAAGCAACAGCCGATAAGAAAAATCCGAATATCACCCCCAAAAGAATTTCCCTTTTCATCACCATCTCCTTTTTATCCAAAGCCAGCTAATCCAGATGTTGCCGCAAATTTAGAGCCGAAGCCAGAATGCAAATTCCGCGCATATCTCCTAAAGCACGAATTTACACTGCGCCTGGAAAATCTCCATATCTCCGCATACTTTTGCCATCCCCGCCACAGGCGGACAAGTTGGCATCAGGATTAAATATAGTTTACATTATAGGTCGTTAATTTGTCAAGAAAATTCTGTTTTTTTGCGGAATACATGGGAAGGAGGCTAAACGACCCCCGACCGCAGCCATTCGACTTCGCTCAGGCCAGGGGTGTCGGGGCTAAATAATTGCTAATTCTTTGGAGATTCAAAGATTCTGAATGTGTTTTTGCCGGCTTGCTTGGCGGTGTACAGTGCCTGGTCGGAACGGCTTGTAATGTCCTCGGGATTGGTATCAGCGTCGTACTGGCCAAGGCCCACGCTGATAGATAAGGGAATCCGTACTTTTCTCCATGTTGTTGGTGTCTGCGAGACGGCTTTAACCATACGCTCAGTAGCAAAGATGGCGTCTTTAAGCGAGGTGTTCGGCAAAATGACGGCAAATTCATCGCCGCCATAGCGTGCCGCTGTATCGATTTGCCGAATGCATTGCTTTATCCTCCTGCTAATTTCCTTGAGGACCTTATCACCGGCCCGATGGCCATGGGTGTCATTTATCTTCTTGAGATTGTCAACATCAACCATAATCAGGGAGATTTGCCCGCCGTATCGGCGAGACCTGTTTAGCTCCTTCTCCAGGATTTCATAAAACGTTTTGTGGTTCACAAGGCCGGTCAGGCCGTCTGTTGTGGCCTGGTGTTGTATCTTCTCAAACAGCTTTATATTGCCGATTGAGGCACCAACCAACTGGCTAAATAGCTCTATTAGCGCAATATCTTCGCAGCTAAAATGATTACTGTCTATTTTATCTGCCAGATTGAGTACGCCAACTACCCTGTCCTGGCAAATGAGGGGAACAATAGCACAGTTTTTGGTCTTATAGTTTTCGGCAAAGGCACGTTGTGATTTTCTAATGATTGGTTTTGTATGGGTGTCTATATCTCCTACCAATATAAGCTCTTTGCTTCTTACCGCCATGACCATGGGCGATGGGGGGGTTTGATTCAGTGAGACTATTTTGTTTATGAGAAATGGGTGGTTGTTTTTATACAGGTGCAAAATACTATTTGTTTCATCAAGTATAAATAGCGAAGCATACCTTATGGAAACCAAATTAGCTATGTTTTTAATGCAGACATCGGCTATACGGTCTAAATCGAGACAGTTTATCTGTCGAGCCAACGGAGTTACATCCTGAAGGAGCGATATGCTTCCATTGGAAGTTTCAGCAGAGTTATCGGAACTTTTATTGCTTTGGTGCATAGTTTAGAGCGATACAGGTTCTCTTATACGCCCAGTTTTGGGTAAATAATGTACCTTCACCCCGTTAGAAAGAAAGCTCCACCCTTTGGGTGAGGTAAAAAATACATAGTGCCGGTGGGAGTTAAAGCCCCACCCGAGCTTTCTAACGGGGTTCACTTACCCTTGTATCGGATTTTTTAGCAGGGGTATTTGGGAAAACACGCCAGCTTAAGGCCAAAAATGAACTTAAAGCCTTATTTCAAGGGCCTGGGCATGAGCTTTTTACAAAAGCATATAAAACCCTCAGGGAGAACTGGAGTTTTAGCTTATAGGGCTGAGGTATTTTCCCTAACATAAAAAAATAAACTTTTTTTCAAAAAAATAAGAAAAAAAGTTGACAGGGGGCAAAATGTATTTTACATTTTGCAAAATGTAAAATATAATTAAGCTTTGGCAAACTCATGATAAGCAGGACAAGTTTGGGGCATTACAGGTATGAACCAAAGGAATTGCTTTACAAAAGGATGAGCAAAGGATTGACGGCCTTGTTGAACAACACAGTAAGTTTGATTCAGCAAGCCGAAATGCTTTGAAATATTAATTATCTGTTTTTTGATGAGTTTTTCATAGAGAGCTTTTAGTAATGGAGACAGAAGTTAAAGAACACACGGTGCAAATACCTGCCAAGCTCTATCGAATTGGTGAGCTGGTTAACTATTCTCCTTTCTCACGACAAACGATTCATAACTACACGATAATGGGGCTTATTCGTGAGGCGAAGTGGACCGATGGCGGACATAGACTTTACGATGAATCGGTGTTCGAGCGATTATCAAAAATCATTCAGCTTAAAAAGACAAAAACTCTTTCGGAAATAAGACAGATTCTACGCAGAGAAGAGGGCATTAATTCGTCGTAAAAAAACTAAAAAGAGTGGGTAGTTTTATCTGTTGTCGCTTTACTTTCAGCCTGCTGTAAAGGCTCAGAGAAGCAATGAAAGGTTCAAGGATGAGAAATACTGCTTTGCTTTTCACAAGTTATCCTTCCTGTTTTTTCTACCCTTATACTTTGCGGATAAATGCGCAGATTAAACCCAACCTTGATACTCTTGATACAGGGGATTGCATATGAATTTGTCATTACTAATAACAGATAATATCGCTGAATTACTGGTTAAGATAATCGAGTTCACACAGATTCGCCAAAAAATCCTCGTCCAAAACATATACGATATCAACAGCTTTGATTTTGTCCCTAAAGATTTTTTGGTAGATGAGTTTTCTGACCTGCTCGACGATGCAATCGACGAGCATATCCAAAATCGGCGGCTCTTACTGAGGGATACTGCAAATATCAAATTCGGTGCCGGTGGCGATATCGAATTCAAACCGGTGATTGATACATATGCCAAAGAGATTCTTGAAGAAAATCAGGATGAATACATCAAATTGCAAATAAATAAGCTCTTGGAAAACTCGCTCAATCAGAGAATAGCAGCAGAATTGCTGCGGCGAAAACAAAGGGCTATTTCGATTAGTTACTAACCATTGACTATAAACTACTGCGTTCAACAGAACAGATGGCAAACGAAGCGATTTACCTACGACAGATGATGGAAAACTATAGGCAGCCGGCAAAGGTTTTGGCGCTAACCAGCGGAAAAGGAGGAGTAGGCAAGACCAACATAGCGGCAAACCTCGCGATATGTATGGCTGCATCGCGGAAAAAAGTCCTGCTTATTGATACGGACCTGTCATTAGGCAACCTTGATATATTAATGGGGGTATACAGTAAATACAACATTTCTCATTTGCTTAACGGGCAAAAAAGCATCGAGGAGATTATTTACAGCGGCCCTGAGGGACTGGGAATAATCTGCGGAGCTTCCGGCCTTGAGGACTTGGCCAACATCGATGAATTTCGGCGTCATCGCCTGCTTAGGGAATTGTCCAGACTTCAGAGCGATTTCGATGTGATTGTAATTGATACCGCAGCCGGCATTTCGAAGCTGGTTGTTGGTTTTTGTCTTGCGGCTGACCACGTTTTGGTAATCACAACACCGGATGCTACAGCAATGACCGATGCTTATGCGACGATTAAAGTACTGGTTCTAAACAGGTTTGCAAGGCAAATAAGTCTTATTGTAAATATGGCTGCGACAGTAGCGGAGGGCAAAAGAACCTATCATCAGATAGCAAGCGTTGCGAAACAATTTTTGAACACGCACGTTTATGATGCCGGCGTATTTCTCAAAGATGAACGATTGAACTCTGCGGTTCGACTGCGAAAGCCGGTCGTCTTAGCTTACCCTAAAGCGCAGATTACCTCGTCATTGGCGGCCTTAGCGGCGAAATTGGGTAATGGTTTGGCCGTGACGCCAAACGATGAAGGTTTTTTTAAGAAGGTTGTTGATTTGTTCTTCTAAAGTTATCGGCCGAAGGGTCGATAAGAATTTCAGACAGGTATTTTGTATATCGATATGGAGGAGAGTAAGGATGAAAAAATAGGCGCTGGTGTTTATAGGACTTAAAGCCCAGTGAGATAAACGTTGTTGAAATCATAGAAACCATACTTTCGCAAAGCATGGTCATTTTCAGGGAAGAATGCTATGAAAACCAAGCAGCAACCCGGCATCGAAGAAATATGGAAGCAATTCCACAAAACCCACAATGAATATTTCCGCAATCTGCTTATGGAGCACTACAGGGACCTTGTAAAATACTGCGCCGAGCGATTGCACAGTAAATTACCTGATAAGGTTGAACTGGACGACCTCATCAGCGCCGGTATTTTCGGGCTGATGGATGCTATCGATGCATACGACCCCGACAGGGGAGTAAGGTTTGAGACATACTGCTCACCTCGTATAAAAGGTTCGATTCTTGACGAGCTGCGTAGTATGGATTGGGTGCCGCGATTAGTCCGTGCCCGCGCTCATCAGCTTGCCAAGGTCAGCCATTCGCTTGAGATAAATCTCGGACGTAAACCTACTGAGAAAGAAATCGCTGAAGAGCTAAATATGAATACGGAAGAGTTTAACAAACTACAACGGGATGCTAATGCTGTCGGCCTGGTGTCATTGGACAATAAATATAATGACGGCGACAGCGAAAAAGATGTTCGCGAAATAGATGTGATAAAAGACAGGAAGAGCCAGGACCCTGTAACCGAGGCCCAGAAGCGGGACCTGAAAAGTTTGCTTACCAAAGGGCTGACGCGGGCTGAACGGCTGATAATCGTTTTGTATTATTATGAAGAGATGACAATGAAAGAGATTGGGGCGACGCTGGATTTGTCCGAATCCCGCGTCTCACAGATGCACTCGTCTATTGTCTCACGCCTCAAAGCTCAAATGAACACCAGAAAAAAGGAATTTGCAGTTGAGTAGTCCGTAACTTGTGCCCCATCGCGGCAATCCCTATCCGCTACCCGCCAAACGCTAAACGCTATATTTATTTTTCTTGAAAATCCTGCCTCAATAATGTAGAATTCTCATTAGCGAGCAACAAAGCGAGACATCTTGCGATTTATGGTTCAAAGTAACCCGTGCGAAGAAGAAAAAGGAGGCCGAAGCTGCTGTTAGGAATTGAGAGAGAATAATGAAAGAAATACCCTTTTGGTAACGGACTTAACGCAAAGATTGATGAGAAAGATTTACTTTGACACAAACCAGATGTACTACATCCGCAGAATCGCGGACGAAGCTGAGGGACGGGATTATGGGAACTACGAGTGGGCTTACCGCGCTTTCCCGAACAGCCCAAACCTTGTGCAGGACATTCGAGCACTCTGCTACATTGTTAATTTGTGGTACGAATGGGATATGTATTACATACCAAGTGATGCTTCACTTGCTGAACTAAGTCTCAGAAATGATGAGCGAGCACGAGCGACGCAATACGTTTGGAGGCTCTTTGTGGAGTGGCTTAAGGATGGTCAGGTTCTGCACGAGGGTGCATTCTTGCGTGAGTCGCCCATTTGTGACCAGCTCAGTCTCGATTTCATAGATGATCCTGACGATAGAGTAATTGTCCGCGAGTTTGCTCGTAAGGGTGCTGATGTTTTGCTTACGTCGGATAATGATATCCTGGTACACAAAAAGCAACTCGCGGAACTGGGCGTGATCGTTATGCGCCCAAGTGAATGGTTAAATGCATTTCTCGACGTTAGGGATGATGAAGACGCTGTTGACTGGCTTGAAAGAGTCCTCTTTGGAATCGGGGCTTGAGCCGTAGAGTTGTAGATTGAGCAGAGGTAAGAGAATAATGAAAGAGATACCGTTAGGCAACGGCCTAAACGCAAAGGTTGATGACGAAGATTACGAATGGTTATCCCGCTATAGCTGGTACGCTTACTACGATTTAGAACAAGGAAAAACGTATGCAGCTCACGACACACTAAGCGGAAGACGGGTATTTATGCACGATGTCATTATGGGCCTTGATACGTTGGAGGACGAGCCGTTGAATTGACCCTGATAATCCGTGTTAATCCGCGTAATCCGCGGTTAATTATTTCTTTTTACCCTTTTTTCTTCCCGGCCAAACCAAAATAAAAGACAGTGTTAATCCTGTGTGAATCCGTGTCAAAAAAGTCGGTGTCAGTCCGTGTCTTGAATAATCAGTGTTAATCCTTCGACTCGGCTTTGCCTCGCTCAGGACAGGTCCGTGTTAATCCGTGCTGACAATTAAAATATCATCGCGAAGCGATTCCACAATTTTACATTTTAATTTTTGATATTTAAGTTCTTATTAAGCTCTTCTATAGTCTCTGCAACTATTTCATCTATCAATTCTTTTACAGAGACAATTTTTTTCACTCTCGAAACGTTAGTGCCTGCAAGTACGACTGCATTATCGATTCTCCCTTCTACGGCATCAATCAGGGCTTTGGCAATACAATATTGAACCGTAGCAGGGTCACAGGTCCTTAGACACTGATAATTGCAGGTAAAATCTTTTCTTTCACCGCGCAGTATGTCCTCGAGGAATTTCGTTTTTATTACTCTTGCCGGCATACCCACCGGGCTTTGTATAAAAGCGAGGTCATCATCTTCCGCATCGATATAAAGCTGTTTAAATTCATCGGCTGCTGAACATTCGAAAGTAGCTACAAACCTGGTCCCAATCTGCACACCCTTTGCTCCCATACGCAAGAACTTGGCCACATCTTTTCCGTCAAATATACCACCAGCCGCTATAACAGGGATACTTACACCGTACTCTTTTTCGTATTCGGCGACCAGCTCCAAAACATCTTTTAGCGCATTCTCAAGCAGCGGCTCATTTTCCATTGTCCCTTTAAGGGACTGCAATTCTTCCAGGCTGTAACCCGCTATATGTCCCCCTGATAACGGACCTTCAACGACGAAGGCATCCGGGAGGCGATTATAACGCCTTTTCCACGTCTTCAGCAGCAGTTTTGCCGCTCTTGCAGAAGCAATCAGTGGAATCAACTTCATCGATGAACCTTCTGCGAATTCCGGCAGGCTTAAAGGCAGTCCCGCACCTGAAATAATATAATCCACATCTTCCTTTGCGGTAGTCCTCACTAAGTCCTCATAATTACTTAGCGCTACCATTATGTTTACACCGATAGCTCCATCAGCAGATAATTCCCTTGCCCGTCTTATTTGCATTTGAAGATGCTCTCTTGAGGATTTAGGCACATCTGCCCTGTTTTCTTCCGTATCGGGAGGAAGGCCCACGCTGGCTATAGTTCCACCAGCGCCACAATTCGCTACCGCTGCGGCTAAAGATGCCACAGATACTCTGACCCCCATTCCGCCTTGAATGATAGGGATTTTAATCTCCAAATCGCCGATTACAAGCGGCTCTAATTTATCAAACATAAGACTTTCCTTATCCTGCAAACCTGTCCATGGGATTATGTATTACCTTTGCTACAAAAACCCCGGCAGTTACTAAAATTGACTCTTATCATAGCATTGGCTGGATAACTTTCAAGCGAAATTTTTCAAATAAGTCGCTTAGGCAGGCTAAATATCTCCGAGCCCCGTTAGAAATCATTGTGTTTATTCTAATGGGGCGAGCATTTTGAGGCAGAACCTGTCGGTCATGCCTGCAATATAATCGCATACGGTCCGCTGCAGGCCTTCTTTTTCTATAAATCGTCGGAAATAGCCCGGCATCAATTCCGGCTGTTGACAGAGCATTTCAAAGAGCTGCTCAAGCCAGTTCTTAACGTTATTGCCTGTTTGGAGCAATGACTTATGTTCATAAAAGTTTTTCAGCAAAAATTTTTCCAGCTCGGCAAGCTCAGCATCGCTTTCGGCTGAGAGCACGATTAGATTTTCGCTCGTACTATACACATCAGCAATTGTCCTTATGTTGTTTTCTACAATGGCTTTTTTACTTGCTTCGATGCAATCACTAACGAGCTTATCGATAATCGCCTTTACAGTCCTTGTACTGCGGATGAATCGGTCGTCAATTGAATCTGCGAATATTGCCCTCTGTGCTTCGGTAAATATTTGTATTTTTGTAAGGGCAGTTCGCGAACTACCCCTACCCTTAATCAGCCCAGCCCTCATACCATCTTCGAGGTCGTGGCAGTTATATGCGATACGGTCAGCGATGTTGACAACTTGGCCTTCGAGCGAACAGTTTGACTCACAGAAATCGTCGTCCTTTGGCGTATCATATGTGCTTCGGTGCCTGGCCAGTCCCAGGCGGGTCTCGTACATAAGGTTCAGGCCGAAAAAATCCGGATACGGATGTTCGAGCAAATCAACGATTCGTAAACTCTGCCTATTATGCTCGAATCCCCCAAATTCGGACATCAAATCGTTAAGGACCGCTTCACCAGCGTGTCCGAAAGGCGGATGGCCCAAGTCATGTGCAAGGCATATTGCCTCGGTTAGATTGACGTTCAGCCGAAGCTCTTTTGCAATGGTCCTTCCTATTTGTGCCACTTCGATGCTGTGCGTAAGACGTGTGCGGTAATAGTCATCCAGTCCGGGCGTGAAGACCTGCGTTTTACCTTCCAAACGCCTGAAGGCCGAGCAGTGGATTATCCGGTCGCGGTCGCGCTCGAAGTCCGAGCGGTATGGGTGGGGCTTTTCCGGGAACTTTCTACCCCGGCCCCTCGACTTCACTCGGGCTGGTGAGCCTGCCTGCCCTCCGTTAGGAGTCCCGAGGGCTGAGGAAGTCGAACGGGTCGAACCACTCGTCTTTTCATTGACCGCATAACAGGCAAGTTCATTACACATTTTTTTGCCACAGAGGCACAAAGAAGCCTAAAGCGCCTAAAAACAGGAATATTAAAAATCAAATATCAGGATGCAAAATTAAGGAAGTCACCGCCGCTTTGCGCCGGTTCCACACTTTTGATTTTTAATCTTTAATTTTTGCATTCTCTTTAGCCCACTTATAATCCCGGCAGATTATTTTCTTTGCTTATTTGTTTTAACAGCTCAAAAAGCTCGGTCAAACTTTGGCTGATGACATCGGTATCGCTGCATACGCTCATAAAATTTGTATCACCATCCCATCGGGGCACGATGTGAATATGCAGGTGCCCCGGCAGTCCTGCTCCGGCGCATCTGCCGAAATTCATCCCGACATTGAAACCGTGAGGTTTTATCGCCAGCGAAAGGGCTTTTTGCGATTCCCTGACCAGCTTGAGCATTTCCAATAGCTCCTCGTCGGTTGTCTTGTTAAGGTCAGGGATATGCCGGGCTGGCGCTATCAGCAAATGGCCGTTGTTGTAAGGAAAGCGATTTAGTATTACGATGCTTTTGTCTGTTCGCCACAGCACCAGATTTTTGTCGTCATCCCGGGGATTTTCCAGATTGTGGCAGATGAAGCATTCTCCGCTGTCATTTAAGCCCTGAATGTACTTAATTCGCCACGGCGCCCATAGATTTTTGCGTTCCAATCTGCAATTACCTCCGCTAATTATTTGAGAAGCTGCATTTTGAAATTTTGTTCCATAGTTAATAGTGGCTTTACACCGATACCAAAAAGAATAGATGCCTGCAACCGGACATGATACTGCTGGCTGTACTGTTCTGTTCGCCCGGCATCGATATTGAATAGTTCCTCACCCTGGCCCTGCAGTTGAAGAATTTTATAGCCCCTGAGGAAACCAAACGTCCCTCGCATTTGGAATCTGCCGGAATAAGGCATTGGCGGCCAGTTGTCCAGGACCGATTCGGCAGGCGAATAGGAGCTTCTTATAACAGCGAGCCGTCCTTTCTCAGTCTGCCTGATTTCAGCAAGCGTGTATGTAACATCTCTTGCTCTTCGCATCACCATCGACCCAGGAACAGGGAGTTTTGATTTCCAGGTTTGTCCTATTGATACACCTTCAATAGCTTTTTCGATACTGGAAATCGAATCCCACAGAAACCACTGACCAGCGGCAAAATCGCCTATCATATCAGGATCTTTAATCCTCCCTCTGCTGGTGTCTGGTAGAAACGCCTTTTTACCAATCTCTTTGATCAACGCAGCCAGCTGTGAATAGTCCTCTATTTCGCCTGCTGGGCCGACGGTAAACGTGAAAGTTTTGCCTCGAAGACTTTCTACAGCATCTCTCCGTGAGTCTTTGCTTCGCCTGATTTTCACTGATTCGCAGGTTGCTTTGATAGTTGTAAGACCGAATGGGTTTACTTCGATAGGTGTGTATGAAACGACCATCTCCATCGACTCGGATAATTTGTCGGTGGAGCTTTTACCACGCTTGGGTTGTTTCTTCTGCGGGTCCCAATCAATGCTAATATCTCTGCTGGAGATAAACTTATATCTTAGAATTTGACCCTCCTGGAAATCAACAGTTAATAATTCTTTTCCAGCTGCTAATAGCTCTTTTTCCTTGCTTAGCAGTCCTTCGACGGTGAGCCGCTCAAGACGGTCGAACCGTTTCTCCTGCTCGGCCCTTGGTTCACATCCTGCAAGAATGGCTATAGCAACAGCTATAGAAATAAATTGTACAATTTTCAAATTTATTCCTTTCCGTTCTCGGTTAAATGCTTAAATAAAGTGCCTAAAGTTGTGGATTTATACGCCTATGGCGTATTATTTTTTCACTTTAGCCCACTACTCACCAATCATCAGTTACCAGTTACCAACTAATCGACTTTTCGGACTTCGGCAGGCTCCGCCCTGACAAGCTCGATACGGTAGAAACGAGTGGCGGTCATCCTCAGCGCAGCAGGTTCGCTGTTTGCTTTTTGTCCAGCCTCCGGGTCCACTGCAACCCATTCTGACTGCAATTTTTCAAAATACTCCTTGACTTTTCCGGCACTCAAATCCAATTTTAACCCGCCCGTATATGTTTCGGTATTGTCGAACATTTTCGAGAAGAAATCCGGTGCCTGCTCCTGATGCAGCTCCTCCGCCATCTCTGCGGAGGGAATGGCTTTCATCTGGACAACGGCAATCCGGCAATTATCCACATCCTCGATATCTTTCAGTGTATAAATTCTTTCGTACGATTTAGAGCCCATCATACCAAAAGAAAAGGGCTTTACATTGCTCCACTTGTCACCCGGTCGTAACGGTTCGACAGTCCTGAGCTCACCGTCGAAGGACTGCTTTTTCTCGGTAATGGATAGGGCCGGGATTGTGTGACGCAGCTTGATTGCTTTCGGCTTAAGCAATATTGAAGCTGCCTGGTTGTCTGGAGAGTCACCTTCAACAGCAGCTTGTGCCTGAGAACAATCGATAATATTTGATACCTGACCTGCAGGAGTGATTTCTATGGTATAACTTTGCCCAATTAGCTCGTATAAAGGACCATTCTGGTCTTTTTCTCTGGAGCTATCGAAATCCAAAGTAACATTGTCTTTGACTTTCGCCAAATACTTTAGCTCGTCAATTGTAATCTTTGCAACGGCATTACCTTTATCGTCGACAGTTTGTATTTGCTGAGTGAAAGTCATTTCGACTCTATTACTGGTGGCTCCCCCCTTGAATGCGCTGTCCTCCGACAAAGCCCCTTCCCCTTTAACGTCCCTCTGGGCTTCAGCTATTACTTTATAGGTTGTTGAGTCTCCTTGAGTGAACTTCAGCGCCAGTTCGACCCCCGCGTCTGCTTTCGCAGAAAGCTGCGGGGGCAGTTCAGCTTCAGGTTTAACAATCGCTGGTGGCTTTTCCGGAATTTGTTCTTTGGGTTCCACTTCAGGTTTGGCAGTTTCGACCGTTATTTCTGGCGCTTGCTCTTTTGGTTTAACCTCAAGTGTAGCAGGTTTTTCACTTGATGGGGCACAACCTGCTGCCAAAAGCAATAAGGAAATCATGACGGTCAAAAACCCACTGAGAACTTTTATTTGTTTCATTGTCTAATCTCCATAATTATAAGTGAGCTAAAGTGACTAAAGTGAGCTAAAGTTGAAAAATAATACGCCATAGGCGTATAAATCCGTAACTTTAGGCACTTTGAACTATTTGATTTATAATTATATATCGGGAAATGGAAATGACAACTGTTTTTTTCAAGCTTGGTTTGTCGCATAACCGAGGCGTGATGGATTTGTGTGCTGATAACTGGTGTCCCCGGATTTCACTGCCCGCCTCCGGCGGATTTTAAACTATGAACAACGAACTACGAACTAACTTCTGATTGAAAAGGTATAGCCATATTTCCAGCTTTTGCCGCTGGTATCTTCCTCATATCCCTGGGCCGTCATTCTCCTTTCCCATTGCCGGGCAGCCGTCTCGGAAGTGAATTGCTGCATAACTCTGAAGTCGCGAGGGTTGCCATGTTCCCGTTTTCTTCTTTCCGGCTCATCTGTAAGTCCTGCATACCTCATAACAACCTCTAAAAAAATGGGTGGGGGTTAATCAAAAAACAGACTGTCCCGAATAAATTCCGGTCTTCAGCGTCGTCAGGGCAGACGTGCGTGGTGCGTTTAATCAGTCACTGAACTACTCTGCCTGCCAGAGCCAGTTTTCGGTCAGTTCGCGAAGGTCAACGTAGTCAACGACGCCACTAGGATCAAGGTCAGTTCCTTCGCACCAGCCATTATTGGGATCGCAGGGAATACCTGTCCAGTATTTGCTCAGAATTGCATAGTCAGAAAAGTTAACAAGCCCATCGTCATTAAGGTCACAGTGGAGCTTCTGTGGGGTGATTTTGTAATAGGGCGATGGGGTGTTATCCACAAAGTGCAACTCGCCAAATAAGGTGCCTTCGGTTACAGATGCGTCGGACACAAACCATCCGACGTTCGGATCAGAAGATTCCTCAATGTGCGCAAACTGGCCAAACTCCTTAAGGCTGAAATCTACAGGTGTTCCTGTTCCCAGAATTCGTAACAAAACTGCTGTCGGACTGTAACTTATTAAACTGTATTTGTTTTGGGACAAAATATTCATATTTCCGTAAGGTTTAATTACAAAGTCACGGTATAGCCCGGGGTCTCCCGTCATACCCGCTTCGGCAGCTTTGACGATATTATACATCTCGCGGGAACTGACGTAATGCAGTTTCCAGTTGATTCCATCGTTGTATTTGGCCTCGATATCAGTGTAAAACTTGTCCATCGGCGGTCCAAAGAAAGCGTCCCACGCTGGCTGATATGTCAGGTCTTCCATGCAACCATGTGTATATACTTTAACGAATACCCAATTATTTTGCCCCACCACATGGACATTGTGCCCTATCCACTCATCCATCCGGGCAAGTGTAGCTAAGTCGTTATAGTCGTTCCGATGTACGCCAATGTTGCACCGGGCGTTGGGGCTTTGGATAATCATCAAATCCCCTTGCATTGGCTGATTTACCCCTACCAAAAAAATATTGTTAGGGTCCTGATAAGAGGCCGGGAACTCATCGTCCCGGGCGTAACAAATACAGTCGACAATCGTTGTGCTCATCGGCAATGGAGACCTGAAAGTGAAATCAGCGTAACAATTCAGCTCTCCCAGTAAGCGTAGTTCCTGATTCACACCGCAATACTCCCGACGGGGGTCGTTGGGGTCAGTCCAGGTGTCCAGGCGGCTATTATCCAGCGCCCACATCCCGTGGATGAAGCCAAAAGCAGTTTGAGGCGTGGGTTCGGCCGTAATCATTGCCCCGTGACTGCTGAACACATTAATGGCTTTATTGGTCCAAGTAAGAAACTCGTTCGTGGCCGTCTCTTCGGAGCGTGTGCGTTCATCTTTTACGCCATGATGGAGATGATATTCAGTCTCCCCATAACCTTGATAAGTGGCCTCGTTTAAAGTATTGAGGATACTATGAATATTGTAACCACTTCCCCATCCGACTTCATATCCCGCCCAAAGTACAAAATAGCTATGGATGGGATGGCGTCCATCCGCATCGACATGCTGGCAAGCCATATCTATGTAATCATCCACCCAGATTCTGGTCTCTGGAATTGACGTGCTGAAGGGTTCGAAGTGATCTACAAACGCGAACATAACATGTCGTAGGCCATTAGCACTAACAACGTTGGCGCCTATCATTAGAAAGGCCGCGACCAAAAGAGAAGCGTTATATTCATGCGTTTTATTCTTTCCAACGTTTCTCAAGGTCTTTTTCCTCTATCCTTGTTAGGACCGCAGGGTGGTCAAAAACATCCAAATACCCCAGCCAAAATCATATCCGGACATCGGTGGGCTATAAAATACACCCATCCTTCTCCGTAGCGAAAACTACGAAGGACGAATCACTTGATAAAACGATGCTTGCGCACCCTTGCAACACACTCTTTTGCGGCGATTGTCTTCCAAACGGGTTGGCAATTATCAATGCACCGCTGCTCCTGCACAGAATAAAACCGAAAATTGTACTAACCTTTTTCACCGGGAATGTCAAGTATAAACTCGCTCAAACTTCGGGATTTTTTGAAGTTTTTTGGAGGGAATTGGTGGGGTATGGTTCGACACTTCGGCAAGCTCCCTTCGACTTCGCTCAGGGCAGGCAGTGCAGGCAAGCTCGCCACAGGCAAGACGCCACGCTACCTGCTGATTTCCAGTAACCACTCGTGTTACAGATTTCCTTGATAAACAGCATTAACATCAGCGGCGGACAGCGCCACGCTATAGACGCGTACATCATCAATTAGGCCATCATAGAAACGGCCAGATGCTTCAGAGTTGCCTCCCAAGTAAACGTTGTGGGTGGTGCTGTTTATAGTCCCTGAATGAGCTGTAGTAGCCACCAGCTCTCCGTCAATATACAACCTAAGCTCACTTCCATCATAAGTTCCTGCCACATGGTGCCATACGCCATTAAACGAAGCATCTACAGAAGTTTCAGCCGTTATCCACGTTCCATCGTAAATAACAAACTCTATAGTATCACGGTCGTTGCTCTTCAATCCATAAGTGTGGTCGCCTTTTGTTATGTAGGGATTAAACTCACCATTGGCGGTATCATTAGTTTTTACCCATGCAGAAAGCGTAATCGCATCGGTGATGTTAAAGGCCACATTGTTAAAACAGTTGACATAGCTGTCAACACCATCCACGCTAAGCACGTTGCTGTCCCTGACAGCATCATAGTCTATTGCTGCGCCACCATTCGGACTGCCGTGCAGACCGTTGCTGGAGCTGTCGTTAAAGTCGCCCTCAAACTCGTAGTGTGCCACAAGGAAAGCTGTTGGTTCAGGGTCCGTCATCACCGATTCTGCGGAAGAGAAGCCGGTTTCATTCTGACCGGGGCTCTTATCACGTGCCTTGACCCGATAGGTATATTGCGTATTGGGGTCGAGACCTGTATCTGTATAAGCAGGGCTGTCCTGCCAGCCACTATCGTGTCCGCCGCCAGCCGTGCACTCGAAGTAGTACTGTGCATTGCTTTGGCTGTTCGGGTCTGATACAACAGCACTCATCGAAATCGAATTCGGCCCTGCTGCAGCCGGCACCTCGTCCCACGCTACCGTGACAACTTCAAAACTGCCGTTTAACCTTATGTCACACGAAGAGCTGCCCATGAGCACCTCAAACACACCGCCTTCTACTACAAACTCATTACAGTTCACATCGTAGAATCCCAACTCTTTTACTGGTAATGTAAATGAGACCAGTTCTTCCTGCTGTGGTTCCAGGCTTATTCTCTTGAATGCTTTTAGCTCTTTGTTGGGCCGTACTACGCTGGCATTGACATCACGAACGTATAACTGGACCACCTCATCGCCTGCGAACTGGCCAACATTGTTTACATCCACGCTAATAATCGCAACCTCACCGGCAGACCATACCTTCTCCGGGTTGATACTGAGATTACTATACTCAAAATCCGTATAGCTCAGCCCATGCCCAAAACAGAACAGCGGCTCTTTCAGATACTTTTCGTAGTGTCGATAGCCGGGACCTTCTCCCGGAGGTTCATAATCATTGTTAAATGGCGGCAGCTGGCTTTCATCATAGGGTAAAGTAAGGGGAAGCTTGCCGCCGGGGTTCTGGTCTCCAAACAGAACGTCCGCGATGGCATTACCCACCTCCTGTCCGTTGAACCAGCATTCAAGTACCGCAGGAACATCATCAATCCAACGGTGCATCAGTACAGCCGAGCCGCTTACTACTGCCACAATTGTATTTGGATTCTCCTGTGAAACAGCCTGGATAAGCTCATCCTGTCCTTCCGGCAAATCCAGATGGTCTCTATCTATACCTTCTGTTTCAATACTTGATGTGGTCCCAACGACAACAATGGCAACATCCGCGCTGCCGGCTGCCTGACGGGCTTGGAGAATTAAATCTTCTATGTTATTCGGCTCAATCCAGCCCAGCTTGGCCACTGCCGAGCCCCCATTCTCGTAGTATTCCATGCGGATATCATATTCATGGCCAGCCTCCAGATCGACGGTTACTGAGTTTGTCTTGACAGCTTGGTCTATCCAATCGTCGATTATCAATTGGTCATCCAGGTACAACCGCACCCCGTCATCAGTGGTTGTTCCAAGTGAGTACTGCCCCGTTTCCTGCGGGACCAGCTTACCAGTCCATCTTACAGAAAAATTGTCTGCGTTGACCACCCCCGGTGCCGGTGAGCCGCTTGACCAGTCGAAATCGACATTCGTGTCGATTCTGGTCAGCACTGACGGACTTAGCAGATTGCTGTTGTTAAAATATTCACCTTGCAGCCCATCTCCAAGCGGGCCACCCGGCGGCTTTAGTACCGATGATGGGATAGGGTAAAGGGCCTCTTCAAAAAAACAACCCTGTGTAAATTGAACTTCGACAGAACCGCCAACTTTGTTTATAATCCCCTGCCAGGGTGAAACAGTGTAATAAGGACTGATGTGAGCACTACCACCACCGCTTGGCCTGGCAACTTTTGCGTTGGGGCCAATGACCGCGATATTTGTGAGGTTTTCCATATTCAAGGGCAGCAGAGATGTATCGTTTTTTAACAGCACGATTGATTTCGCTGCCGCTTCCCGCACCAGGGCCTGGTGCTCCGGGCAGTTAATGACGCTTTCGTTGGGCTCAACCGGCTGCTCAAATACGCCTGACCAGAACTTTGACCGCAGGATTCTCCGAACGGCTTCATTAATGGTTTCTTCTGATACCTGCCCGTTTCCTACAGCGTCCAAAAGCGGCTGGCCATAATAATCAGCGGTCGGCATTTCAACATCAAGGCCGGCATTGGCGCACTCCACCGTGGCATGAGTCGCCCCCCAGTCAGAGACCACAAAGCCCCTAAAGCCCCAGTCATCTCTGAGTATCTCGGTCAGAAGGTGATAGTTTGCCGTGCAATATGGACCATTAACCTTGTTATACGCTGCCATGATGCACCAAACATGGGCCTGCTGAACGCAGGCGAGAAAACCAGGCAGGTAAATCTCCCGCAGAGTCCTTTCGTTAACTATAACGTTATTAGTTCCCCGTCCATTTTCCTGGTTGTTGCAGGCGAAATGCTTTGCAACAGCAATGACCTTCTGGCTTTGAACACCTCTGACAAAGGCCGCTGCTAACTGTCCAACTAAATATGGGTCTTCCCCGAAGGTCTCAAAACTTCTGCCGCCTCTCGGGTCTCGAATAATGTTAATGCACGGGGCGAGCGCTACATAACGGCCCTTACCTCTGAATTCCCTGCCCATTGCAACACCGACCCGCTGAACCAAATCAGGGTCCCAACTGGCACCTAAAGCCAGAGAGCTGGGAAAGCAGGTGGATTGGTCCCAACGAACGCCTTGAGGACCATCAGCCATTTTAAAACCGGGTATTCCAAGACGAGTATTGTCTGGAGTCGACATACCCGATTCATCACCTCCTAACTGTGCTACTTTCTCCTGAAGTGTCATTTGCGCCAGCAAATCCTCGATTCGCTCGTTGAAGTTAATATCCCAATATCGGCCCAGTAAGGTAAAATCACCAAACTCAACTCTGCCACTATGATCCATATCGGCACCGCTGCACCAATCCTTCTCTGAACAGTCGTCGTTCAACCATTGTCCAGCGAATGCCTTGAGGTCAGGCCAGTTGATATCACTATCCCAGTTCAAATCCCCCTCATATGCTTCGGCTAAACTCGATAGACCGAGTACCAGTGCCAGCACCAGCAACAATATGTTCAAAAGTCCACAAATGCCTTTTTTCATCGTCCATCCCGTGATAAGAAATAATCGATAATAGCTGACCGCTGTTCTTGTGGCAGCACATAAACCTATCCATCTCCTCCTGGAGAAGACTACCTGTAGTAAAGCTTACCCCTGCAATGTCCAAATATATTATATCATAATTTGCCTTCATATCCTACTTTATGTCTATTTTTCTTTATTTGCCTTTGTTTATTGGTTAAAATCAAATTTTTAGATTGCTTTATGAACCTTTTTTAGGTTCGACATGCTCACTATAAATAGGAGAGACCAAATTATGAGAAGTGATAGAGTTAAAAAAGGCTTTCAGCGAGCACCGCACAGAGGCTTGCTTCGCGCCTGCGGTCTTACAGATGCCGACATCGACAAACCATTTATCGGTATTGCCAACAGTTTCTGTGAGATAGTGCCGGGTCATGTTCACCTTAATAAGGTGGCCGAGGTTGTCAAGCAGGCAGTCCGCGAGGCGGGTGGAACACCATTTGAATTTAATACAATAGCGGTCTGCGACGGTATTGCTATGGGCCATACGGGAATGAAGTATTCTCTGGCATCGCGTGAAATTATCGCTGATTCCGTAGAGACTATGGCGCAAGCGCACTGCTTTGACGGCCTTGTTTGCATCCCCAACTGCGACAAAATCATACCGGGAATGTTGATGGCGT
>Ga0315551_10000899_pt1 | contig 23286 bp, 21 predicted proteins | sample SalMarSW160290MG_FD_203678 | JGI IMG/M metagenome (GOLD analysis project Ga0315551, IMG submission 203678) | Salt marsh sediment microbial communities from the Plum Island Ecosystem LTER, Massachusetts, United States - Salt Marsh Sediment SW1602-90 ...
ATCATTGGCGATGGTATAGCCAGCTATATAATCGAGGGCGTCTTTTGATGAAACATTTTTGCCTTTTTTACCGATTACAACAGCAAGCTCAACTTCGTAATCTATTTGCTCACTGTAATCCGGCCAGGGTATTTCATAATCGGGACCAATTACCACGGTTGGCGGCATAAGAAAGGGTCTCGGCACGGTTGTTTGGCGAGGAGCATCGGACAAGCCGAGTACGAGGCTGGCTTCTTTGATGTGTTCCGAATAATTTCCCGCAAGTGCGACGACCTTATTTGGACGGGCAACAGGCGCAAGCAGTTTGACCTGGTCTGATGGAGTAAAAGAATCTGCCGATTTGACCAGCTCCGCGATTTGGCAGAGGCGGTCCGAACCTCTTTCGAGGATTTGCTTTACGCTGCGGGGTGGATTGGGGCCCGGCCAGATTGATGGGATGTCAATGACACCTCTGTCGGTTAGTATTCCGCAGGATATTGTTTGATTGCGTAAATAGGTTATTAGCTTCATAATTTGTTTTACAAGTAATTTAGCAGATTAAAACAATCTTCTGCTATCGAGCAAAAAATTTACCGGCCCATCGTTGGTGCTTGTTACGTGCATATATTCGCCGAAAACCCCATTCTCAACACCGATACCCTTGCTGGTAATAAGTTCGATTGTCTTTTTGTAAAGCTGCTGAGCGAGCTGTGGGTCAGCGGCGGCATCGAAGCCGGGACGACGGCCCTTTCGGCAATCGCCGTGAAGGGTGAAGTTGCTTACCAGCAAAATGCTTCCGCCAATATCGATGACGCTTCGATTCATTTTGCCTGCTTCATCGGGGAATATTCGTAGGTTTACGAGCTTGTCGGCCATAAATTCGGCATCCTTTTCGATGTCACCCTGGCCGACACCGAGATAGACAAGCAGACCCTTGTCAATTTGGCCAACCGTCTGGCCGTTGACCTCAACTTTTGCCTGCAAGACCCTCTGAATTACCGCTCGCATAGCTATTCCTGCAAGACTAAAACCACGGAACCGATGTCGCCCGTCGAATGTGCAGCTCGTCGATAAATGCGTTGCCCTTGTGCGTTACAAGATAGAGGACGAGCTCAGCGATTTCCTCCGGCTGCATAAGGTCCTGCTTTTTTAAATCCGGTCGGACCTTCGCCAGAAGCTCGGTGTCCACGCCGCCGGGACAGATCAAATGCACCCGGATATTTGAATGATTGTACTCCTCAGCCAACGATATTGTCATTCCGCGAATGGCATGCTTGGAGGCGGTATAGGCGCTTTGAAGCGGATAGCCCTTAACGCCAACGACAGAAGCAATGTTGACAATATATCCGACTTTGGCTTTTTTTAGTAGCGGCAGGGCTTCTCTGCAAAGGATAAACGGTGCACGTGAATTGACAGCAAAGCAGTAGTCCCAGTCTTTCGTTGCAGTCTCTTGTAATTTTGCCGAGTGAGTAACACCTGCATTATTAATCAGGATATCGAGTCGGCTGAATTTTTGGCTGGTTACTCTGATGAGGTTCTTGATGGATTCTTCCTCGACCAAATCGGTTACTACAATCTCTGACTTGCCTCCTGTGGCTGTTACCTTGTCGGCGGTTTCCCGGAGTTTGTCGATTGAGCGTGCAGCCAGAACGACCGTTGCGGCCTCTTCGGCTAATGCAATACTAATGGCTCTGCCGATTCCCCTGCTGGCTCCTGTTACTATTGCAACTTTCCCTTCTAAGCGTTTTGACATTTTGAGCTCCTTCTCAAAATGGTGCTGCGATTATAACCGAAGATTGACGTTGCCTTCGATTGGTATTGACTGCAGCAGCATATATTAGCGTCGTCGCGAACGAGACCTGGGTTGATATTGCTCCTGCGTATCCTAGTGCTGTTGTTCTTCGGACTGTCGGCCTCTGGTTCTTCTGTCCTGCTGCATCTCTTGCCTGGGACGTTGTCGGCTGCGAGTGCTTCGCTCTCGTCTTGATTCTTTTCTTTCTTCCAGTCTTTCTTCGTGGAATTTTTCGATGAGCTTATCAAGCTGTTGTTGCCTGTTTAGAAGCAGGCCATCAATCGCAGCCGTGGTCTTTTTCGCGTTTTCTTCGACAGCCAGCTTTCGTATGAACATAAGCTCGGCCATTATGTGCTCGTGGTTGTCTTTTGCCAGAGGTATTCTGTTACCAGTTTCTTTTTGCAGCCACTGGCGCGTTTCACGTTCGCCCTTTCTGTCAAGTTCGTCTAATTTTTCCTGAAGGCCCTCAAAGGCCTTGATTGCGGCTTCGATTCTGTTTGGGTCAGCAAGTATGTCAGCTTCGGTCTTCGGTTCTGTGGCGGATATTGTTTTGTTTGGGTCCACATTCATACTAACGGTTGGCTGATTTGTTGTTGGCACTGTTCGAGAAGGGTTGACCGTTGTCTCGGCAAAGGTGACCATTATGCCCAAAGACGAAATCAACAAAATCGATACTGAAATAGTTGGATACTTCATAATATGTTCTCCGGGATAGTATTAAGGTTAATCAAGATATATCAATTCTTTAAGTTACTATTTAACAAACGCATATATGTAAAATCTTATTCTTTATTATATTATTCGGCGTTGAAAATTGTTCAAATTTAATTTATGGATGTCTGTTTACTACACCTCCTCTACATAGGCCAGACCGAGCATTTCGGTGATTCTATCGAATTCATCGAGAGAGTGAAATTCGATGATAATCCTGCCTCTTTGGCCGTTTCTACGTGTTTCAATGGTTACCCTCGTACCAAGCTGGCTGCTGAGTTTGCTCTGCAGATCCAGGATATGCGGCGGCTTGGAGCGGACGGTCGTTTTCGCCTGGCCAGTGCTCGTGAGATATTTTCTGACCAGTCTTTCGACCTCGCGTACGCTGAGCCGTCCTGCCATAGCTCGATTTGCAAGCTTTCGGCGAAGCTCGTCAGTCGGCAGGGCGAGCATTGCCCTGGCATGGCCCATAGTCAATTGTTCATCGATTAACATCTGCTTGATTTCTTGCGGTAAGTCCATCAATCGCAAATAGTTAGTAATAACGGAGCGGTCCTCACCGAGCCGTTGTGCGGCTTCGGCCTGGGTCAGAGTAAAGGTGCTTATATAGTTTTGGTAGGCCTTCGCGCGTTCGATGGGATTCAGATTTGCCCGGTGAATATTCTCAATCAGGGCCAGCTCAAGCATCTGTTGGTCAGTTGCCTGACGAACTATAGCAGGAATAGCAGTCATAGAAACCAATTGGGAGGCCCGGAATCGTCGTTCACCGGCAATCAACTGGAATTTCGGCCCGATTGGCCTGACAACGATAGGCTGTATTACACCATTGGCTTTGATGGACTCGGCTAAATCGGCGAGCTCCTGCTCATTCCAGACTGTTCGTGCCTGGTAGGGATTCGGTGATATATCGTCGATGTTGATATTCCGAAGCGATTCACGTAACTCCTTATCTGGCGGGAAGTTAGCAGCTCCAGCATCTTCAGACAATAGCTGATTGACCTCTTCGGGCTCTAATGTTATAGGACTTAAAAGCGACTGAAGCCCTCTGCCGAGATGTCTTGGTTTTTCTCTTTTTGTATCCATATAAACGCTCCTTCATAATATGGTTAATGTACGGTTCGCAACCAAAGCCGAGCACACACAGATGCCTCTTTTGCCGGCTCAAATGTTACTTCGGAATATTCGATGGAAATTCTGCAGTTTTGATTGGCGAAAAAACGGGTTTTTTAAAAAATGTTTCACGTGAAACAATGGTCAAAGAGCAAAAATGTGGCTAAGAAGCCAAAGGATTGGCGGAGAATGCTGAATGTATAAAGCAAAAAATGTTTTCGCAATGAAATATTCGTATTGTTTCCGTTCGGCTGTACTCAAGGCAAGCGTGCGTATGTCGTATTGCGTATTGATTCCGTATCAAGCACGGAATGGCAGCAGGAATATCGAAGTATAATTAATACGATGACCGGATCCTTCGCTCCTTCGACTCCGCTTTGCCTTGCTCCCTTCGACAGGCTCAGGGCAGGCAGGACAGGTACGCTCAGGATGACATTATAATCATTTGGAAATTAAATATTCCGCTTCGCCGTTCCGGCGATAGCTAAATAAACACACTCCGCCAATGGGTGACAGGGCTGAGCAAAACCACGCGTAAAACCTCCTTGTAATCAGCCTGGCAGGGGACTTGAAAAAGTTGGTGCTTTAGGGAATGTTTCACGTGAAACGATGAGAAAAAGCAGCAAAATGTTATCGGTAGAAATGAGGGTAAAGATACTTTTGGTTGATTTGTGTACGCAATGCAATATGTGAAAAGGAGAGCAGGTAAATATTAGTTGAGAATATACCAAACAATAGAGTTAGATTAAGGTTATCAGGGGAGCAGGTGGAGGAAGAACAGCAGGAAATTAGTTGATTAGCGAATTAGTGATTAGATTTTGAATTCCGCCTACAGCGGAACAGCTCATTAAAGAACATACGACCGAGCACTATTGTTCCGTCGCGGTTATTTGATGAGATAGGAAAACCGGCTTTCCAATAATCGGGGCGACAGGACTTGAACCTGCGACCTCTTGACCCCCAGTCAAGCGCGCTAGCCAAACTGCGCCACGCCCCGTATAAGCGATATTGTAATATAAAACAGGCGTCAGAAACAATTATTTTTAAGCAGAAAATTTCTGAAAAATCTCTTGACAAAGTTAGGCATAACTAACTATATTAGGAATAGCATACATAATAGAGAAAAACCTATGGCCGTAGCGAAAAACAACAATTTAAGTGCCTCCTTAGAGGACTATCTTGAAGCGATATTTAATCTTGCCGGTGAGTCGAATGTGGCCCGCAGCAAGGATATTGCCAAACTGCTCAACGTCTCTAAGTCCTCTGTTACAGGTGCGTTACGGGTCTTGAAGAAAAAGGGGTTAGCCAATTATAAACCATACGCTTATGTTACGCTTACCGATGCTGGCCAGGCAGCCGCAGAAGAAGTTGTCAAAAAGCATAACATCCTCAAGTCCTTTTTCGTCAATGTATTAGGTATTGAAGTAGGTATTGCTCAGCAGGCCGCCTGTAAGGCTGAGCACACACTTGGCCCAGAGGTTATCGCAAGACTCTTATGCTTTATCGAGTTCATCACGCAAAGCGGCAAAAGCGGCCATAACATGACGGGCAAATTTAAGCGGTTTTGTGAAAAGAGATTACACAATAGCAGCAAGAGAGTAACAAAATGACTGAAGAACAACAAACAAGGCAAAAACAAGCGAGGCCATTATCGACCACTAAGGCAGGCGAAACAGTGAAGTTAATCAGCATAGAAGCCGGGCGGGGCTTGAACAGCAGATTAGCTTCGATGGGACTATTGCCCGGCGTGGAAATGAAAGTCATAAGCAACGGGCATCCGGGGCCATTCGTGATAAGCGTCAAAGATTCCAAAATGATGCTGGGCAGAGGCATGGCTCATAAAATTATGGTCGTATAGAACCTGACGATTTTCGAGATAAGTTGTATTTTTTTGTGTATATTATCAGGGCACCTCACCCTTCGGGTATGAGTTTTCAAAAAGGATAAATGCGGTTATGAAGAGAATCACTGTGGCCTTAGCGGGCAATCCTAATAGCGGCAAGACCTCTATCTTCAATATGCTCACAGGTGCACGTCAGCACGTAGGGAATTATCCCGGAGTAACGGTCGAGAAAAAAGAGGGGTCGTGCAAACACGCCGGCTATGAAATGACAGTTGTGGATTTACCGGGTACATACAGCTTAACAGCTTACTCGATTGAGGAGCTTGTCGCCCGTAATTTCGTCATCGATAAACATCCGGATGTCGTGGTCGATGTCGTCGATTGTTCCAATATCGAGCGCAACTTATATCTGGCGACCCAGTTGATTGAGGTGAATGTGCCTCTGGTTTTAGCGTTCAATATGAGTGACATTGCCAAACAAAAAGGATTAGTATTCGATATTGAGCAGCTATCTGGGCTTTTAGAAGCGAGGATAGTCCCAACCGTGGGCAGTAAAGGCAAAGGTATAGCAGAGCTGCTTAATGCTATTATCGAAACAGCCCGGCAGGGAAAAACTGAGCGCATTCACAAGATAAATTACGGAGATGAGATTGAAACCGAGCTGGCAAAAATAGAACCACTTATAACAAACACGGAGCAGCAATTAGCAGAAAAATACAATTCCAGATGGCTGGCAGTTAAGCTGCTGGAGCAGGATAGTGAAATAACAGAGAAAATCCGTAACAAAGAAATCCTTGAGACCGTAACTGCCAGCATTGAGCATTTAAGAATTATTTTCGGCGATGAGCCGGAAATCATAATCGCCGACCGAAGATACGGCTTCATATCGGGTGCGTGCCAGGAGACCATCAAAAGCACCGTCGAATCCCGTCACAGCAGAAGCGATATGATAGATACCGTAGTAACAAACCGCATACTGGGACTGCCGATTTTTCTTTTACTGATGTATCTGGTCTTCTTTCTGACATTTAAGCTCGGCGAATATCCGATGGGCTGGCTTGAGCAGTTCTTCAGCTGGGCAGGTGCAACAATAGCCGGCTTTTGGCAGGCAGGAAGCGAAAACTGGCTAAAATCTCTTCTGGTTGACGGCGTAATAGGTGGTGTCGGCGGAGTAATTGTGTTTTTGCCTAATATACTATTATTGTTTCTGGCGATTGCGCTTCTTGAAGATTCCGGCTATATGGCCAGAGCGGCCTTTATTATGGACAACATAATGCACAAAATCGGCCTGCACGGCAAGAGCTTTATACCGATGCTGATTGGTTTCGGCTGCTCGATACCAGCCATTATGGGCACGCGAATACTCGAGAACAAACGCAGCCGGCTTACGACGATAATGGTAATACCGCTGATGAGCTGCGGCGCAAAATTGACGATTTATATGCTGATAATACCGGCTTTTTTCCCGGAGCAGTGGCGCGGGCCTGTGCTCTGGCTGATTTATCTGACAGGAATTGTGCTGGCGATTTTCTGCATTAAGGTTTTGCGGCTGACCATATTCAGGGGCGAAACTATTCCGTTTGTTATGGAGCTTCCGCCTTATCGTATGCCTACCTTGAATTCCGTTTTTATCCATATGTGGCAAAGGGGCTGGATGTATTTGAGAAAAGCAGGGACAATAATCCTGGCCCTATCAATTATACTCTGGGCAGCAGGCAGCTACCCAAAACCGAGCGAAAAATCACTGGTTGGATTGAATCCTGAGCAGGCACAGCAAACGAAATTGCAATACTCTGTAATTGGCAGGTTCGGCCGAGCAATAGAGCCGGTGCTTAGACCGCTTGGTTTTGACTGGAAGATTGGAACTGCCCTTATTGGTGCTACTGCTGCAAAAGAGGTGTTTGTATCTCAATTGGCCATAGTGTACGCAGTTAATGAAACCACAGATAAATCCGAGAAATCTGTGAAATCTGTGGCTCCTACTTTACGGGAAAAATTGCAGGCGAGCTATACGCCTTTGACTGGTTTTTGCATAATGCTATTTTGCCTGATTAGCACGCCTTGCGTAGCTACTATTGTTATGACGAGGCAGGAAACGAATTCGTGGGGCTGGGCGTTATTTCAGTTCTTCGGCCTGACCGCTTTGGCTTATACGATAACGCTCATTGTTTATCAAATTGGCAGCCTGATAATATAAAAATTAACCACAGATTTCACGGACCTGTCCTGCTTGTCCTGAGCTTGTCGAAGGGAGCGAGGCAAAGCCGAGTCGAAGGATTTACACCGATTTGTCGGCAAAGTAGGCTCACTTCGTGGCAAATCAAATTTACTTTATAGCTTAGCACGCTGGAGAGAGGCAAAACCAATTTGATTTATGGCTAACTCAATTTGATTTATGGCTAATCTAGTTTGATTTGCGACTAATCCAATTTGATTTATGACAAATCAAATTGACTTAATGGCAAAGTAAATTGACTTTGCGGCTTTGCAAATGCCCAAAACCCCATTTTCAGGCCAAAAACGCACTTTCGGGCTTTTCAGGCCAACTTAAGCCACAGATTTTACTTATTACACCGATTTGAAATTGAAAATAGTAATTTTAATCCTTCTCAACATCAGCGCACCCAAGCCGAGGAGTAGGAGCGTAGACGAGTTGGCATCAAATTACCCTGCAAGGCCACCGAAAATAGAAAACAATAACACAAACAGTACAATTTGAACAATCCAACCGATGGCACAGACCCCTATGGCCCGGAGTGTACTGTTATAATCAAGAGCTTGTCTAACTGCAATTATCATTGCAACCAGCATCCAAATTGCGGCAATGGGGAAAACAATACTTTGCATCCCTGGGATAATGCCAAGCACTCGAATCAGCCCGGGGGAACTCGAAAAACCGATTGTTCGCAACAACTCTCCGTGATCAGCTTTAGTCTGTGGCTCTGGAAGCAATTTTGTACCAATGAGATAAGTCAAGTACGCCCAGATATACCATCCAACAAGAGCTACAACTACCATCATCAGCATTCCCAAAAGCCCTGCTTTTGAAGTACTCCCTATTCCAGCTGCTATACTGGACAAAACCACAACGCCCATAGCCTGACCTAACGCAGACTTATCAGCCTCGACTTCCTCATATAAAGCAACGTCGAGTCTGGCGGCTCGAATGATACGGTTACCAAAATTGGCCATCTTTCTCTTTCGCCTCCAACTGTAATTTCACACTTCTGTTCTTAATTAACAAGCGCCTACTGTGGAAGACCAAACCAGTATTTTATCTTATAGTATTAGCTTATTCCAGCTTATTCCAAGGAATAATATGTCGACCTAACTATGTTTCCTTCTCAACAGCGGCATTCGAGAGCAGGCAAGGGTCGAGGCAGATTCAATGAATAACGGGACAGCTCACCGGCAGCCTTTAGGCCGTCCGGCTTCAGCCGTTTGTTATGGTTTTTCTACAAAATTGGGGACATATACTTCATCTGGATACGGAATCCTACATTGTATCCTTTCAATGAAATATGGATATTTTTCAAGACACTTGTAAAATTCTTTAGTGTCACCAATGTCTTTATCTTGATAAGCATGGATTGCATTTCGTCTTCGTTGAACAAGGTCAATGAAATCGAACCATTTCTTCTCAAAGCCAGCACTGTTATGACAAATCACCTTTAATTGTTCTAATGAAATTGTGTCGGGATCAATAATATCACCGGTTTTTTTGTCTTTAACGGCTCGTATATCCTTTCGATAGTCTTCATAATAGATTGAGCAAAACAGCTTCAAAGTACCTTCTATAAGAGTACCAAGATTTGCCCACGCTAAAATTAACTCTCCATCCGTAAGTTCATGATTTATATTTCCTATCCATAGTTTCAATGTCCTCGAAAGAGACACTTGACGATCTAATCTTGAAGCAGACATGAGATCTGCAGCACGATTAGGTGCCCAACCATAGGAGTGGCTCCAGAAATTGGCAAGCCAAAGATTTGCCTCGATTATTTTGTCTACTACTGTAAAAGGATCCATTGGATATTGATGCTCAACATAACAATATACAACACGATTTCCACCGATTTTATGATACCACTATGCCAATATCAAATCTCAGTCATGAGTCTCGACTTCGGTGCTTTCATTCTTCTTAAGCAAGCCACTCTTGATTGCTTTTTCCACACCAGATAGCAACTCGATACCGATATCAAGAGCCTCTCGCCAGTTTTCAATTGGCACTTCTCCATAGTGTTGGGAGTGAGAAGCCATGTTTCTTGCCTGCCTCAGTTCTTGAAATCTTTCGTGTGCACCATCTGCGAGAAAGCCTCCAACAATTAGATCTTTCAGCTTTTTGTTGAAATCCGCATGATGCCAAAGCATGACTGGAAGCTTTCCTTTGCGACCATCTTCGGAAAGATAGGGCGAAAACCTCTCCTCCAACAAGTTGTATGCTTTCAACACAGCAGATTCTGGAGATATCTCATACAGTCTTTCAAGAGTTCTTGTTTCAGTCTCTTGACGCTTTCTGACACCGACCAGCTCTAGATTCTCCTCGCTTGTATGCAGCAGAAGAACCTCTGCCATATTTATATTGTACTCATCTTGCAAGAAACGCTGAAAAAACTCCAGAGTACTTTTTAGATAAAAGTATACCGACTCAGAATTCGGAAAGCCAAATCTGTGCTGGATTGTGTTCCTGTCATCAATCAGCAACTCAATAACTGGACGCTCTGGAATGGAAACCCCCTGAGATTCCAGCGATTTGAAACACTCCCATATACCGATAGTCAACTTATTATTGTCTTTGTAGATACTTTGTCCAGTATCAATAACTTTGTCCTTGAGAATTAGCTCTACGGCATTTGCCAGATGAAGGATGACAAACTTATACTTCTTGGCGTTTCCCTCCGTATAAAGATCGATAGAGTGAGATATAAGCTCCATCGAACTAACAAATAATGGCGAGTTCTCACTCATGTGTTTACTTTACTCCTAATATAATATACAACATTTTTTCGATTCTAGCCCCGTTAGATAGACGACAACGATTTTATCTCACGGGCTGAATCTCGCGGATGTTTTCCTCAAGGCAACTAACGGAATTATAGCGAATTTGAGAGTGTAAGGCAAGAGAGAATTAGGGAATTAGAAGATTAGGGAATCAGGTTATCAGGGCAACAGGCAGTGGTCATCAGGACAGCAGGAAATCAGGTAATTATAGGATTAGGGAATTAGTTAATTCTGGAGCCAGTGAGAAGTGAATTCGGCCAAGTCTGCCCAATCGACATCGCCATCCGGCTCAAAGTCGGTGCCCAAACACCAGTCAGGAGCGTGACAATCTGTATTAAGCCAGTATGATGCGAACACGGCAAAATCAGCAAAGTCAACCCAGTCATCTCCCGTCAGCTCTCCCGGCAAGCGATCTGGGATTGTCTGATAAATCCACGTAGCGTAAGAGCTGAGCCGAACCGCATCTAAATAATCAGGGTCGAGGACAGTCGGGTCGTCTCTATCCCGAAACCAGGACTCATTTAGCATATAATTTAGGTCGCCCTCATGCCCCTGTTCATAATGGATTCCCACAGCACGACACAGACCCGCAACTTTCCAGATGCTACCGTCCTTAATAAACCATCCGCCGCCGGAATCGTGGTCGGCGACAATGCCTTCGTATAGGGTAGATTGCCCTTCGCCTAAACCGTCAAAATCGGCAATTACGATGTTTGAAGTTAAATCTCCAATGGTGTCATTATTCTTAGTACGATTAATTTTATTGGTACCAAAGCGCCTTGTAGTATTGCTGGAACCGTCCCACTGGTAACCATAGGTTACACCCCCATTCTGGAGAAGCGCTCCTCTGCCATCTCCGTAGCCGCCTATAACGATATTTTTTCCAACCTCGTTGCTGTACTCATAGATGTCGACGAAGTTCGCCAGATTTGCCCCGTAAAGTTTTGCTACTCGCAGGTCGGCTGTATTATGGTTCCATATCTGTGCGATGGTATATTTCTTGCCACCAATCTCAACCCACGGCACGCTGCCGGTTTGGTGTTGGGTAGTTATTACACAGTTTGATGACACCGCTACACAGGAGGCAGCATACCACCAGCGTCCAACGACATTGTTAGCAGGCCTGTCTGTCCAGGTTACAAGGTTCGGCTCACCGGCAGGATGCAAAACAACACCTGGAACTGAACCTGCTGCCCCAAATAAAAACGCCATCAAAACCAGCATATATATAAAACTTTTCGCAGTCATATATTTCATAGCGTCTGAATTAATTTATAGGGGACACGATGGTGACCATCCTCCTTTTAGTCCACCCATCCTCTGTCCGTTGGCTTCAGTAGCCGATATGTAATATTATACCAAATTTAGCAGGGAAACTACGGAAAAATGTGGGGGAAAAAAGCATAGCCACATACCTTCATTCTCCTGAACAAGCGGATTTGTAAATATCGCCTATTTTATTGGATGCTCGCCTTGCCTTGGCCGTTTAACAAACTCTGCCAGACTATATTACACACAGCACCCATTATCAATGCTTCTATCTTATGCTGAATAAATAATGACTGCTCCAACAGCCAAAACAATCGCAGCCATAACTCGAAGAAATGCAGCCGATTTGTTTTGGAACCAGCCGAACATCGGCCTAAGCTTTTCAGCACCAATCATAAATATCAACAGTCCTGATATCAGGAAAAGAATCCCAAAGGCAAATATCACCCAGAACTGCCTGCACTCGCGGGCGCTAAGTAAGAATACTACTGCTAATACTAATCTTACCAGTCCTGCGAAGTATATGCGTTTGCCCTTTTTGAAAAAGTCCATTATTCGTTTCATAACATCAGGCTTCAGCAAGCACACAACGGCCATAACAACGAAGACCATACCTACAATTTTAATAACGGTGTCCATTCTCATAATCTTTTCCTTTTATTTTCTTAAGACACCATTCTGCGGCTCAGCCCCCAATGGGAGCCCTTCCGATACAGTGGTATTCAATCCCCTGCTTTTTCACATAAGCAGGGTCATAAAGATTTCTGCCGTCGAAGATAACCGGTTTTTTAAGCTTTTTAGTGATAACCTCAAAATCGGGGTTTCTAAATTCCTGCCAGTCAGTAAAAATGACAAGTGCATCAGCGTCATCAAGGGCGCCGTATCCATTTTGAAATGTCTCGATTTTGCCATTCAAGGCCTCCATTGCCGTGGTATTTGCTTCAGGGTCGTATGCTTTTATTTTCATCTTACAATCGAGAAATTTCTTTACGCAGAAAATTGCGGGTGATTCCCTTACATCGTTGGTTTTTGCCTTGAAAGCCAGTCCCCACACAGCCAATACGGTCTTATCTTCTTTTCCCTTAAAAAAGTTAATAATGCGTTGTGCAAATCGCTGCTGTTGATTTATGTTTACCTTCTGAACAGACTTGGCTATGGCCATCTCAATATGATGTGTTGAGCCGGTATGAATTAGTGCCCGAATATCCTTCGGCAAACAGCTGCCGCCAAAGCCGACACCCGGAAAAAGAAAGGCCGAGCCAATTCGCGAATCGCTGCCGATACCTTGTCTTATCAGTTCGATATCTGCGCCGAGTTTCTCACAAAGTTCCGAAAGTTCATTCATAATTGAGATTCTCGTTGCCAGCATAAAATTGGATGCGTATTTCGTTATTTCAGCTGAAGCCGGGTCCATAAATAAGAATCGGCTGCTTTTTCGCATAAATGGGCTGTAAAGCTGTTTCATAATCTCTCGAACGGCTGGATTAGTCGTGCCTATGATAATTTTATCCGGTCGCATAAAATCCTCGACGGCAGCACCCTCTTTCATAAACTCCGGATTGCTTACATAATCAAACGGGATTTCGGTTTTCTTTTTTATTGCATCTGTCACCCTTTTATATGTTCCCACTGGCACAGTGCTCTTTGTTGCAACAATTCGGTAGTCATTGATATTTTCACCTATTTGGGCAGCAACTGAAAGGATAGTCGATATATCAGCTGAACCATCCGAAGTTGATGGAGTACCGACCGCAATAAAGATGATAAGCGAATTGTCCAACCCGTATTTCAGGTCGGTTGTAAATTGTAATCGGCCGACCTTCTCATTGTGCTTGACTATCTCAGCAAGGCCTGGCTCATAAATAGGGATTACTCCATCTTTCAGACAGGCAATCTTTTCACTGTCATTATCAACGCATACAACATTGCTGCCGCCTTCTGCCAAGCATCCTGCTGTTACCAACCCAACGTAACCAACCCCAACCACGCAAACATTCATTTTGCTAACTCCTTTTACGCACCAAGACCTCTGGATTAATCGAGAACCTCTATCATATCAATATCTATTTCAACGCTTGCCGCCTGTCCAAGCATATCTATCTGTAAGACCAGACGTGTAGCGTTTTTAGTTCTGACAACGACACCATGCAAATCAGCTAATGGGCCTGCTATAACCCGGCAGCGTCGGCCTGCCTTGATATACTTATACGGAGCTAAAGGAGCACCCACTTGAAGAGCTTGCTCAAATTGCAGTAACTCATCAAGTAATTTCTTTTGGTCTTTGACTTCGATTAGGTTCGCTACGCGATTTGTTCGCAACAGTTCAATCCGCTGATTTTCTTGGCCACAGAAGAACAAGTATCCGCTAAATAGTGGCAAAAGCGAACGCAGTGTTCTACCTCGTTGACGCCGGACTTTCCAGGTCATCGGAAGAAAGTAATTAATGTTTTTACGTATCAAATCTTGTGCTAGGGCCTTTTCATTTCTGCTTTTGGTGTGAGCAACCCACCATAAACCCGTAAAATCACGGACGGATTCCGCTTCAGGCCAAACGATAGGCGGATTTTCTCCTGGTTTGAGCAACTTTATTCTCCCGGGTTTACTAATCTAATCCGTAAAATTTAAGTACCGTTTTGGCAACATATTCGATTTGCTCCGCGGTTAGCTCCGGATAAACCGGCAGTGATAACACCTCACTACAAAGCCGCTCAGCACAAGGGAAATCACCCTTTCGGTAGCCAAGCTCAATGAAACAATCCTGCAAATGCAACGGCTTTGGATAAAATATCGCTGAGCCAATTTTATTTTCAGCCAGAAACTTTTGCAGCCGGTCTCTTTCAGGCACAGCAACGGTGTATTGGTAATAATTGCTGACGTTGTTTGAGTCAATCTTCGGCACTTTAACCGGTGAATCGCCAAAGATATTATCGTAGAGAGCGGCGTTCTGTCTCCTTTTATCATTCCATTGCTCAAGATATTTGAGCTTAACAGCCAGTACCGCGGCCTGGATACTATCAAGACGAAAGTTGCCGCCAATCGTTTTGTAGAAATATCGTGGGGCCTGACCGTGGTCACGTAAAATCCTGAGTTTTTCCGCCAGTGTCTCACTGTTGGTTGTTACCAATCCACCATCGCCGAAGCCACCGAGATTTTTGCTTGGGTAAAACGAAAAGCATCCCAAAATACCGAAATTTCCGCATTTGATTCCATCCTGCATCGCTCCAATTGCCTGCGCAGCATCTTCGATGACAGCAAGATTGTAACGCTTGGCAATTTCCATAATAGGTTTCATTTGAGCGACCTGCCCAAATAAATGTACCGGCATAATCGCCCTTGTTTTTCCGGTTATCTTCTCTTCGATACGGCTTGTGTCAATGTTGTAAGAGTCGAGATCGACATCCACAAAGACCGGTTTTGCCCCTAGTCTGGCAATAGAACCGGCGGTGGAGAAGAAGGTAAAAGGGGTTGTTATAACCTCATCGCCACATTTTATTTCCAACGCCATTAAGCTGACCAGCAGTGCATCTGTTCCACTTGAAACCCCAATTGCGTATTTACAGCCACAATACACCGCAATTTTTTCTTCGAAATCTGCCACAGCGGGACCAAGAGCAAACAACTGACTTTCACAAATCTCACTGATTGCCTTGATAGCTTCGTCCTTAAACGTGGCATATTGTGCCTTCAAATCCAGTATCGGAACCTGCATTAAAACCCTTTCAGATGTTATATTACACACACTAAAATCCGATTATTGTTTTTCCAAATAACAATTGAAACTTTCACACTTTTCAAGACTACTCAGCACCCTGTGGTCACTATATCAAGCATTGTTTTTTACCGATTAACTCAATTTTAGCCGTTAGTTTACACTGTCAGCCACTCTTGTCAAGTCCAACAAGGCCATGGCAGCTCTTATTTGGGTAAGCCATAAATTGAAAAATTTATTCCCAGCCTGTTACCTTTGATAACAGATTGGAAATCCGGGAAATAAACCTTGATAATTTTCCTGTTTTTGGTTAGAATGCAGCCGAAAATGGACGATAAAAACTGAGAATTGAAGATTTAGAATTGATTGGTAGTTAAATATTAAACATCAGAAATTAAAAACCGGAAGTAAAGCAAGCGTTTTGTTCACCTGCATCGGCAGGCGGGTTTCTTTGCTCAACAGTTTTCGCCGGGCAGCAAGGCAGCTAAATATAAATGCCTCCTTTCTCGGCACTGATACGACAAAGCTAAGTTCCGCCATGCAATTGTGTGACAAAATTTTTTTAGTAAAACCGATTACGCACGCTGGTTATATCAAGCAGTTACTGTCCATTGTCAAAACAAACAAAGTAAAACTGCTTATTCCTACCGTTGATTTAGACCTGAAACTCCTGGCTCAAAATAAGCCAAAATTTGCAGCGATGGGCTGTTGCGTGCTTATCTCAATGCCTGACGTAGTCGATATTTGTCAGGACAAGAGGAAAACGTATCGTTTTCTGCTGAAAAAAGGATTTGACACTCCTGTTACTATGAATATTCGTTCCGCACTGGCGAAAAAGAACCTCAAGTGGCCGTGCTTTGTAAAGCCCTGGGATGGCTATGCCAGCAGAGGAAACGCAATCGTGAGAAATCGTAAAGACCTGTTGTTTTTTTCGAAAAAGGTGCCAAACGCAATCTGCCAGGAGTTTATAAGCGGAACTGAACATACCTGCGATGTATATGTTGACTTTAATATGAAGACCCGATGCGTCGTTCCGAGAAAACGCATTGAGGTCAGAGCCGGCGAGGTAAGCAAAGGACAAGTGGTAAAGCACCTTCGTATTATGAGTGAGTCTGCAAGATTAGTTGAGGCACTTGGGGCAGGACCAGGCGTCATAACGCTGCAATCGTTTCTAACTCGCGATGACAAGATAAAATTCATCGAGATAAATCCGCGATTTGGCGGTGGGGCACCTCTGTCGATTAAGGCAGGGGCTAACTTCCCAAAATGGATATTACAGGAACTGCTTGGGGAAAAAGTGAATATTCGTTTTGATGGCTTTAAAGATAACTTGATTATGCTTCGCTACGATGGCGAAGTTTGGGTCAACAACCCCCAAAAAAATCGGAGTAAAAAATGATATTTGACCAGTTAATCGGGCCGAATAGAGAGGTTGCCTGGGCGGCGAGGTTTTGGCCAGTTCTGGTCTTGTCATTTTTCTTTGCATTGGCTGCTACATGGTTTTGCAAAAAGATTGCCATAAAGTTCGGAATCGTTGACAGACCTGATGACCTGGTCAAAACACACAAAGAGCCCATTGCATATCTCGGTGGCATCGGTATGCTCATCGGCTTGACTGTCGGCATATTGGTTGGTATAAGCTGTTTGAGAAATGAAGAATTTTTCAGCCCGGCTTTAAAATGGCTGCTCGGTATTATGGCAGGTGCTATCATTGCATGTCTTGTTGGTCTTGCCGATGATATATTCGACCTGACACCATCGAAGAAGATACTCGGACAAGTTGCTGCAGCGATTGCTTTGTTGGCGGTCGGCATTGTGCCGAATATTCAACCGCTTACAGATTTTTTTAATTGGTCGTTGCCCCATAATCTCGAAATAATACTTCAGGTTTTGATTGTGATATTTTTTGTTCTTGGCGCAACAAATTCATTAAATCTGCTCGATGGTCTGGACGGACTTTGTGCAGGTGTGACGGTGATTATCAGTGTAGCAATGTTGCTTTTGTCTATACATCTAACAACTTGGGGATTTAGTGAAGTTGGTGACCCTGTGCGGATTATAATTTGTCTTGGGCTTGTAGGAGGCGTGTGTGGGTTTTTACCTTTCAATCGTTATCCAGCCAAGATATTTATGGGTGATGCGGGAAGCATGTTTTTGGGCTTTATTATAGCTGCATTGATGATTTTATTTGCAGAGGGAACCCCGCGCTGGTGGATGGCTTCAATCGTTGTATTCGGCTTGCCTATTCTCGATACTGCAGTTGCGCTTGCCAGGAGATTGCTTAATCACAGGCCTTTATTTGTTTCCGATCGTGGTCATATTTATGACCAGATGCTCGATAGAGGAATACCTCTGAAAAAAACCGTCGCTATTAGTTATGTGCTCGCCGGCCTTTATGCAGTAGTGGGCCTTATGATGAGCCAGATAAGAACAAGGTATGCTGCAGTTGTGTATATTTTTGTTTCTGCAGTTTCGGCCTTTGTTGTGTGGAAAAAAGGTTACTTGAAAATGAAAGGCCTGAGAGGAGCAATTCCTAAAGAGAATTGACAAATTCAGCGCCGGTTAACTATCTTCCGGGTTGGTAATCCGCAAATAGTTTACCCCAGGGGCTTTTTTCAAGCCAGGTATTCGCGATTTTTCTGCCCTGAGATGGAAACCATATTTTGTCGTGATAAAGTGCTGAAGCGAGGATAAAAATATATACTAAAGGCGTATGAAACATTAATTTCTCAAGCCATCGCATAGGTCCAAACCAGAATAACTTACCCACACATGAAGCTGCGTTATCACCAGTTATGAAGCCCCAGTTCTCCTTTTCAACATCAACATCACCGACGATTTCGATATCACCGAACTGGCCGGTGCCAAGCCCTTGCTCATGTGCCAATCGAATAAAATCATGGTCCATCGGCTCAAACCCCATTAATTTTGCGGAGACTGCATCGATAGCAACACAATCATCCGAAGCTAGAAGAATGTTCTTGGTTACAGGAATCATCGTTCTGGGGCCGGCCCCGTTGCCGGCCGTAGTTCCGTCGGTCACGGTAAAAATCCCACTGTGGATTTCTTTTTGAATAGCAAGCAGGTCCACGAGGGCCTCGTGAATCCTGGAGTGGCAATAATGTCGTTTATTGTCAAGCAGGCCGCCGAAGGCATTTTTCATGGAACCTGTAAAATTAGTATAGATGTGGCACTTGATTGTCGGCAGATGTACAATATTTTTTCCGTGGAAATAATCCGGTATGAAAATGCCTTTCGGAAAGATTTTGTCCAGCACAAGCATTTCTGCCTTAGGCTCATAGCGCTTCCACTTCATATCTGAAGATTTGAAATTGTACTTGATGGGTACGCCGTAGTGTTCGCAGACGGGCTTTTGCTTATTCAGTATCTCTCCTGCTTTGGCACTGGTCACTACCGTTTCATTCTCAACACACACCAGCTCTTTAAATCCCAGATTTCGCAACCCAAGTATTGTGCCCTCTAATTGCCATGGAGTCGTATTGGCACTCGGATACATCAGGTGCCATGACATATTGTTTTTAAGAATAGTAGTTGCACCAACTTCTAGCGCATCTTTGACCTGAGCCAATTGCATCACTCTCTGAACGTCCTGCAAAACAGTTTCCGGTCTTGTTCGTACGATAGCAACTTTGCTCATAACACTATCCCTTTTGTTACTGTATGGTAAACGTTCTATTGCCGGTCGACCACGCGATATATCGGCCCTGTTTTAATGAAATCGTAATACTTAAGCAAATAATCCGGGCAGTAACCTGCTACTGGCGAAACAACATAAACTGCCCGCTCGGCTACCAACTTACCAATAGTATCTTTTGTAGGAAACGTAATAGGACTCTCGTAGCTTCCATGCGTCGAGACAATTTTCACATCGGGAGCTGTTCCTTTAACTTCCTGAACATACCAGAGTGGATAAACTGTGGTGCCGTCGGCAATTATTATTGCCTCTTTTTCAACGCTGCCTAATGCTTCGTTTGCAAATAGTTCCGGACCACTGCTTGCTCTCTTCCAGGGCTGTAAGAAATGGGTGTAATTATTACGATACGGAATTGTCCTCTTCATCCCTAAATTCACTTTCAAATTTTCTGCAGCGATAGGCACAAATTTGTATACTGCCAACGGCAACAGTGCAAACAGAAAAATCAAAATCGCATATAGCTTTTGAGGATACCGCTGAAAAAAAAGATGCATCCCAACGCCGATAAGGATAGAAACCACGCAATAAAAAGGTATAAAAAATGCGTATCTATCTGGTATGGTATATCTAAAGGCAAATACGAAGAAAAGTACTAATAATGCCAGAAGGACCTTTGTGAAACTATGAGACGGCGACACTTTTTTGAGTCCATAGAGACCTACAAAGAAAAATATTACATTTGGGGTGGGGAAATTGTAGGCAATAAGCATCAGATTTTCTTTGACAAGCCTGGTTGAAAGACTTGTGTTAAGGACAGCACCTTGCCACGCATTGCCGAAAAGTGCTGAAGCTAAAGTAGCTGTAAAATCGTCGGTTTCAATGATATTCCTTATGATTAGATATTCGTATGGTGCTGCACCCACAATCCACAGCAAAACTATAATTCCAAAGTGCCTTAATTTAATTTGCCTTTGAACTAATAGAGCTGCCAAAAACACCAGGTAGCAAACAAATGCGATAACACCAAGCATATGGTTGGCAATTGCCAGACCGTTAAAAAGAGCCAGCAGATATAGAAACACCATACGTTTTGTTTTAATGTACTGCAGCAGCATTACTAATTCAGCCAGCAGCAGCGCTGTGTACAGAGGATAGGTTTCTGCTATTACTGCATGCCGCCACATTGTATGTGACAGTGCCAATGTAATGGCAGCGATTAGGGCCGGTAAAATCTTCTTTAGCCATAATCGTAGTAGTAAAAACAGATTTGCGACAGTAAATGCTCCTGCAACCGCTGAAATCAAATTTACCCTGTAGGCGAATTCACCGAACGGGATATATTTCACGCCTATTCCGATAATATGGTAAAGCGGGTGCGAAAGAGCCAGGCCGAGCTTGCCCTCAATATCGTTATGCCAGATTCGGTATTGATACATTCCGCTATCCTGCCAGAGCGCCCCTGGTGCACAGCTTATTACATAAAGCGATGTTGCCAGAGCCAGAATGGTCAGATAACTACTTGCAGGATATTTCTTATTACTACCTGCCATATTAAATTGACACTCGAGAATAATAGCTAATAGAGGTTCTGAAACCAGCCGACAATGCTCTTTCCCCAGCAGATAATGCTAAGAACAAATACTATCCAAATCAGAATTGTTATCTGAAAAGGCCTATCGTGCAGGATAAGATCGGTAGGGCCTGCATAAGAACCCTTCATCGAAAGCATCGCAAAACGAAACACAGCATAAACCACTATCGGCAGGGTATAAATAAAGTAGTTGGTGCCGAATTGTTCAACGGTTCTTTCGTTTAGTCCATAGATCAGAAACGCAACCACCGCAATTCCTGCTGAAAGAGTAATAAGATGCGTAAGCAATTCAGGCGTATATTCGATCAGCGTAGGTCGGTGGTTATGCGCTTGGCTCCTGTCGCTTACTGTTACAACTTCACTGTACCGCTTACAAAAGCCCATGAATAGACAAATCGTGAACGTACAGATAAACAGCCACGGGCTGATTTCAACTTTAATAGCCGCTGCTCCTGAAGCAGCCCGAAGCGCAAAGCCCATCGCGATACAAATAACATCCACCAGCACCATATTCTTGAGAAACATCGTGTAAAAGGTTTGAAGTAACAGATATGCCAGAATTATCAGTGCTACTGTAAGTGACAGATTCCCTGCCAGCGATAGGGCCAGCAGCAGGAAAACCAGGCCTTCTGTAATTGCTGTTTTTGTACTTATTTGGCCGGATGCTAACGGACGGCTCTTTTTTAGTGGATGAGCCAGGTCACTCTGCCTGTCCTTGATATCGTTTAGGATATAGGCAAAGGAAGAGGCAAGGCAAAAAGCCGCTGCCGCTGCAAAAGCCTGAAACCACGCATTGATATTATGCATTTGCAGTCCGAAGATAACTGGCATAAGGACGACACCGTTTTTTATCCAGTGTCCGGGCCGAGCTAATCGTATCATTGGCCGTATCAGCATTTCAAGCTCCACTTATTTGTATTTGTTTTCTGTTCTTGAATTAAATAGTAACGGTTAAGCATTGCGTATTATCGATAAACTGTATTGCTCCTTTATAAGCAACGGAAACGAGTAGTTTTTTATTTTGTCTGTTCAATGACTCTTTAAGATTCTCCAGACCTTTATCGGCCTATTAGCCGAAATCGCTTCAGCTAACAAAGATGAGTCTGGTGAAAACGCTATGCTGGAAATGGGGAAGTTGCCGATTTTTATAATAGTAATCTTTTCACCGGTGTTAGCATCCCATATATACACCCTTGGCATCGGCGAGCTGACTGCAGCAATCAGATGACCATCGGGACTTAACGCCATACACGTAATTGTTTGTGGATATTTTGTCTTGGTTTCATATTTATCCATTTCCAGCCGTTTAACAATTTTTTCGGCCGAAATATCGAAGACATACACCCGCCTGCCTGGCTCCGATGTATAAATCGTTTGTCCATCTGGCGAAATGACAACGTTGTTCAGTTCATTGCAGTCTTCTACATAGTACTCCCGGAGCAATTGCTTGTCATTTGCTCCTGCAACAAAAAGCCATCCTTTGTCACCCCCACCCACTGCCGCGACGAGTGTGCCATTGTTAGATATGCCAATATCATTTAGTTTTAATCCGTCTTTTAGGGTTGTTGTTTTAACCGGACGGATTGCATTTGAGTTAGGGTCAATTACTGCCAGTTGAATTTGATTGTCAAAACTGTCATTTGCAAGTGCAGCAGCAGCGAATTTGCCATTTGGACTTGCTTGTAGCAGTTTGCACTTTTTGTCAAAATCTAACGACAGCCGATTCAATTCCTTGTCACCTTTTAGATTGCCGACTATGAGAACGTCGTCTATACCGCAGCCAATCCATAGGATACGCTTGCCACTCATAGCTACCACCTTTTGGGCGTTAACTGAGCCGGTTTGCGGCCAATTAGACAAATCATCCCAGTCCCAGATGTAAATCTCATTATCCGGCGATATTGCTATAAGCTGCTTTCCATATGTTGACAATTTCTTCACACCGCTTCTGGGGTTGCGGAGTTCTTCCACAATCGCCGACCTGTAGTTGGCAATAAACATTACAATTACAATTGCGGCAAAAACCAATAAGAGTAATGCCATCGGACTTTTCTTTTTACTGCCCTGCCTTGCCATTTTTGCCTCTTATTAAAAAACACAATAAAAGTGGGCTAAAGTAGAAAAATAATCCGTAACTTTAGGCACTTCAAATTTTTACTGCTAAATTGTTACTGTCAGATATTCTGTATCATCGGCGAACCGCATTGCTCCTTCATAAGCAGCGGGTATAAGTAAGCAATCGCCCGCCCTAAATTCTACAGCATTTCCTTCCGGGCTACGGCGGGCTCCGCCCCGACGAGCGGCTGGCAGAATTGTTCCAAAGCCGGATAAAATAATCAATATTTTCATTTTACCGGCTGGAGCAAGCAACTCACAGTCCTTCGCCTGATGGCCTTTATCTATCTTGAATTTCTCACAATCCACCAACCGACCTGCTGTCCTTACCGAAAGCTCATCCTCGGACATATCGAAGCGGATACTTTCCAATGCCTCCTCAATGTGAAGTTGTCTTGGTTTTCCGGCATCGTCAACTCTGTTGAAGTCAAAAACCCTATAAGTTGTATCAGAGGGTGTTTGAATCTCGGCTATTAACAGGCCTGCTCCGATACTGTGTGCAGTGCCG
>Ga0315551_10000900_pt1 | contig 23280 bp, 21 predicted proteins | sample SalMarSW160290MG_FD_203678 | JGI IMG/M metagenome (GOLD analysis project Ga0315551, IMG submission 203678) | Salt marsh sediment microbial communities from the Plum Island Ecosystem LTER, Massachusetts, United States - Salt Marsh Sediment SW1602-90 ...
AATTACCCTGTCTTTATTACCAGAGGCCAGGAGAAGGATATCAACGATATAGCGCCCTTTTTTCTTAAAAGTAACCAGGTCTTGAGCCGAAAAGATGCCTTGAAAACAGAAGCACACATCGATATCGGCAGAGATGGACTCCTGAAAGAAAAAGGGCTGGAACTGGTATTTCCTCTTACTTTTCGCTACGGAGCCCTTTCCGGATGCTTAACATTAGGTAAGAAAATGTCAGGAGATAGATTCAGTCATGATGATCTTGATCTTCTCCAGAGCATGACCGGAGAATTGATATTGAACTTGGAGAGAATCAGGCTCCAGGAGGAAGTTATCTACGAAAGGACAGAGATAGAAAAACTGGATGAGCTCAACCGTCTCAAGACAGAGTTCATTGCCACTGTTTCCCATGAACTCCGAACTCCCATGAGTTCCATCCAGGGAATGAGTGAAGTGCTTCAAGAGGGAAAGTTGAAGGATGATACCAAGAGAGATGAATTGATCAAACTCATGGCCAGTGAAAGCGGCCGTCTTTCCCGACTTCTCCACAACATCCTCGACTTTGGAAAAATCGAACAGCAGGCCAAAGCCTATAATTTTCAAAAGACTGAAATCTGCTCGATGGTTAAGGAAACAGTCGATCTCTTTCAACACCATCTTCAGAAAGAAGGCTTTATGATGAGGATGTCCCTTCCCCCGAGTCCTGTCTATCTGACAGTTGATCAGGATGCTATCAAAGAGGCTTTGACTAATCTCATCGACAATGCTATAAAGTATTCAGCAGAAAAAAGGGAAATCGATATCGAAATCATTGAGATGGAGAATCAGGTGGAAATTCAGGTCAGAGATAAAGGAATCGGGATCGCTCTCGAGGAACAGGAAAAAATCTTTGACAAGTTCTATCGAGTCCCTGAAGCCGTCCGTATCATACCTAAAGGGGTAGGACTAGGATTGAAGATTGTCAAACACATCATGGAAGCCCACAAGGGAGAGATTAGAGTGGAGAGCCTGCCCCGTAAAGGAAGCATCTTTTGTCTTGTTTTTCCTAAATCATGAAAAAGATCCTAATCATAGAAGATGACGAGGCTTTGCTTCAAACTTTGACCTCTGCTCTTGAATTGGAAAATTTCAAAGTGATCACAGCCAGTGACGGAGAGCAAGGCCTGCGCATGGCAGATAAAGAAAAGCAGGATCTGCTGGTGCTGGATTGGGTCCTCCCGTCTTTGAGCGGACTGGAGATCTGCCAGCAGTTGCGGGCCAGAGGAGTCACCACTCCCATCATCATCCTCTCCGGAAAGAAGAAGGAAGAGATTGACAAAGTATTGGGTCTGGAACTAGGTGCAGATGATTACCTGGTAAAGCCCTTCAGCACAAAAGAGCTCATCGCCAGGATAAAGGCTGTTCTCCGCCGAACCAAACCAGAAGTTGCCGAAGTAGAAGAATATTCTTTTGGAGATGTCTCCATTAATTTCAAAAAGCAGATAGCTTTCAAAGGCAAAAAAGAGATCCATTTGACTGCAAAAGAATATGATCTCCTCAAGCTACTCATCTCCCATGAAGGGGATGTTGTGAGCCGGGAAACCATCCTGAACGAGGTATGGGGATATGATAAATTCCCTACCACCCGCACTGTGGATACTTTTATCCATAACCTCAGAAAAAAGATCGAAGGCGATCCTTCCCATCCAGCACACCTCATCACTACTCCTTGGGCAGGATACAAATTCAAAATATAGAGCAGGGAACACCTGCCTTTCTAATGAACAATTTAATCCTCTCAGATATTTCCTGATAAAAAAGATCCCTCCCTTTTTTGTCTTTTAACAAACCTTTAACAAACTTTTAACAAATCTCTGACAACTTTTTTCTCTTGGGGAGTAGATTATAACCAAGAGCTGAAAAAATGCGAAAGCAAGTGAGTCAAAGAGATAATTTTAAAGGAGGTCAGAAATGTCCGTGAGAGATATGCCTATTTCCCAGGAGCAACCTACTTCTCTAGAAAAAAATTTCCCTAAAAAAACTTTATTGGAGAAATGTTACAGGTTTCATCAATATCACAAAACTCTCATGTCTTTGCTGGAAATTCAAAATCCCTATCTGCGTGTGGTCGACCCTCCATCAACACCTATCGTTCTCAATAAAGGAAAGACTCTTATCATGCTGGGATCAAACAATTATTTGGGATTATCCACTCATCCCGAAGTTAAAAAGGCCGCTAAATGGGCGATTGATGCTTATGGTACAGGAAGCTGCAGCTCACGTCCTCTTGCAGGAACCTCCAGTCTGCATGTCCAGCTTGAGGAGGAACTGGCAGAGTATAAAGGAGCAGAAGCGGCTGTTCTCTTCAGCACCGGATACATGACCATGATGGGAGCCATATCAGCTTTGGCTGATGAGAAAGACATCATCCTCAGTGATCAATTGAATCATGCCAGTATCATCGATGGGATACGCCTCTCCAAAGCACAGATCAGAATTTATAGACACAATGATATGTTGAGTTTGGAAGAGAATTTGGCTTCTTGCGATTCTGAAGTCAACAAACTTATCGTTACAGATGGTGTGTTCAGCATGAAAGGGGATATAGCCAATATCCCACAGATCAAGAAACTCGCTGATAAATACGGAGCTCTGGTTATGGTCGATGATGCTCATGGAACAGGTATATTAGGAGAGAATGGAAGGGGGGTGCTGGAGCATTTCCATATGGAAGGAGAGGTGGATCTCATCTGCTGCACATTCAGCAAAGTTTTTAGTACTGTCGGCGGAGCAGTGGGAGCTCGGAGAGAAACAGTTGATTTTCTTCGTTTCAATGCCCGGCCATTTATTTTTACAGCCAGCCTTCCTCCTTCGGTCGTAGCCACAGTACTTGCCTCTCTTCGGATAATCAAAAATTCTCCTGAGTTGCTGACAAAGCTGCGGAAAAATGTCCATTTCATAAGAGGAAGCCTAGAAGAACTCCATTTTCAACTTGAACCCACCGAAACGCCTATCATTCCTCTTCTTATCGGAGATGAAGAAAAAACCTTAAGAATGGCCATGGAGCTTGAGGAAGAAGGAGTCTTCGTTAACCCAATCATACCTCCTGCAGTCTCTGTTGAGTCTTCGCTCATAAGAATCAGCGTTATGTCATCGTTTTCTCAGTCTGAAATGGAATTTGCCCTAGAAAAATTCAGGCTGGTAGGAAAGCGAATCGGTCTCATTTAGGATCTTTATTTGAGGGTGGAGATTTTAATGAGTGTCAAGGAGTTTTCAAAGCTTGGCAGCCTCTTATTCTGGAGAGGATACTGGATCACCATGCGACCTTATCTGCTCTTTGTTTCAGGCGTGGCCGGAATGACAGGCTTTGTGGCGGGTTCTCATATCGGTTTGGGTGCGACTTCAGCGGTTTTTTTCGTCTTTTTCTTCTCTTATGGATTCGGGCAGGCGATGACTGATTGTTTTCAGCTGGATACAGATTCGATTTCCTCTCCCTATCGACCCTTGGTTCAAGGGAAAATCAGTCGAAGGAATGTGCTCTTTGTCAGTTTGATCGGTTTTTTGGCTGGTTGTTTGGTGCTCTATCTTTTGAATCCCCTGACAATCATCTTTGGATTGTTGTGTGTGGCAGGGCTAGCCACATATACCTATTTTAAAAGAAGATGGTGGGGAGGCCCCTTCTACAATGCATGGATTGTGGCCCTACTTCCCTTTATAGGAAAGATTGCAGCAGAAAAAAACACATCTTTCTTTTCTCTACTTTCAGATAAACATCCCATAGGTCTCATCATGCTGAGCGTCTTTTTCAGTTACGCCAATTTTGTTTTAATGGGATATTTTAAGGATATTTCTGCGGACAGAGCGAGCGGATACAACACTTTCGTGGTTGCTTTTGGGTGGAGGAAGGCAGCCTTAGGGAGTGATATCCTGGCCCTTCTCTCCTTAGTGTTTTCAGCATGGGCCCTTTCCTCAGTCTTGATTCAGGAATCGTTATCTTCCTGGAGATGGGTTTCTCTTATTACCTATTCAGGAGCCCTGGCGGCCCTGGCAATGGCTCAGATAGGAATTCATCGCGCTCATGATGAGAAGGGATCCTCCCGCCCCATTACTCATGTGGTTCGTTCATTTATTCTTATGCATCTTGCTATGATCCTTGCATTACGGCCAGAATGGTTTGTTCTTGGGATTCTGTTCTATCTCAGTTTTGAGCTGGTTTTGAGAAAAAGACCAGAAAAGAGACAGGTTTGAGATGCGTGTCTTTCTTAATCCCCATTGTGACTATGGCGGAGGCAGGAAGAAATGGGAGAACATCGAACCATCTTTCCGGCTTCGTTATGGGGATTTTGAAGTAGAAGAAATTTATACTCCGGATCATCTTCCCCAACAGATTAAAAAGGCTGCAGCAGAAGGAGAACGGATCTTTATCGCTGCGGGAGGTGATGGGACTGTGAATCTTGTGGTGAACGCTCTATGCCGTCTCTCCGCGACCAGAGAAATCATCTTCGGGGCGATCGGACTCGGTTCCAGCAATGATTTTCACAAGCCTTTTCGTCCTGAGACTTTTATCCATGGAATCCCCACCAGGATGAACAAGCATGATCTTCTGCTCAATGATGTGATTCGAATTCAATACAGAAACAGCAGCGATCATATTTCCACTCGCTACTCCATCATCAACTCTAGTCTCGGCATAACGGCAGAGGCCAATGCCTTCTACAATTTAAGATTGCCTTTTGTCTATTTTATCCGAAAAATTTCCAGTGAAGCAGCCATCATCCTTTCTGCATTGAAGACCATCTTCACCTACCATAATATTCCTTGTGCTCTTAGCATAAAAGATTCTTTCTCACAACGAGTCCTCCTCACCAATTTGGGGATTATCAAGAATCCCCATTTCGCAGGTAATCTTTGTTATGACACACCCGTTGAGGCAGATGATGGGAAGCTGGTAATCAATCTCTGTTTGGGAATGACCAAGTGGGAGGCTGTGAGGATCCTGTTGAACCTACAAAAGCATAAATTCTGCGGTTTGCCCAAGACTTATTCCTGGAATGCCACTCAAGTGAAGGTTAAAAGCCCTCGTCCTTTTGCCCTGGAAATGGACGGGGAAGTGGTTCATGCTTCCTGGGCGGAATTCAAACTCATCCCTAAAGCGTTGAGGTGTTTCCGATGAAAGAATTAGAAGAGATTCAAGAAAACAAAATGATCGATTCTTGGGTTCGATTTTTCAATCGATCTCCTCATCAGGTCAACAAGACCCATGAATCTGATGCAGAATTGGTGAAAATCGGGCCAAATGATTCTTACTTCTTGGCTGTCACAGTCGATTCGGTGATAGAAGAAATATCAGAAGGTTTGTATCGAGATCCCTTCACCATGGGTTGGGTGGCGGTGATGTCCAATTTTAGTGATTTGGCCGCAGTGGGCGCTGAGCCTCTGGGGATAGTCTTGTCCATTTGCTTTGACCCAAGAAAAGGGGAGAAGTTTCGGCAACGCATGGCAGCTGGGATTGCTGCAGCATGTGAAAAAATTGGAGTTTTTGTTTGGGGAGGAGATACCAATACTGCCCAGAATATTTCCCTGACAGGGTGTGCCTTCGGTCTTGTTCCTGTTCGTCAATGGATGAGCCGGAGAGGATGCCGCGCCGGGGATATCGTTTTCATCAGTGGAAGAGTTGGTTGTGGTAACGCTTTCGGTGTGGTAAGGCTTGCTGGAATGCTTGAAGGTCTGTTTCCAGAAGATCATTATCGTCCTCTTGCCCGGATAAAGGAAGGTCTTCTGATCAGGAAATATGCCACTTGCTGTATGGATTCCAGCGATGGACTGTTTATTACCCTCGACCAGCTCCTCCGCATCAACCAAAAAGGATTTCAGGTTGAGTGTAGATGGGAGAAGATCTTGGATCCTAAGGCTTTTAGAATCTGTGCCAAAGTGGGGATCCCTTATTGGTTCATGGCGGCAGGTATCCATGGTGAGTTTGAACTGGTTTTCACTATTCCAGAAGAGAGTCTTCCTTCTTTTCTCCAGGAAGCCATCCAGACCGGCTTTCATCCCATCCAGTTGGGGAGGGTCCAGGACTTGCCCTCTTTAGTGGTCAACTTGCCTTCAGGAGAAGATGTGGAAATTGATATGGCTCCGTTGAGGAATCTATGGGCTTCAGAGAAAAACGGCTTCAAACATTGCATTCAGAAATATCATTTTTGGGGGAGAAAATGGGGATTGGAGTAAATTTCTGGGCAAGAATCGCCTCTGTATAAGAGAGGACGAAGATATATTAGGTAAAGAGACGGGATTGATATTTTTATATCTTTGGGCTACTCTTATGAAAAAGGGGAGGATGATAAAAAAAATTAGTCGCCTGGTTTTTACGGCCTTTTTGCTGATGATATCTGTGGTCATATCCAGCCGGGCAGATACTGCTAACGTAAAAAAAAGAGACAAGTCCCTGAGTGTATTTCCCATTCTCATGTATGATTCAGATATCGGAGTAGGATATGGAGTAAAGGCCAAGTTTGTTGATTATTTGGCCAAAAAAGAATCTTTTGACTTCATCGTTTTCAACTCGTCAAAAGGGGAGAGATGGTACGTTTTTGCATTTTCGACTCCCGATATAGAAATCCGTCAGGGGAAAAGATACCCTTTTTCTTTGGATGTCAAGGCAGAATACGATAAATTTTTAAAATATTACTTTTACGGAATTGGGTCCGGCTCAAAGAAAGAAAACAAAGCGGAATTTTCTTTTGAGAAGAAGGAGCTTCAGTTTAAAGTAGGGAGAGGTTTGAGTCCCCATTTTGTTATCGAAGCAACTTATGTCTTGAGGAGTGTCAGATACTACCATATAGAAGAAGGACCTTTCGAAGACATCCTCAGGACGGTTGGAGAACAGTTTTCTCCTTTAGCAACTATCCTCCTTCGCTACGATACATCTGATAGCCAGATACATCCCAAAAGAGGCTATCGAATCCTTTTTCAGAATGATTGGGCAGGGAAGTTTTTAGGAAATAAGGATGCGCGCTTTCACCGCTTCGCAATTGATTTGAGAAAATTCACGCTCCTTTTCGGCATGAATGATGTTCTGGCCTTTCGCCTTCTTATCCAGAAGATCAGTGGTGCTCAAATACCCCTTTTTGAGATGTCAGTACTTGGAGGAGGATCAGAAATGGACGCCATGAGAGGTTTCAAGTTGAATCGTTTTCTTGATAAGGGAAAATTTCTTTTCAATGCCGAATACAGATTTCCTCTTTGGAAGAAATTGGGTGGAAATGTGTTTCTGGATGCAGGGCATATATGGCCATCTTGGAAAGAGATTGACTTGATGAAGTCGGTTCTTGATTTTGGCTGGGGATTGAGGTATTATCTTCACAACTTCGTTGTCAGGTTTGATATGGGATTCAGTGATGAGGGAACAGGAGTATATTTCAACTTTGGCCATATCTTTTAGTTGACAAGGAAGAGTTTGGCATTGGAAGAAAGAGATGTTTCTTGCATTGGGCTTTTTGCCTATGGATTTGGAATCGCCATTTTTCATATCTCGCCTGTTCTGCTCATTACTTATCTTAAGAAACCCTTGACATGGGGTGACACGCTTGATTTTTTAACGCCCTTCGTGGTTATTCCCCTGGCATACCTGCTTTTTTATCATACCAAGAGAACGTTGCGTTCATCCAATGATCTGGGCAGAGGACAAAGTTTGTTGGCTAAGATCATCCTGGGCTTCGGATTCCTTCTTTATGTGGATGGACATGGTCTTCATCTTTCTTCAAATTCCATTGCCAGGATTATGCAAAACATGAGAGGATCAGAACTGTTCAATGCGACTTACCTTTTTGATGAGATCATAAGCCATTTTATATGGGATACAGGCGTGTTTTTGATCTCTATCGGCTTGATATTCATTGCTCTGAGACTGCCCTTTGATTTTCTATCAAAATCCAACCTTATCCTTGTTTTAATTGGGGCTGCATTCTATGGATTCAATTTTACGGTGAATGGGATCGAAGGGCAGACGGTCGTGTTCACTCTTCCTGCGGCTATGGTGGGATTTCTTTTATCTTTTATTCTCTATTGGAAGGCCCGTAGAGAAGGGTTTCATAATCCCATTTATATTTTCTTTGCCACAGCCTATTTCTTAAGCGTAGTCCTCTTTGCCTATTGGGGACTTTCGCGATCTGGATTTCCTCAGTTCAGTGAGCTGGGCTGGATTTAAAGAGTTTTTACGCCAATTCAGTAAGGATGGCGGTGAGAAATTTCCAGAATTTCTCCACAGAGCCGATATGAACCCTTTCCTCTGGAGAATGGGGATGTTCAATAGTGGGACCGAAGGAGATCATGTCCATACCAGAAAACTTTTCTCCGATGATGCCGCACTCCAGACCTGCGTGCACAGCGCCCACCTCAGGTTCCTTCTGGAAAGTTGTTTTATAGACTTTTTTTAAGATCTTTAAAAGAGCCGACTCCAGATCAGGTGTCCAGCCAGGATAGCCTTCAGGCTGATGGATTTTCGCCCCGGAGAGTTCTGACAGGGCCACAATGGTGTTACACGTCGCCTCCAGGGCTGAAGCGACGGAGCTGCGGCTTGAGCAGACAATTTGGGCATGATCGGAGTGGGTATGGATGATAGCCAGGTTGGTCGATGTCTCCACCAGGTCTTCCATCTCAGGGTGCATGGCGATCACACCATGAGGAAGGCCCAATAAGAAATTGAGCAAAGTTTTTTGAGTTTGGGGGGTAAGGGCATTTTCTTTTTCTCCATCGGATTTTTCCAGGGAAAAATTGGCTTCTTTTTCTACAGCTTTATATTCGGATTGTATCTTGGCAAAGGCGGTTTTGATAAAGGATGAAAAAGAAGAAGATTGTCCCTCATCAAGGAAGAAATCAGCCCAGGCTTCCCGAGGGATGGCATTTCTTTTGTTCCCTCCCTCCATGCGCACCAGAGAAAAGGAGAAGTCTTTTTGTGCTTGCCAGAGGATGCGGGTCAACAGTTTGATGGCATTTCCTCGACCTTGATTGATATCCAGGCCTGAATGACCTCCTCTAAAACCATAGACTTTAAGCCTGTAAAATTCTCCCTCGACTTTTTCTCTCTCCAGAGGAAAATTGATTTCTGAATCTGCTCCTCCAGCACATCCGATGGTAAAAGTGCCCTCTTCCTCGCTGTCGAGGTTGAGGAGTTTTTTGCCTTTGAGAAAGTCAGGTTTAATCTGAGTGGCGCCAGTTAAGCCTGTTTCTTCGTCGACTGTAAAGAGGAATTCAAGCGGTCCGTGGCCAAGATCTTTGCTTTCCATGATGGCTAGGGAGGTAGCCACTCCTATGCCGTTATCTGAACCAAGAGTGGTCCCTTTGGCCTGAATCCAGTCACCTTCCAGCTTAGCCTGTATAGCATCCTTGGTGAAGTCGTGCTCGACATCAGAGTTTTTCTCACAGACCATATCGAGATGTCCCTGAAGAATCACCGGATCAGCTTTCTCGTTTCCAGGGGAGGCTTCTTTTTCCACCACAATGTTGCCGACGCTGTCTCTTTTCCATTTGAGTGCCAGTCGTTCAGCCACGGAGATGATGTAGTCGCCGAGAGCTTTCTCGTCGCCCGAGCAGTGGGGGATTTTTAAAATCTGTTCAAAATGTTTCCAAAGAAGCGATGGCTTTAAGCCTTCAAAGATGGATGACATGAGTGCCTCCAGTTTAGATTGTTAAGATTAAGGTTAGTCCCTAAAAAAGAGGGGAAATGATGACATAATTTCGTCCATTGTGCAAGAAAAATCTTCTGGATCAGCAGGGAAACATTTCCATTTCCGCGATGAGTGAAGATATTTCATCCAGTTTTGCAGTGAGGCGGAGGTTCCTGTCCATCCGAAGCCCATGGTGGTGGGTGGGAGGGTCTTTGGCGAGGATGGAGGGGAACCGGAGTTGTGCTGATTATATGTCTTGTCATTAGCTATCACGGAATGGGAGATGCTATCGTTTCTGAATTCGAGGTTGACAGAAAGCATGCTTTGTAATAGATAAGATACAAGAGATGGCCGTAAACATCATTATCGCCTGTGCTGTTTGTTATCTTCTGGGTTCCGTTCCATTTTCCTATATAGTGGCCAAAAGCGTAAAAGGTGTGGATATTAGAGTCACAGGCGAGGGAAATGTGGGGGCACGCAATGTCTGGCATGTGGTGGGTAAGAAGTACGGCGTCCTGGCAGGGATTCTGGATGCCTCTAAAGGCTTTCTGGCCTACTGGGTTGGCTTTTTTCTGGGCCTTTCGCCGTGGTGGATTTGGCTTTGTGGCTTTTCGGTAGTCATCGGTCATGCTTTTCCTGTTTTCCTTAAGGGAAGAGGAGGGAAAGGGGCTGGTTCAGCATTGGGTTTTCTTCTAGGTATGGAGCCTGTCATCATTGTCATTTCAGGAGTTATGATAGGAGCCGTCTATCTGCCCTCCCGAAATTTTCACTTGGCTTTGGGAATAGGGATGGGAAGTATCCCCCTTCTATGGAAGTTTATCCTTGGCAAATCTTGGATAGAAGTTATGATGGTTCTTTTTTTTCTTCTGTCTCTAGGTTTAAAAAGACTTATCGACGAGCCTTACATGCGCAGGATAAAACAGGAATCTGGCTGGTAGAGGATAATGGAGTTCCTTCACCTCTTAATCTTTTTCATCCTCCTTCTTCTCTTTCTCAACATGATCCAGAATCTAAGGAGAATCAGCGGAGAGGAAGAAACAAAACTTTGCAAGCCCTATCCCTTTGTTTCTGTGCTCGTCCCAGCCAGAAACGAAGAGAAAAATATCCAGAAATGTGTGATGTCGCTTCTTCAATCCGATTATTCCAGGATGGAAATCGTTGTTCTCGATGATAACTCCAAGGATAGAACTTATGAGATCATGAAGAAGCTTTCTGCAGGTGAAGACAGATTGAGAGTCATCAGAGGGAAAAAACTTCCATCAGGCTGGACAGGAAAGAATTGGTCATGTCACCAGCTTGCCCAGGTTGCCAAAGGAGACTGGTTTCTATTCACTGATGCCGATACCCTCCACCAGCCCCAATCCATATCTGTGGCTTTGGCCTCGGCAGAAAAAGCCAAGGCTGATTTCTTAACTCTCATTCCTGGTCTTGTCGCTAAGACCTGGTCGGAGAAACTGTTCATGCCTGTTATACATTTTGCCTTTCTCGTTATGGTGCCTTTTAAACTCATGAATTATTCCAAAGACGCGCGAATATCTCTTGGGATCGGGCCCTTTCTTCTGGTTGAAAGGAATTTTTACTTTTTCTGTGGGGGTCATGAGTCGGTCAAGGGAAAGATTGTAGATGATATGGCTCTGGCGAAAAGAGTGAAGGAGAAAGAAGGAAAGATTTCTGTTATCGACGGGACCAGGATAATGAATGTGAGATTTTATACCTCTTTCAAGGATGTGTGGAAGGGTTTTTCCAAGAATTGTTATGAAGCCATAGGCGGAGTCCCTCATTATCTTGCCGCCGTACTTCTGGTTTGTTATTTTCTCTTTATCTATCCTTATCTTGCTTTGTGGGAAGCCCTCTATTCCCATCAAGCTGTTACTCTTCCTCTGCTTCAGGTGATGATCATTTCTGTCACAAGAGCCATTCTCTCTCTGAGATTTCAGACAAGCCTTATCTACGGACTGCTTCACCCTTTTAGTATCATTCTGGCCCTTTCTATTCTTGTCAATTCTTTCCGTCTCTCTTTTTTTAAGAAGAAGCTGGAGTGGAAAGAAAGATATTATCTGGCAAAATAATCTCGGAGGACAGAGATGGACGATCCCACCTATCTTTTTAGAAGAAGAGTTCTTAATCACTTCATTCTTGTTATCGTCTTTTGTGTCCTCATCCTCACCAGGCCGCTCTTTTCTGAAGCCTCAAAAATAAAGATTGTGGCGACGGTCTTTCCGCTCATGGAATTTTCACGAGCTGTCTGTGGAGAGAGAGGAGAAGTGAGCTTGCTTCTTCCACCCGGAGCGGAAATCCATACCTGGAATCCAAGGCCGAGTGATATTGTTAAAATTTCTTCTGCAGATCTTTTCGTCTATGTGGGAGCCAACCTCGAACCTTGGATTCATGATCTCCTAAAGAGCGTAAAGAATCCGGCCTTAAGGATTCTCGAAGCCAGCAGAGACTTGCCTTTACTTGAAGCATTTACAGATTCCCATGGGCATGGTCATGCTCATGGAGAATTGGATCCTCATATCTGGTTGGATTTTGAACTGGATCAGATTATTGTGGACAGAATTGCTGCTTTGCTTTCAGATATAGACACGAAGTATTCATCATTTTATCAACATAACGCCGCCTCTTACAGAGAGAAACTTCAGCAACTGCACGACACATTTCTGGATGGTTTGGATGAATGTGCTTGCAGAGTAGTCATCCTTGGTGGACATTCTGCCTTTGGTTATCTGGCTAGGAAGTATAGCCTTCAGCAGATTTCTCTTTATGGTCTGAGTCCTGATTCTAAACCAACTCCACGGCAGATGATTGAAGTCGTCGAGCTTGCCAAGAAACATAAGGTTAAAGTCATTTATTTTGAAGAATACGTGAGTGATGAATTGGCTCGAGTAATCGCCAAAGAAATTGGGGCTCGGACCTTGGTCTTGAATCCAGGCGCCAACTTGGATAAGGATCAATTGGAGTCAGGCGTGAACTTTTTTGATATAATGAAAAAGAATTTGGAGAATTTAAGAGATGGCCTCAATTGCCGATGATATGGATACATTAGTAGCTGTCAGAGATGTCTCTTTCAGCTACGGTCACACATCTGTCCTGTCCCATGTAACCTTCAATATCCGTACTGGCGATTTTTTAGCCATTATTGGGCCAAATGGATCAGGAAAGACTACTCTGGTTAAAATTATCTTAGGATTGCTGGAGCCCTCCAGCGGCGAAGCGAAGATCATGGGGCAGAGAGTTAACCGTTTTTCAGATTGGGAGAAGATTGGTTATGTCCCTCAGAAGGCTACGCATATTGATCCCTTCTTTCCTGTATCTGTCAAGGAAGTGGTGGCCATGGGGCTTCTTTCCAGGAAGAACACACAGAGGCTATCCAAGAAGATGGAAGAAGCTGTCATAAAAAGGGCATTAAGACAGGTAGGGATGGAGGACTGCCTGAACAGGCGTATAGGGAGTCTTTCCGGTGGTCAGCAACAACGTGTTTTTATCGCTAGAGCCGTGGTCAACCGTCCCCTCATGCTCTTCCTCGATGAGCCAACAACAGGCGTGGACGCGGAAACCCAGGAACGTTTTTATGACATACTTGACGATTTGAACAAAAAAGAAAAAATCACCATTGTACTCGTCACTCATGAGATCGGCATAGTCGACATGCATATCAACCGGGTAGCCTGCCTCAACCAGAAGCTGATCTACCATGGAGCCCATGAAGAATTCTGTCGGTCGGACGCCTTCAAAAACATGCTGGCAGGAGGCCATCATGTCATTTCACATCGTCACTGAGGTGGTTTCAGGGTGCGATTGAATTCATGGATGCTTTCCTGAGTTTCGGATTTCTCCAGAGGGCTCTCCTGGCCGGTGTTTTTGTAGCTATTGCCTGTGCCTTGCTGGGTGTTTTCCTCATCTTGAGACGCGATGCCATGATCGGTCATGGCTTAGCCCATATCGCCTTTGCTGGGGTGGCTATCGGCCTTTTTTTAAAGGTCATGCCGTTGGCTTCAGCCTTGGTTATTGCTGTAATCACTGCCCTGGGAATCATGAAACTCAAGGAGAAGGCTGGTCTATATGGCGATACAGCCATCGCCATTTTCAGCAGTGCGGGATTTGCCCTTGGGCTTCTCCTGGTGACTCTTGCCCAGAGTTTTAATGTCGACCTTTTTGGCTACCTCTTTGGGGAAATCCTGGCCATAGATCCCACCGAAGTCTGGCTCTCAATCGCACTGGCAGTATCTGTTGTGACGATCGTGATTGTCAATTATAAGAAATTCATGTACATGACATTCGATCGTGAATCGGCAAAAGCCTCCGGGATCAAGGTCAACAGGCTGGATATTCTGGTCACTACTCTGACGGCTGTCACAGTTGTGCTGGGGATGAAGATCGTGGGCCTGCTCCTAGTAGCGGCCCTTGTGGTTATTCCCGCTGCCGCTGGTCTTCAGCTTGCGTCAAACTTCAGACAGTCCATCGTTCTTTCCTCTATCGTTGCCGTCGTCTCGGTTGTTTTAGGGCTTGTTGGGGCCTTTTATCTGGACTTTCCTGCATCTGGAACGATTGTTCTTCTTTCTTTTCTCATATTTGGTTTATTTTTTGCCTTGAAAAGGAAGAGGAGGGCTTTTTGATTGAAATTATTCAGTCAAAGTTTCTAAAGTGTTCTTGAAGACAGAATAGGCTTTCTCACCATAAAGACAAAAAATAATATTCTGTGGATAGTCATGTTTTTCTAGAAATTCCTTGGCAACTTTGAGCATGATTTCGCTGCATCTTTGGATAGGGAAATGGAAGATACCTGTACTGATGGCAGGAAAGGCAATATCCTTGATTTGCTTTTGGTTTGCGATTTCAAGGCTGTTCAAGATGGCTTTAGCCAATTTTTCATCCTCGTCTCCTTCGCCATAAACTGGACCTGCAGCGTGGATAACGTATTTTGCCTTTAAATTGCCAGCTCCGGTTATCACGGCTTCTCCCACTTCTATGGGGCCGATTTGGTTGCACTCTTCTTGAATGGAAGGACCTCCGAAATTTCTGATGGCGCCAGCCACACCTCCTCCGAGGATTAGAGATTTATTGGCTGCATTGACTATCGCCTCCACATCCATGAAGGCTATATTTCCCTCCACCAGCTTTATTTTCCCGCCGTCAACTTTATATTCCATATTTTACTCCTTAATCAAAAATAAATTATAGGACAAAGCTCAATCATATTATTTCAGCCCCGTAAGTCTTTTTTATTCTTTCCAGAGAGAATCGGTGCGCTTGCGGGTCAAAGTCAGCCACTCCGTCTTTATAAACGATGACTTTGTAATCCCTGTTTCGCAGGTCTCCCACTGTATCCATAACGCAGATAGAGGTACAAACTCCAACCACATGGACTTCAATAATGTCATGCTCTTGGAGCACATCGTCTAGATTGGTGTTATAGAAGGCGCTATAACGGGTTTTACGGATGATCGGATCCTTGTCGTCCACAGGAAGCTCATCGATGATTTGTGCCCCTTCTGTTCCTGCCACACAGTGTTTAGGAAAAATCTTAAATTCACTATCTTTGGGATCGTGGGAGTCACAGATAAACACAACAAAGTCTCCGTTTTTATGGAATTCCTCGATTTTTTCTTTAACAAAAAGTATAATTTCGCGGGATTTATCTCCACAGTAAAGCGCTCCATCCTTCCGCAAGAAGTCATTGAGCATGTCGATGACAAAAAGGGCTTTCACTTCATCCTCCTTTCAATGTCTGTTGCTCTATTTTTATAGATTAAATTTCATTTTAATATGCAGAAAGAGATATTCAGGAATGCACTGCTAAAAACCGAATGTTTTTCCATATCGAAGAAAAGGAGATATTTCTTCATTTGTTATGCATCCATTTCAGGACATCTTGGTATGAAGTTTCAAAATTTAGCCTGTTCACCTTAAGGATTGTTACATCCTTCCTTGCTTTGATCCTGTCAGTAAACTCATCCCTTCTCTCCATGATTGTAGCCAAAACCTTCTGCGGTGAGTCTAGGGCTTGAGTAAGAATCCCTCTGAATTTTTTCGAGAAAAGCTCCATCTTTCCGATCTCATCCACGATGATGATATGGCCAGAAGATAAAGCTTTCTCAATGGCCGCGCATCCGATTGATTCCAAGTCTTGAAGGTTAACTCCGTAGCTCCCAAGGCGATACGAGGAAGGCATCCCTTTTCGGGCTAAAACACCTCTTTTGCCTTCTGGATAAGAGATGATTTGGAACCCGACTCGATCTCCTTTTTCCCTTATTTCCTCCGTAATAAATCCTCCCATTTCTCCTGAAAAGGTCGGATGAATGCTTATCTTCTTAATGAGAGTTGTTTTTCCACAGCGGGGAGGACCGGTGATGAGCAGGTTGTTCAATGTTACTGGAGTTCTTTTTCGATAATTTCTTTTATTCCCTTGCTCAGTTTCTCTGATTTCTTCTTCAAAGAATCTGCTTTTTTTCTTGTATTTGATTTGAATTCTTCATCCTGGATATTGGGAAGGTTTATTCTGACATTATAATAGGCCCCTTCGGCGGCTGCTTGAGCCGCGAGGCTTGCTACTCCTGCATCGCTTATGGAATTTTTATTTCCGTGTAAAGCCACTTCTTTAGACAGCTCCAGAGTTTCAACGCTTCTCTCCAAGACGCTCATGGGGACCAGAGTGGCTTGCTTTAAAGCTTCTTCCACAGCTTTCTCTCTTTCCGATTTTTGTTCATCAGTGTTTCTCTTCATCCTGTAAGCAGTCATCAGGTTATTGAAAGCTTGACTGTCCAGATCGACGGCATTCAGGAATTCGTCTTTAAACGCTTGGGCCTTGACCGCGATCTCCTTCACTTTATCCTGGACATCTTGATAGTCCTTTTTTCCTACCGTCAGGTTGGCCACCATGGAAGCGAGTGAGGCAGCCAGAGCACCGCAGAGAGCTGCGGAGCTTCCTCCTCCCGGAGCAGGGGAATCTGAAGAAAGCTCGTTAGCAAATTCTCTAAGGTTGAGTTTGATAAGGGACTGGCCTTCTTCCTTAACTTGATACTCGATGATCTTTTTTTGAGGATCAAAGGGCGCAACATCATTCAGTCCCAAAGAGATGACCGCTGTCTTGATCAGTTCTTCCTCAGGGACTCCCGGGCTTTTTCCCTGTTTTTCTAGATAGTACCTACCCGCCATGAGAAGCGCTTCTTTAGGAATCAAGCCCACCAGCTCACTACCTGTGACCCTCAGACCGAGTTTTTCTGCCTCCTTTATGGCTTCATCGAACACAAGATGGGGAGGAGAGATTTTGTAATTGATGAAATTTATTGAGATCTGAGCGATACCGTAGTCCTCGATGTACCATCCCACCGCTTTGACAGCCTCGAATTTTCCCGGATTTCTTTGGGTTTTTCCATTCTTATCCCTGATGATCTTTCCATCTTTATCCCTTTTTGTCCGGCCTTTTTCTCTTAAATTGAGAGCGATCTGGTGAGCCAGCCTCTGGTCTTTGGTGTTGAGATTGATATTGTAGGCGATCAAGAATTGCCGGGCGCCGATCACTGTAGCCCCTGCTTTTGGATTAAACTCAGGCTTGCCGTAGTCAGGAACCCATTGCGGATCTTTCAATTTTTGTGGAAGACCCTCATATTCGCCCTCTCGTATAATGGCCAGATTCTTCCTTTCCGGCTTTTGGGCCGCTTCTTCGTAGAGATAGACAGGTATTCCCAGTTCATTGGCTACTTTTTCTGCTAATTCATGGGCAATCTGGACACAATCCTCCATGGTCACTCCAGTAACTGGCACGAATGGGCAGACATCTGTGGCTCCTATCCGGCTGTGGGCCCCAGAGTGTTTGCTCATATCGATGACCTCAGCCGCTTTTTTTATAGCTTTGAAAGCAGCCTCTTTGACTCCGGAAGGAGTACCGATAAAAGTGACTACGGTGCGGTTTGTGGATTCGCCTGGATCCACATCGAGAAGAGTGACTCCAGGTGTGGACTCTATCTCTTTGGAGATCGCGTTAATTTTTTCTTTATCCCTTCCTTCACTGAAATTGGGAACACACTCAACCAGTCTCATCAGACTTTTCCTTTCTTATTGAATATTGAAGAATACCTTTCTTGTAGACTTCTACCTCCTCAAACTCGATAAGGTGGTCAAGAAGGATGTTTTTATCACCGACGATCACAACCACCGGAGTGAGGAGCGGGTATTTCTGGGCTGTCTCGAAGACCTTATCGGCATCGATAAGCATAACATTCTCATAATATTTGTCCCAGTGTTTTTCTCCCAGTTGAAATGCTTTAATGCGAGCTATTTTCAGAGAAAGGTCATCAAGAGTTTCGATGTCTAGTGGAAAATTGCCGATCAAATAGGATTTAGCTTGTTCGATCTCATAACTGGGAAATTTTTGCTCAGTGATCCTTTTCATCTCTCCTAGTGCCTCGTTCACAGCCGCATAAGTGACTTCAGGTCTGACTTTGGCCCTGACTAGAAAGACTCCGCTGGCTTTAAACAATTCAAGATTGCTGAAAGCGTAATAGGCATATCCTTTCGATTCTCTCAGGTTCATGAACAGCCTGCTGTATGCTGTGCCTCCCAACACTTGATTCAGAACAATCAGCGGAAAGAAATCTTCACTGCTTAAAGGAACCATAACGTTTCCCATATATATGGTTGCATCTCTTTCATGCGGAAGATCGACAAAGCAAATTTTTACCTTTTCATTAGCCACAGGGGTAGGTAGGGGAGTGAACTCTTTTTCCTTCCTTTTCCAGGTGTTGAAATAACTGCTCACTTTTCTCGAAGCGATGGTCAAGGTGAGGTTGCCAGTTAGGATGATCTGGGAGTTATTGGGAATATAATATTTTTCATAGAATGACAAAAGAGTACTCTGGTTGATATTTTTTATAACATCCTCGTGAAAGAGACTTTTTTGATAAGGATGATCTTTGAACAGAATATGAAAGAGCTGTCTTTTAGCGGCGTTTTCAGGATCTTCTAATCTATCTAACAGGTCATAATACATAGATCTTTTCACGTTATCCACCTCTCTTCTGGTGAAGGAAGGTTGAAGAATCAATTCACTGATAATGTTTAGCCCTTCATCTAAGAATTCCTCCAAAAAAGTAAAAGTGAACATGGAATAATCGGGATAAGTGGAGGCAGAAAAATTGCCTCCGATTGATTCAATCCTCTCTTCTATTTCTTCAGCAGAATTCCTCAAGGTCCTTCTGGTCAGCATATTTGCTGTAAAAGTAGCTGTTCCTGGAAATTCTTCTGGAGAAGAACTTTCTCCAGCGAAAATGATCAGCCTTAAGGCTATGACCGGAGAATTATTTCTATAGATGACATGGAGAGTGAGGCCGTTGGAAAGAACAGCTGTTTCGATTTGAGGCAGATTGAGCTCAGGAAGAGGATCGGGGTGGGGAGGTGATTTTCGGAATCTTTCCTGTGCTTTGAGGTTGACATTCAAACCACTGAGAAGGGAGAAGATAAGGAGGAGGTTGAAGGCTCTTTTTATCATCTTGCCTTAACATGAAGAAATATATTTTCCTGGACGAAATATTTGTTCATGACACCTGCAATCTCTGGAGGCTTAACTGATAGATATTTACTCAATTCCTCAGAAACATTTTCTACATTATTCTGATTTAGATAAGATTCAGCCAGGAAAACAGCTTTGTCTATGTATGTAGAGTATTGTTTAATATAGTCAAGTCTAAACATGTTTTTTGATTTTCTCATCTCTTTTTCAGGGATAAGACCTGTTTTAAGCCGGACAATCTCTGAAAAAACAGCTTTTTTGCTTCTTTCCAGCATGGTTTCATTGGTGCTGACAACGAAGATCTTAAAAGCAGCCACATCTCTTCTTTCCTCAATTCCCCCGCTCAGATCATAGGCTATCCGGACTTTCTTGATCAGCCTTTTATTCAGACGCGAAGTTTCACCCCGCAGAAGAAGATACTCGATTATCCTTAAAGGATAATAATCCTCTGAGTGTGGGGAAGCGATTTGATAGCCCAGATAAAAGGCTGGCAATGAAGCAAGAGAATCTTCATAAGTCTGATCGATTGCTTTTTTATCTGAAGGCTGGGCTGATGGGGGAAGATCAATGTCCTCTCCCTTGGGTATGGTTTCAAAAAATCTGCGGACAAGCCTGAGGGCATTTCTCTTGTCTATATTTCCAGATATAGCAAGAACAGCATTATTCGGTTTATAGTAGGTTGAATAGAACTTCTTGACATCCTCCAGAGTGATTTCTCTCAAATCTGCTTCTCTGCCGAAAACCGGATGGCTATGAGCAAAATCAGAAAAGAGATACTGATCGAAGTAAATAGAGCTTTCCAGGTAAGGATCTGCGATTTTCCTTTGACGGATTTCCTCAATGAGAGAGTTCTTCACGCGCGCTACGTTGGATGCATTTATATCGAGACTATTCATCCTGTCAGATTCAAGCCAGAGCACTAAAGCCAGTTGGTTAGAAGGCACTGTCTGGGAGAACAGGGTCCGATCTGTAGTGGTGGTGGCGTTCAGTGACCCTCCGATTCTGCGGATAAAACCGATGTGTTGCATTCGCCCGATGTTCTCTGATCCTAAGAACATGAGGTTTTCTAATAGATAGGCAAGACCGGCCTTCCCCGGCTCCTCGTTGATTGAGCCAGCCTGGTAAGCAACGGCAACGGAAACGAGAGGGAGGGAATAGTCCTCAGAGAGGATCACTTTAAGACCGTTTTTCAAGGTGTGGTGAGCGATAGGAAAGGAAAGTTTTTCCGGCTGTTGAGCAGAGGGCGTTCCTAGGAATATGAATAACGGAAGAATCAATAATAAGATCGAGATTTTTTTACACATGATGTCATACTAACGAGTAAAAATCATTAGCATTAAAAATAACATAAATGGGCCAACATTTCCACCAGGTCTCCTGGGATGTTTCCTGCCAGGATGACGACTCACCACAATTCGAACTATACTCAAGAAATAGTAGTCATCCCGGAAAAATAATGTCTGCCTATCACATTTCAGGATTGAAAATAGATCGCATTTGTGTTAATTTTCCTGCTAATCTTTTTTCTCCGGAAAACAATCAAAGGAGGACGACGATGAGCATGCAAGGCAAGCACTTTTTTACTTCTGAGTCTGTTACAGAAGGTCACCCGGATAAGATTTGCGATCAGATTTCCGACTCTATTCTTGATGATCTCATCGGTCAGGATAAAAAGAGCCGGGTTGCCTGTGAGACTCTGGTCACCACAGGTCTTGTCTTCATTGCGGGAGAAGTAACTAGCGGTGGTTATTGTGAGTTCCAGAAAGTGGTTAGAAACACCGTCAAAGAGATCGGATACACAAAGGCAGAATATGGCTTCGATTATGAAACATGCAGCGTCATCTCCTCGATACATGAACAATCTTTGGACATTGCCATGGGGGTCGATGAAACGAACGCTCATGAACAAGGGGCAGGGGACCAGGGGCTGATGTTCGGTTATGCCTGCAGAGAGACAGAGGAGCTGATGCCTATGCCCATCATGTTGGCTCATAAGCTGGTAAGAAAGTTGAGTGATCTCCGCAGGAAGAAGATTTTGCTTTATCTCAGACCCGACGGTAAATCTCAAGTCACCATCGAATACGAATCCTTAATACCCAAAAGGGTTGAAGCCGTTGTCATTGCTGCCCAGCATGACAAACAAGTAAAAATGAGTGAGTTAAGGAAGGATATTGAATCCTTAGTTATCAAAGAGGTTGTCCCTGGCGAGATGCTTGATAAAGAGACCAAAATTTTCATCAATGAGACCGGTCGCTTTGAACAAGGAGGTCCTTTGGCTGATACTGGAATAACCGGTCGGAAGATCATTGTAGACACCTACGGGGGAGTAGGAAGCCATGGAGGAGGATGCTTTTCGGGAAAAGATCCCACCAAAGTGGATCGCTCAGGATCTTATATGGCGCGATACATTGCCAAGAATTTAGTGGCTGCTGGAATCGTGGACAAGGTAGAAATCCAGATTGCCTATGCTATCGGCGTTGCTCAGCCTGTATCCATAATGGTGGAATCCTTCGGAACGGCAAAAATATCGGAGGATAAGATTAAGCAATTGATACACGCTCACTTTGACTTCAGACCAAAGAAGATGATTGAAACGCTTCAACTTCTCCGGCCCATATTCAGAAAGACAGCCTGCTATGGCCATTTCGGGAGGAATGAGGAAGAGTTTACCTGGGAGAAAACAGATAAAGCTGAAGTTTTGAGAAAGGATGCAGGGTTATAGAATATTGTCCTGAGTCACGATGAACAGATAACACAAGACATGAGAAAGGAGGCAAAGATGAAATATGATGTCAAAGATTTAAATCTTGCAGAAAAAGGCAAGCTTAAGAAAGAGTGGTCCGAAAGGTTTATGCCCGTTCTTGGCCTATTGAAGGAGAACTTCTCAAAAGAGAAACCTCTCAAGGGAATAAAGATTTCAGCTTGTCTTCATGTGACCAGTGAAACCGCCAATCTGATGGAGGCCTTGAAGCTGGCTGGAGCTGAAGTTGCTCTCACCGCTTCCAATCCCCTCAGCACTCAAGATGAAGTGGCTGCTGCCCTGGTCAGATATTTCGGGGTCCCTGTTTTTGCCATAAAAGGAGAGGATAAGAAAACATATTATCGCCATATTCATCAAGCACTCGAAATCTGTCCCCAGATCACCATGGATGATGGAGCCGATCTAGTGTCCACTATTCATTCGGGGAAAAAAGATTTGCTACCTGGGATTATCGGAGGCACCGAAGAGACAACCACAGGTGTGATTCGCCTGAGAAGCATGGCTGAAAGGAATGTGCTTCGTTATCCTATCATCGCTGTTAACGATGCCCACACCAAATATCTTTTTGATAATCGCTACGGAACCGGGCAGAGCACCATCGACGGCATCCTGAGGGCAACCAATATTCTGCTTGCAGGGTCAAATTTTGTTATTGTGGGCTATGGCTGGTGTGGCCGCGGTATAGCCATGAGAGCCAGGGGAGCAGGTGCCAAAGTCATCCTCTGCGAGGTTGATTCACTGAAAGCTCTGGAAGCAGTGATGGATGGCTTCGAGGTCATGCCTTTGAAAGATGCGGCTAAAAAAGGAGATGTTTTCGTCACAGCCACCGGAGATAAGAATGTCATCAGTGATGATCACTTTTTACGCATGAAGGATGGAGCTATCGTGGCTAATTCCGGGCATTTTAACGTGGAGATAGACATCCCTTCGCTGGAGAAATTATCCAAACGCAAGAGGAAAATAAGAGACTTTGTCGAGGAATACACGTTAAAAAATGGCAGGAAGATTTTCCTCCTGGCTGAGGGACGGCTGATCAACCTCTCCTCGGCAGAAGGTCATCCGGCTGTGGTCATGGATATGAGTTTTTCTAATCAAGCCTTGAGCATTTTGTACCTGACGCGCGAGGGAAAATCTCTTCAGAAGAAAGTCTATCCGGTGCCTAAAGAGATTGACGAGGAGATAGCCCGGATGAAGTTGAAGGCGCTTGGAGTCAGGATCGATCGGCTGACCGCCGCACAGAAGAAGTATCTCTCTGGCTGGGAAGAAGGGACATAGGAACCAGAATCCTCAGAAAGGCATCTTCCGTGATAGCTGATAAAAGCGCGTCGGTTCCTATCCATCCTTGCCAAGACCCTCCCACCCTCCACTATGGG
>Ga0315551_10000902_pt1 | contig 23257 bp, 35 predicted proteins | sample SalMarSW160290MG_FD_203678 | JGI IMG/M metagenome (GOLD analysis project Ga0315551, IMG submission 203678) | Salt marsh sediment microbial communities from the Plum Island Ecosystem LTER, Massachusetts, United States - Salt Marsh Sediment SW1602-90 ...
TAAGATACAGGACCACAATCTGCGCGGTATATGTTTTTGTGGCACACACACCTATTTCCGGACCGGCATATGTATAAATCACTGCATTTGATTCTCTTGCTGCAGTACTCCCCACTACATTTGTAATGACCACTATTCTTGCTCCTCTGGATTTTGCCTCTCTGATTGCGGCCAGTGTATCAATGGTTTCTCCAGATTGAGTTATGGCCACAAATAAACAATTATCTTCGGCCAGTTGATCCCTGTATCTATATTCCGAAGAAAAATCCACTTCAACAGGAATTCTCGCCCATTTCTCTATGACCTGTTTTCCTATTAAAGCCGTGTGATAAGATGTCCCGCATGCGATTATCCGAACCTTCTTCAGACTTTTGATCTGTTCAGGTGTCATATCAAGTTCACCGAAATTCAACTTTCCATTTACCAGTCTTCCTCTCATCGTTTCTTTGACTCCATAAGGTTGTTCGAATATTTCTTTTAACATGAAATCTTCATATCCGCTTTTTTCTGCACTTATAATGTCCCAGTCGACTTTAAATGGTTCTCTCTTGACCGGTTCCCCATCACTATTAAAAATTTCCACTTTATCCGCGGTCAGCTTTACAGTCTCGAAATCATTTACTACGATAAAATTCCTTGTATATTCAAGCACTGCAGGTATATCCGAAGCAAGAAAGTTTCCATTTCCTGAAATTCCAACAACCAGAGGGCTGGTAATCCTTGCCCCGATAATTTCGCCCGGATTTTTTACAGAAATTGCTACAATGGTCCCCGATCCTTTTATTTTCTTTATAACCTTCTGCATTGCTGAAAGCAAATCCCCTTCATAGTATTTCTCCAACAGATGGGGCAACACTTCGGAATCGGTTTGTGAAATAAATTTATGTCCCTCTTTTTTAAGTTTCTCCTTTAGCTCAGCATAGTTTTCTATTATGCCATTGTGAACAACTGCTATACTACCGCTTTCATCCAGGTGGGGGTGGGCGTTTATTTTAGTCGGTTCGCCGTGGGTGGCCCATCTTGTATGCCCGATCCCACAGTTTCCATTAATTTTTAAATCATTTACTTCTTTTTCCAGTATACTGATTTTCCCTGCTTCTTTGACAACATTTATTCTTAAATTCGTCGAACCTGCCGTCGAATCTGCGATTTTATCTTGTTTTCTCTCTATTATGGCAATGCCAGCCGAATCGTAACCTCTGTACTCCAATCGTTTGAGTCCGTTTATTAATATGTCTTTACATTTCTCATTTCCAACACATGCAACGATTCCACACATTAAAATCTCCCGCAGTATTTTTTAACAATTTTTTAAAATCTAACTATAAGTTTAACCGGCAAAAATTCCTGTGATTATTCAAATAAATATACAATATTTATACTTGCCGTAATTTCTATTTCCTGAGGCAGAATTGTAGGGGATGTGACCCTGCCTAAAGCTTCTGTGTCTTCTGCTGTTTTCGATATCGAAAACAGCGGCCCCGGATATGACGTCTCACTTTCGGATATATAAAGTATCTGGCTTATTGTCAGACCTGTTGAATTTGCAATTGCATATGCCTTATTAGCTGCATCTTTTGATGCCTCTGCGAGAGCTTTATTTACTGCTGTCCTTTTCGATTCATCCGTAAGGTCAAAACCTATCGATGATATATCATTTGCGCCTGACTCTGTTGCAGTAGCAATTATTTCTCCGACTTTTTCCAGGTCGGTTGTCGTTACCTCGAGGGTACTTGTAACCTGATAAGCATAAATCCTCGGCGGTTTATTTTTCTGTGAATAATCGTATAAAGGATTGAGGTTGAAGCCGGTTGTTTCTATTGTAAGATTTTCGGCATTTAAATTTTCTATTGCAGAAATTATTTCTTCGGAGATCCGGCTATTTTCATCTACTGCGCTCCGGGTCGAGGGTTTTTCCGTTATTACCGATATATCTATAAAGACTTCATCCGGAATAACTTTGACCGTACCTGAACCTGTTACGGATATCGTATTTTGTAGGTTTGCAGTTAAACTTTCACTTGCGGTACCAAGGGGAGCGATTTCCCCATCCAGGCATCCCGAAAGTGTTACTGCTGCGAAGACTAAAATTAATGAGACTATAAAAAACAATGATATTTTTATAATTTTATTTTTCATTCTTTCTCCTTTTTCCATTCACATATGAATAATTCAGAGTGATTATATAACAAACCAGGTGATATTTAAAACTTCGATGTATATACGACTCCACGATTATAATCTATTTTGAATATAAACTTTTCCAGTATTCTAATTTTCCTGTTTCTTTTGTTTAAAATTAATACAACCTGGTGCAAAAATATTAATTTAGTACTATAACAAAAGCTATAAAAAATCAGTTAATTCATGATAATTAAACAAATCTTTGAAATATATTTTAGTAAAGTAACATATATTTATAATACATTTATTATATGTTATTATAAAATCGTAAAATCAAAATATATCTTACAAAAACTATCTTAAACTATTCAAAAAGGAGGTGAAAAATGAAGGATTTTCTATCATTTCGTAAGATGATAACTCCGGTAATTATTCAGATTCTATTTTGGATTGGCGTTGCTGTATTCGTTATTCTTGGTTTCGTTACGATTGGTGTAGGTGCAAGTATGCCGTGGGGTGGTGGAACCACAGTCTTAATCGGGCTGGCATATATTTTATTGGGACCTGTTGGGGTAAGAATATATTGCGAAATATTAATCTTATTTTTCCGCATGAACGAAACTCTTACTGAAATCAAGAATAATACTGAGCCAAAAGCATAAAAAAATAATTCTTATTTACTTAAGAGCAGGTTATTTGTAAATTGTAAATAATTTTACAACTTCTATGGCCTGCTAAAATATCGTATCTTTAATATTTATATAATATTGATGATCATCATTCCAGTAGATACCATTGGAAAGGAATAAAATTCTACTGACTCTTATAAAAGCACCTGCTTTGCTTATTGCATTATTTACCACAACCATTTTTTGGGGAAAATTTTTCTATACAGAATAATAAAAAATAGAGATAATAATCAAGTATTTTTAAACTGATTTTAAGGAAGGTATTTATGGATGTTATCATAAGAAATAGTTACGATCTGATGAGTGAATATGCCGCCGGGATCATAGCAAAATGTATAAAATCGAAACCCAATTGTGTCCTTGGACTTGCAACAGGAAGTACCCCAATAGGGACATACAGGGAACTTATACTGGTGCACGGTCGTGGGCTTGATTTTTCGGAAGTCAAAACTTTTAATCTTGATGAGTACCTTGGTGTCGGAATCGATCTTGTCAAGCCATATCATCTGGACCAGAGTTATTCAAGGTTTATGTACGAGGAACTTTTCAGACATATAAATATCAAAAAGGAAAATACTCATGTTCCTGACGGGCTCTCGAGAGAACCTGATAAGTTTTGTAAGTGGTATGAAGATGAGATAAAAAAAGCAGGCGGGATAGACCTGCAGCTCCTCGGGATAGGCGGCGATGGCCACTGGGCGTTCAATGAACCCGGATCCTCTCTGTCTTCCAGGACCAGAGTCGAACCATTGACAAAACAGACTCTGGATGATAATTATGAGAGTTTTTACAGGAAGGCAAAAATAGGAAGAGACGATATGCCGCATTTTGCAATCACGATGGGAATCGGAACGATTCTTGAAGCAAGGCAATTGATTATGCTTGCCAGCGGAAAGAAAAAAGCAAAAGTCGTAGCAAAAGCACTTGAGGGACCCATAACATCACAGATCACAGCATCGGCAATACAGCTTTACGGCGGAGAGGCAACTGTTGTCCTTGATGAAGATGCCGCCTCGGAACTGCAAAATACGGATCATTACAGACATGTTGAAAAATTAAAATTGGATTTCAAGTCAGGCCCGATATCTCAGTCTTAAAAAATTTCTTCCTTTTCCTGTTTTGTATAGAATAGTTTCATGTACTGCTCTTCGGGAAGCAGTTCCGTACTGCCAAGAAGATAAGATCTTGCTTTCTCTCTGTTGGCTATCGCTTTTTCTTCTATAGCAAGTAATTTTTCAGGAATTTTATGTTTTAAAAGCATCTCTTTGATCTTTTCAAAAATATCATGACTTCCCAAGAGAAATTCCCCCTCACTCAGGATCTTTGATGCAATCATAGATTTAAAAGTATCGAATTTTAATTGTGTCCGTACTTTTCCAATATCTTTTACGATATAATCTATCTCTTCTCTGTAACTGGGATTTTTAATAAGATAATATTTTTCCTGATATATCGAGTTGTCGATATCTTTTACTGTACTCTCGGGCAGATTTTCAGTAACTACCACAATATCGATATCTGAACCCCTTACGAGTTTTCCTGTCGATTTCTCAGGCCTTGGTTCCGAATGCGCCATTTGATAAACTATGTCACCGGCAATGATAAAGCAGGCACTGCTGGTTATAATCGCCGGTTCTGCCTGACATTCTGCTATTTTTTTAATTATTTCCCGGGCAAGTTCAAATTTTTGCCTGCTTATATTTTTTATTTTATTATAAAGCGAATCTACTCTCTCGTCGATTTTCCCGGAGTCTTTTTTCAGACCTATAACAGTATATGTAAGGAATTCCCTTTTTATAGAAGGGGAAAGCCTGCCGTATCCTTCGACCCTTATATCAAGCCTTAAAAATCTTTTACCGAATGTTTTTAAGATGATTTCGTTGGATTTGTTGCAAAGGCGCCACAGAGAGAGTTCGTCCAACATGGTTTTGTCACAGAGTTCCTTGCCGGTTAGAGGACCGTATATTTTTAGAAGTTCGATAATCCTATTTATCATAAATCACAAATCCGGATGACAATATAATGAAGGCAATAAAAATATTTAATTTCTTTGTATGCTCTCCAAAAGAAATCCCGGAGGATCAGCCGATGCCCGGTGATAATAGTAGGTGCGTTAATTTAATTTATCTTCCACCACTTTTACTATTTTATCTGCAAGTCTTTCTGTATCGCTTTTATTTGGGCCCTCAAGCATTACCCTGCAAATAGGCTGGGTGCCGGAATATCTTACAAGAACCCTGCCCCTGTCAGCGAGTTCCTTTTCGACTTCTGCAATCACACTCTTCAATTCAGGTATTTCTTCAAGCGGGGCTTTTCTTTTAACCTTTACATTTATTAAAACCTGAGGGAATGTCTTCATTACCTTTGCCAGTTCCGAAAGTGTTTTTTTATCTTTTTTCATAACAGATAAAAGCTGCAGCGCGGTTAAAATACCATCTCCCGTAGTATGATATTCCTTGAAAATGACATGGCCTGAATCCTCTCCCCCGATAATGCTGTCGTTTTTTATCATTTCCTCGAGAACATATCTGTCGCCGACTTTTGTTGTCACATTCTTTATATCCATCTCCTTGAATGCAACGGAAAGACCCAGATTGCTCATCACAGTCGTAACCACCGTGTTATTCTTCAGCCTGCCTTCTTCCTTCAATTTCTTTGCACAAATTGCAATTATTTTATCGCCATTGACTATATCGCCTTTTTCATCTATCGCTATTAGCCTGTCTCCGTCACCGTCAAAAGCAAGCCCAATATCTGCTCCGGACTCGACTACTTTTTTTGCAAGAGTTTCGGGATACAGGGAACCGCAATCCAGATTAATATTCTGTCCATTCGGGCTTATATTCAGAGCAATGATATCGGCCCTCATTTCCTTAAACAACGTGGGGGCGACTTTATAAGTGGCTCCATTTGCACAATCAAGTACAATCTTCATTCCTTCGAGATCAAAACCAGCAGGGAAAGAATTTTTGAGAAATACGATATATCTTCCGCTGGCGTCTTCTTCTCTTGAAACATGACCCAGATTTTCTGCATCCGTAAGAAGAGTCGGAAGTTTCTGTGATAGTATCAGTTCTTCAATTTTTAATTCTGCTTCATCATTCAACTTGTATCCGCTATTTGAAAATATTTTGATTCCATTGTCCTGATACGGATTATGTGAAGCGGAAATCACTATCCCTGCATCAGCATCCAGGTTAATAGTCAAAAAAGCTATACCGGGTGTTGGCACGGGACCAATAAGTATTACATCCGTTCCCATCGAACATATACCTGATACAAGGGCACTTTCTATCATATAACCGGAGAGCCTTGTATCTTTGCCTATGACGATCCTTAAACGGTGTTTTCTCTTTTTTAAAATATAAGCAGTAGCTTGCCCAATTTGCGCAGTCATATCAGGAGTTATTGGATATTGATTCGCAACTCCTCTGATCCCATCTGTTCCGAATAACTTACTCATATCTTTATCTCCTTTTTCTTATCACTGATTTATCTTCCAGTTTTCAGCGCTTAAGAGTTTATATCCTTTGTTTTAATATTTGTGTCTGTTTTAGCTTTATTATAGTTTTTGGAGGACAGTAGCCCCTTGCAGTCGTATTCGGGTATAAAAGTACATCCTTCCCGAGTATGGTCCCCGGAGTTGTAACGCTATTGCATCCCGTTTCCACTCCATCTGCAAGTATTGCCCCAAATTTCCTTAAACCTGTTTCATATCTTTTACCTTCTATGCTGATCACGACATCTGATTCGACTATCTTTAAATTTGCCAGTTTCGTCCCTGCACCCAGATTTACTTGACCAAGAATACTATCCCCGATATATGCAAAATGTCCCGCTTTACTTCCACCAAGCATTGCGCAGGATTTTAATTCAGTTGTATGTCCGACCACGCATCCGTCTCCGACAAGTGTATCACCTCTTAAATATGCTCCCTGTCGCAGTTCGGTATTATCACCAATAATAGCCGGTCCTTTTATCAATACACCCGGTTCTACAATTGTGCCTTTTCCGATATATATTTCATTATCCATGAGGATGGCACCGGCATAAATCACACTTGCACCATCGAGAATCTCGCCGTCTTTTTTTATGATTAATTTCTTTTTTGATATGCTGACATCAAATCCTGATTCAATGACTTTATCCTCATACAGGACCAGGGTTTTGTTTATAAGTATTTCGCCTTTTTTTCTTAAATCAGAAACATTCGGTCTGATGTTATCACCGATGTATTTTTTTAGTTTTTTAAGAGCATCCCATACATATTCAGTGTCTTCAAAAAGGCTTTTAAACCTTGTCTGGGAAAGATCAAAGAAATCTTCAGACTTAAGCATTGATACTCCTTTTATAAATTATCCCTCTATATAATTTCTCTTAATAAATGGGGAGGTCATACAGGATAATAAACCAAAATAATCAAGATTAAAAGAGATTATTCCACCTGCTTCCAGATTTAAAGTATTTTCTCCGTGTTTTTTTAGTTTTTCTTCCCTTACACTTAAAATAGTGTGGTCGCTGCTCTGGTTCAAAATACTCAAATAATCGCTGCGGCAGTGAATATTCTTACTATTCACATCCTGAAGCCCGAAGGCCAGTATTACTTTATATACATCATCATTTCTTTTTTTAACCTCTATTATTTCGGCTTCAAGAATAAACGAGTCCGTATATGCGTCTTTAATGGTCCTGTAATTTACAGTATCATGCCCGAGGAGTATAGCTTCTCCTATCCTTACCTGATTGACTCCTTTGGAAATCGAACCTTTTTCTATTAAATTCCAGACACTTGAATTTCCACCCGAGATTACCGGTATATTTATTCCTGTGATTTTCATAACATCTTCCCTCAGATCTACAAGCATTTTTAGACTTTCAGGGTCCGGACCATTTTTAGTGACACACCTTGCATTTGTCCCCAAACCATATAATTCGATAGATCCGAAATTATCTACTATCTGCTGACAGAAATTCACTACTTCCTCCGGGAGCAGCCCTTCTCTGCGGTCATCTGTTTCCACCATAACTATTATTCTATGCTTAATCTTCTTCCTGCGGCAGATTTTTTCTATTATTTCCAGAGTTTTTAACTGGGTATTTAAGCTGATATCACAAATTTCGAGTAAATCTTCGACTTCACCGGGCATGGGGCTCCTCATCATTAGAAGCTTCTGATCTTCCCCGTAAAAATTCCTTAATTTCTTAAGATTTTCCAGCCGGCTGTCTCCAAAAACAGCAATACCGGATTTTTTCATTGCCCCTGCTATTTTAACATCTCCCAGTACACACTTGGTAACACCGACTACAGATATTCCAAGATCCGCGCACCGCGTATTAATGATCTCACTATTATAAGAAATTTTATCCAGGTATATTTTTAAGCAAGGATAACTCATTAAGAAAAGATATTTATCTTTTGGAGAACTGAGGTCTTTTTCTGGCTTTTTTGAGACCGTATTTCTTTCTTTCCTTTATTCTTGAATCTCTGGTCAAAAAACCTTCTCTTTTTAGCAACGGCCGATATTCTTCATTGATCTCAAGTAGTGCTTTCGAAATACTGTGACGTAACGCTCCTGCCTGACCGGAGATTCCCCCTCCAGACAAATCTGCAATAACATCATAAGCATTCTCAGTACTGGTAACTTTGAAAGGCTCCATAATAATTGTTAAAAGAGAGTCTCTTCTGAAATATTCCTTGAAATCTCTTGAATTAACAGTGATTTTTCCTTCCCCGGGCATCAGCCTTACTTTTGCCACAGATCGCTTTCTTTTACCGGTTGAACTATAAACTACCTCTTTTGCCAAATTAATTCTCCTTCTTACAAATCAATTTTTTCAGGTTTTTGCGCATTATGCAGATTATTTTCACCCTTATATATTTTTAATTTCTTAAGTATTTTCTTACCCAGAATGTTATGGGGCAGCATTCCCTTTACTGCATTTCTTAAAACAAATTCGGGTGATTTTTCCATCATTTTTTCCAGACTGGTAACCTTCAGGTTCCCTACATATCCGGAATGTCTGTAATAATTCTTATGTTTTAACTTATTTCCGGTAACTTTTATCTTATCTGCATTTATGACTATGACAAAATCACCACAATCCAGATGCGGCGTGAAAGTCGGTTTATTCTTGCCTCTTAAAATTCTGGCTATTCCCGTGCATAGACGTCCCAGAGTTTTATCTTTCGCATCAACCAGAAACCACTTTTTCTTGATTTCTTCTTTTTTTAAGTTAAATGTTTTGAGCCCTACATTTACCATAGATTCCTCCAGTTACCTAAAATATTCCACCCTCGTAAGAAAAAGGCCCTTCGCCGGCACTATTCCCCCGGCAAATTTTCTATCTCTATTCTTCAGAGCTTCGCTTATACTTGAGATTGCTCTCTGCCCGCTTCCTATTTCAAGCACAGTACCGACTATAACCCTTGTCATGTTATATAAAAATGAATTCGCCGCTATTTTAAAAATCACCAGATCACCCCTGGTTCTTTCTACCGTAAACCTGTATACTTTCCTGACTGTGTTTCCGCTCAGACATTCCACATTACAAAAAGATGCGAAATCTTTTGCTCCCAAAAACATCCGAGCGGCTTTTTTCATCGCCTTTATCTCCAGTTTCCTGGTTATAAGAATACTGTACTTTTTCAAAAAAACACTTTGATACTCTTTGTTTACAACAAAATAGCTGTACTCTCTTAAGCCTGCATCCCTTCTGGCATCAAAAGAAGGGCTTACTCTTTCAATTTTTTTAATAACCATATCATCAGGAAGCAAACTATTTATGGACCATAATATCCTGTAGATATCCGGTTCCTTATTGGTTTTAAAATTAATTACCTGATATCTTGCATGGACCCCTGCATCAGTTCTTCCGGCATACTGAATATCTATTTTCTCGTTCAGGACCCTGGAAAGAACAGGTACCAGTTCTCCCTGAATAGTATTAACTCCACCTGGCTGTATTTGAAATCCGCTGTAATTGGTTCCATCATATTCCAGAACAGCTATGTAGTTATTTATCATCTTACGACTTTTAAATTACGATTTTCAAAACAACATCGATTCCGCTTTATTTTATCAGCAGCTCCATTATCGCCAGCTCGGCACCATCTCCCACTCTGTTCTTATATTTGACGATCCTTGTAAATCCACTGGATCTATCATACATCCCCGGAGCTATTTCATTAAACAATTTCTGTACCGCACTGGCATTACCCAGTAATTTAATGCACTGCCTTCTGGCAGCCAGGTTATCCTTTTTAGCCGTGGTTATAAGTTTATCTACGAAACTCCGTAAAAACTTGGCCTTCGGCACAGTAGTTTTAATTTTTTTATTTTCGAATAATGAAATGGCTAAATTTCTCATAATTGCTTTTTGATGGCTGCTGTCTCCGCCAAATCTTCTACCTTTTTTAGGTATTACCATATCCCGCTTCTCCCCGGTTGTTATTTTTGCTTAAAGGATAGTTCCAGTTCTTTTATTTTATCTTTTACTTCCTGAATAGACTTTTGACCAAAATTTCTTATATCAAGAAGTTCGTCTTCGCTGTATTCCAACAACTTTTCTACTGAATCGATTCCCTCTCTCTTGAGACAGTTGTATGCCCTTACAGAAAGTTCAAGTTCTTCTATCGAAGGGTATACCTGTTTTTTATCTTCCTGTTCGATTTCTTCGAATATTGGTTCGTCTTTGCTTTCTCTGTCGGATAAATCTATCATAAGTGCCATATAATCATTAATAATCTTAGACGCCTGACTCAAAACATCTTCCGGTTTGACACTACCATTTGTCTTGATGCTTATTGAGAGCTTGTCAAAATTAGTCACCTGGCCCACTCTTGTATTTTCGACTTTGAATTGAACAAGTCTTACCGGTGAAAATATTGTATCGATAGGTATTACTCCCAGAGGCTCGCCCTCTACTGCGTTTTCTTCCGCATTCTTATAACCTTTATTTTTCTCCAGTCTTATTTCTGCATCCAGTTTCCCTCTTTTGGTCAGTGTACAAATATACCGGTCAGGATTTATTACTTCTACATCAGAGGAAAGTTTTATATCCGAAGCTGTTACGATTCCGGAACCTTTTTTTTCAAGTTTCAACAGTAAGGGTTCATCACCTTCCATCTTAAAAACAATCCCTTTAAGATTGGCAATAAATTCTATTATATCCTCTTTCATCCCATCCAGAGTCGAAAATTCATGCATAATATTTTCCAATCTGATCCTTGTGATTCCCGCTCCCTCTATGGATGAAAGCAGGACCCTTCTTATTGAATTACCCAGAGTGTGTCCAAATCCTCTTTCTAGTGGTTCAATAATAAATTCACCGGAAAAATCATCTTTATGCTTAATGCTCACATTGGGTTTATGCATTTTTAGCAATTTGCGTCTACCTCCTAAAGAAAAGAATATTCAAACGAATACTCAAGTTACTTAGAATAAAGTTCCACTATTACTTGTTCATTAACAGGAACTTTTATTTCATCCCGTTCGGGGTACCTTACAAGTTTCCCTTTCAGCTTATCCAGGTCGACTTCAAGCCATGCAGGTATGGTCAGACTTCCGCCGCTCTCTTTTGCTTCCACTATAGGAGCTATTTCCTTACTGGACTCGGCAACACTTATTTCATCGCCCTCTTTTAACTGGTAGGAGGGTTTATCGGCTTTTTTACCATTCACCTGAATATGCCCATGGCCGATCAATTGTTTTGCCTGAACTCTGGAAGTAGCGAATCCCATTGTATAAACAACATTATCGAGTCTGGTTTCCAGAAATTGAAGCAGTATCTCTCCGGTTACTCCTCTTCTTTTTACCGCTTTATTATAATAATTTCTAAATTGTCGCTCCAATACCCCGTAATATCTTTTGGCTTTTTGTTTTTCCCTCAACTGTCCATAATATTCGGTTTCTATCAGTCTTCTTTTGGCCTTTTGACCCGGAACATATGGTTTTTTCTCTATGACACATTTATCGGAGAAACATCTCTGTCCTTTTAAAAATAATTTTTCTTTTTCTCTTCTGCACTGCTTACAGGCAGACATTTTAGCCATTGACATCTATAATAACTCCTTGTTTTTGATTTTTTATACCCTTCTTCTCTTTGATTGTCTGCAGCCGTTATGAGGTACGGGGGTTACATCTATTATAGTTCCTATTTCCAGGCCGGCTGCCTGAAGGGACCTTACAGCAGTTTCCCTGCCTGAACCTACGCCTTTTACTCTTACATCTACCCTCGTGACTCCATGTTCCTGGGCGTTTCTTGCTACTGCATTTGCCGTTATTTGTGCAGCAAACGGAGTGCTTTTTCTCGAACCTTTAAAACCATGTCCTCCTGCACTACCCCATGAAATAGTGTTACCGTTCAAGTCAGTTATATTAACAATAGTATTATTAAAGGTAGATTGAATATGAGCAATCCCGTAAGGTACGTTTTTTCTTTCTTTGCTTTTTATTTTTCTTTTACCACTGGTTTTTTTTGCCAAATTTACCTCCTGAAATTTTACTTAAGCCTGACCTTTTTTAATGCCGACACTTCTTCTCTTCCCTTTTCTTGTCCTGGCATTAGTATGGGTTCTCTGACCTCTGACCGGCAGACCTCTTTTATGCCTGATTCCTTTATAAGAGTTAACTTCGATCAATCTTTTTATATTCTGGCTGATTTCTCTTCTGAGATCTCCCTCGATTGTAAAATTATTTTCTATATATTCCCTTATTTTTACTATTTCTTCTTCGCTGAGATCCTTTGCTTTTATACTGCTGCCAATATTTAGTTTTTCCAGAATCGCTTCTGCTCTTGACCTGCCGATACCAAAAATATAAGTCAAAGCTATACAGATATGTTTATCGTTTGGTACGTCAATACCCGAAATTCTTACCAATTAAAAACCTCCTTAACCCTGTCTCTGTTTATGGCGGGGATTTTTACAAATAATAATGACTTTCCCTTCCCTTTTTATAACTTTGCAACTCTTGCATATTTTTTTAACCGATGGTTTGACTTTCATTTTTGTTCCTTCTTTTTATAATCTTCTTCCCATCTAATAAAACCTGAAATCCAGATTTTAATCATAAATCACTTTTTTCTAAAAGTGATCCTTCCTCTGCTTAAATCGTATGGTGATATCTCAACTTTAACTTTATCACCGGGTAGAATCTTTATATAATGCATTCTCATTTTACCTGAAATATGTGCCAGCACCCTGTGGCCATTATCAAGTTCCACTCTAAACATAGCATTTGGAAGCGCTTCTAAAATAGTCCCCTCGGCTTCTATTATTTCTTCTTTTTTAGAAATTATTGAACCCCCATGCTAATATTTCAATGTAAAAATAGCGCAAATACGTAGGTTATCAAAAAACCCTCAGTATGTCCATAAATTTTTTTAAAAACTCAAGTCAATCTGGTCAATATCAAAGGACCATCTTCCCATATCGCCACTGAATCCTCAAAGTGGCAGGAAAGCTTCCTATCCATAGTCACGACAGTCCACAGATCACTCGATACTTCGACATCACTCGTGCCCTGATTAAACATAGGCTCTATAGCCAGGACCATACCTTGTTTTAGAATCGGGCCCTGTCCGGGAGGTCCGTAATTCAGTATCTGAGGATCTTCATGCATTTCCCTTCCTATACCGTGACCAACAAAATCTTTAACTACCGAAAATCCTTCCGCTTCAGCTCTGTTTTCAATAGTGTTAGAAATATCCGATAATCTATTTCCGGAGATGCATTTTCCTATTGCCATGTCCAGCGCTTCCCTGGTAGCATTCCATAACCTTTCGGCAGTATTTCCGATGTCCCCTACTTTATAAGTCCGGGCGGCATCGCCATAAAAACCTTCAATTTTTACACCGACATCAATAGAGACCAGTTCTCCGTCCTTTATAACTCTCCTGCCCGGAATACCATGAACCACCTCTTCGTTGATCGATATACAGACACTGCTTGGAAAAGGCTTCTTACTGAGTTTCCCCCTGTAACCCTTAAAAGCAGGAACAGCCCTCTCACCTATTATAGTCTCTTCTGCAATCCTATCTATATAATCGGTGGTTATACCGGGTTTTAAGATTTCCTCTATTTTCAAAAAAACTTTAGCTACAATTTTACCAGCTTTGCGCATTATTCTAATTTCATCTGCTGATTTGCATATTATCATAAAACTTCTAAAATCCTCTTAGTTATTTCTTTCTCTTCACCGGAACCATCAATATTTACAAGCAGTCCTTTATCAGCATAAAAACCAATAAGCGGCCTGGTTTCTGACTCATACACATCCAGCCTGTGTTCTATGACTTCTTTTTTATCATCTTCTCTCTCTATCAAATCGCCATTGCACTTTGGACACTTTTCAGGATCTTTATTGTTATTGCCTATACTGAATATACTTTTACAAACGCTGCATGTCCTTCTTTTGCTGAGTCTGTCTATGATTTCGTCTTTACTCACATTTATATTGATCACCTTATCCAGCCCGATTCCAAGCTCGTCCAGTAAATCTGAAAACATTTCTGTCTGTTTCAAATTCCTCGGGAAACCATCCATTAAAAATCCATTCTTTGATTTATCCGGGCTTATTTCATTCTTTATTATTTCTATTATTATTCTATCCGGTACCAATTTCCCGCTCTCGACAAATCCGGCTGCTTCTTTCCCTAACTCAGATCCCCTTTTTATTTCATTTCTCAGGATATCTCCTGTTGAAATATGGGGTATATCGAATTTTTCAGAAATCACTTTTGCCTGTGTCCCCTTTCCGGCACCGGGAGATCCGATTAGAACTATCCTCATTTCAAAAATCCTTCGTAATCCCTCATTGTCAAATGGGATTCCAGCTGTCTCATAGTATCCAACGCAACACCTACTGCTATAAGTATAGACGTCCCGCCAAATTTAAAAGGTATTCCCAGATAATCAATCAATATTTCCGGCAAAAGTGCAATTATTGCCAAAAATATAGCCCCTGGCAGTGTTATCCTGTTTAAAATACTGGTCAGGTAATCTGCAGTAGTTTTCCCTGGCCGCAGTCCGGGTATAAATCCTCCGTATCTTCTTAAATTATCCGCAGTATCCAGAGGATTAAAGGTAATAGCAGTATAAAAATAAGCAAATATGATAATAAATACAGCATAAGTAATGGCATAAATAGGATTGATTCTACCCTCTATTGTTGGACTCAGTGCATCGGCTATTTTCTGGATCCAGGAAACATTTATAAATTGTGCTATCGTTGTAGGGAAAAGTACAATGGAAACTGCAAGTATTATTGGCATTACTCCGGATTGATTGACTTTAAGTGGTATATAGGTGCTCTGCCCTCCAAAGACTTTCCTCCCTACGATTCTCTTTGCATACTGGACCGGGATTTTTCTTTCACCCTGCTGGATTAATATGACAGCCATGACCACTGCAATAAATATGATTACAAAAACAACAAGTAAGAAATAATTTTGGCCTTTTAATCTGAGTAAACTTATTAATTGACCGGGTATTCTTGAAACTATATTGGCAAATATTATAAGGGAAATACCATTTCCTATCCCGTGAATATTTATTAGTTCACCAAGCCACATAATAAGAGTGGTTCCGGCTGTAAGTGTAGTTATGATCATTGCGACATGCGCAAAATCAAAATTAATTATGGCACCGGAATTTCTAAAGAAAAAAACCATTGCTACTGATTGCATAAGTGCAAGTCCAACGGTCATATATCTGGCTATCTGATTAATTTTTCTCCTGCCTGTTTCTCCTTCCTTTGCAAGCTGGTCCAATTTGGGAATTACAACCTGAAGAAGCTGCATTACGATAGTCGCAGTAATATAAGGCATGATGCCGAGAGAGAACACGGCAAATCTCTCAAGCGCTCCTCCCGAAAACAGATCCATCATGCCCATTATTCCGGTCTGGACCTGTTCCAGGATTTTAGATGCGTCAATCCCTGGTATCGTAACATTGGCACCAAATCTGTAAAGAGCCAGGATAGCAATAGTAAAAAGTATCCTGTTCCTGATTTCTTTAATTCTGAAAGCATTTATTATAGCGTGGAACACTAAATTACCTCCATTTTTCCACCGGCTTTTTCAATTTTAGCCGCAGCATTCTTGCTAAAATAATTGGCTTTAATGGTTAATTTTTTAGTAAGTTCACCATTGCCCAGCACCTTTACAGGATTTGATTTATTTGTGATAAAACCACTCTTTACCAGGACATCATAATCAATAACGCTGTTTTCTTTAAACTTTTCCAACTGTCCCACGTTGATTAAATTATTTATTTTCTTTCTTGTATTCTTAAAACCTTTAAGATACGGCAGTCTCCTCTGCAGAGGCATCTGTCCGCCTTCGAAACCCGGCCTGGTCTTGCCGCCTGATCGGGAAAGCTGACCTTTGGTTCCTCTGCCGCTGGTGGTCCCGTGCCCGGAACCATTCCCTCTACCCACTCTTTTTCTTTTTTTTATAGACTTAGGAGATCCTAAATCACCAAGCTTCACCATTTTCTCCTTTCAATGTTATCCAAATCACTGCAACTGGCTAACTTCAGGTTCTGTTTTGTTTTTCCTTACAATCTGATCCGGCGTTTTTAACATCTTCAGACCTTTGATGGTCGCATTGACTATATTCAAAGCATTAGCACTTCCAAGCGATTTGGTAAGAATATTCTTTACACCGGCAAGCTCCATTATTATTCTTACCGGTCCACCGGCAATAACTCCTATACCATGGGATGCTGGTTTCATAAAGACATGACCGGCTCCAAATCTGCCATCGATAGCATAAGGTATTGTCCCATCATTTAATGGTACCCGGAACATATTTTTCTTTGCGTTATTAATACCTTTCTGGATGGCAGTAGAAACCTCGTTGGCTTTGCCAAATCCAACTCCTACCATTCCATTCAAATTACCTACTGCCACCAGAGCGCTAAAACTAAATCTTCTGCCACCCTTGACTACTTTGGCGCATCTATTTATTTTTATAACTTTTTCACCTAATTCTGTATCTTTGGAAAGATCAGCCACAAGATTTCCTCCTTAAATAAGCTTAAAATTTCAATCCGCCTTTTCTTGCACCATCAGCAAGAGCTTTTACCCTGCCATGGTATTTGTAACCGCTTCTGTCAAAAACTATTACATCTATTTTCTTCTTTTTAGCCATACCGGCAAGGGCCTCTCCGGTCTTAAAACTTATATCTATTTTCCCTTTACCTTTATTTTTTTCCTCAAGATCTTTGCTTGATATGCTCATCAATGTTTTACCGGTACTGTCATCTACTATTTGTCCGTAAATATATTTATTGCTGCGATAAACAGCAAGTCTTATGCGGCTGGTAATCATTTTGATCCTGGACCTGCCTCTTATTTTTCTTCTTAGACTTTTATCTCTTTTTTCAATTTTACTCTTCATAAAATCTCCCGTAAGAATTAGGTACCGCTGGCAATAGCTGTTTTACCTACTTTTCTTCTAATGACTTCGTCTTCGTATTTTATACCTTTGCCCTTATAAGGTTCCGGTTCTCTTATGCCTCTGATATTGGCAGCCATTTCTCCTACCATCTGCTTATTTATTCCTTTGACTATAATAGTAGTGTTATCGGGAACTTCAAAAGACATTCCCGGGAGAACATTTACTACTACGGGATTTGAATACCCTGCAAGCACTTCCAGGTTATCTCCCTTTTTACTTGCCCTGTAACCTACTCCTACTATTTTTAATGTTTTACTGAAACCATTGCTTACACCTATTACCATATTATTTATAAGGCTCCTGTAAAGACCGTATTTAGCATTATTTTCCTTGCTGTCCGAAACAAGAGTAACAATCAATCTGCCGTCTTCCATATTCAGTTTGACAGCGCTACTGTCAAACTTCTGAGAAAGCTCTCCCAGTTTTCCTTTTACGCTTATGTTATCTTTATCTATTTTAATCTCTACATCCGCCGGTATAATAACAGGTTTCTTTCCTATCCTTGACACTTCAAACTCACCTTTCTGATTACTTTCTTTCTACCATATGGAGCAAATAACTTCTCCGCCAACCTTCTCTTTTTTAGCTCCGACTCCCGTAAGCACCCCTTTTGGCGTCGATAGTATGACTGTTCCAAAACCACCAAGGACCCTCGGTATTTCGTCTTTTCGTGCATAAACCCGAAGTCCCGGTTTGCTTATTCTTTTAAGACCGGTAATGGTACTTTTTTTATCTTTTCCATATTTCAGATAAATTTTGATCATGCTGCCAGTAATTTCGTCTTTAAGGACCTCATGACTTTTTATATATCCTTCTTCATCCAGTATCCTGGCTATTTCTGTTTTAAGTTTTGAATAAGGAACATTGACATTATCCATCCTGGCTATACATCCGTTTCTTATTCTGGTTAACATATCTGAAATGGGATCGGTAACCGCTGACATAAATCCTCCTTTTACCAGCTGGACTTGGTCATTCCAGGAATTTTTCCTTCATGAGCCATTTCCCTGAGACAAATCCTGCATAATCCAAATTTTCTAAAATAACCTCTTGGCCTACCGCATCTAAAACATCTGTTATATTTTCTTGTTTTATATTTAGGTTCTTTTTGCTGTTTTTCTACAAGCGCTTTCTTAGCCAATAAATATCTCCTTACTTAATAAACTTCATCATTTTTTAAATGGAAATCCAAACTCATCCAGCAGGAACATCGCCTCATCATCACTTTCCGTACTGGTTGTAATGGTAATATTCATACCTTTTACACTTAAGATGCTGTCATAATCGACCTCAGGAAAAATCAATTGTTCTTTTATCCCTATTGTATAATTTCCCGAACCATCAAAACTTTTTTTGGATAAACCTCTAAAATCTCTGATTCTGGGGATCGCTACACTGAGCAGCCTATCGAAAAATTCATACATCCTGTTCCCTCTTAGTGTCACCATGCACCCTATCGGATTCCCCTGTCTGAGTTTGAATCCGGCAATTGATTTTCGGGCTTTTGTTATAATAGGTTTCTGCCCCGTGATCACGGCCAGATCCCGACTGGCAGATTCCAATTCTTTAATATTCTGAATTGCGGAACCTATACCCATGTTTACGGTTATCTTATTTATTCTGGGTACCTCCATTATGTTGCCGAGTTTGCGCTCTTTCAGCATCTTAGGAATAATCTCTTTTTTATATTTTTCTTTTAATCTTGGTTCCACTAATATCACCTTAAATATTCATTCTTCAAATCTGTTGTTTGCACTTTTTGCATATCCTGACTTTTATACCGGAATCCCTGACTTCAAAACCTACTCCGGCAAGTTTGCCGCAACCGGGACATACCAGTCTGACATTCGAAATTTTAATGGGTCCTTCTTTTTTAATAATACCGCCAGGTTTGCTTTGATCTTTCTGTCTTACATGTTTTTCTATTATATTGGCACCCTCGACATATAATCTGTCTTTGACAGATTCTATTCTGAGTACTTTCCCTGTTTTACCTCTGTCTTTTCCTTTTATTATCTCGACCTTATCACTTTTTTTTATTTTCAACACTTCTAACTGCTCCCATTTGATAAAATTAAATTACCTCCGGTGAAAGGGATATTATCTTCATGAAATTTTTATCTCTGAGTTCCCTTGCTACCGGCCCGAATATTCTTGTACCCCGGGGATTATTCTGAGCATCAATAATAACTGCTGCGTTATCATCAAATCTTATATAAGAACCATCCGGTCTTCTGAGTGCTTTTTTAGATCTCACAAGTACAGCCTTTACTACATCACTTTTTTTTACAACCCCTCCGGGGTTTGCATCCTTCACCGCAGCAATAAAAACATCGCCAATTCGCGCATACCTTTTTCTTGTCCCCCCCAGGACTCTAATGCATCCAATAATTCTTGCACCGGTATTATCGGCCACTTTTACTCTTGTACCAGACTGAATCATTTTTAAATCCTTCTTTACTCCGCTTTCTTGATTACCTCTACCAGTCTCCATCTTTTGGTCTTGCTGATAGGTCTTGTTTCAGAAACTTTTACTATATCACCAACTTTACCTTTACCTTCAGGATCATGTACCTTGAATTTTTTTATTTTCCTTAAAATCTTCTTATATAAAGGGTGTTTATAATGAGATTCCACAGCTACGACCACTGTTTTATCCATTTTATCGCTTACTATTGTTCCTATTCTTATCTTTAATTTTCCTCTTTCCAAAAAAGCCCCCTAATTTATTTTTTATTGACTTTATCAGTCTTGCTATCGGTCTTTGTCTTAAATTCCTTCTCTTTAATTAAAGTCTTTATTCTCGCAATATCTTTCCTTAAATTCCTTATCTTTACCGGACTATTCAATTGCCCGGTAGCTTTTTGAAATTTTAGATTAAAAAGACTCTTCTTGATATCTGCAAGTTTTATTTCCAATTCTTCTTTATTTAGTTCTTTTATTTCACTTATTTTCATTTCTTATCTAAATTATTTATAGTTCTTCATAAATGAATTTTGTTTTTATGGATAGCTTATTGGAAGCTAACCTGATTGCTTCTTTTGCAACTTCCATACTGACACCTGAAATTTCAAATAATATTTTTCCGGGTTTAACTACAACCACCCAATTTTCAGGCACTCCTTTTCCTCCACCCATACGTGTTTCAGCTGGTTTCTTAGTCACCGGTTTATGAGGAAAAATATTTATCCATACTTTTCCGCCTCTTTTTATATATCTGGTAAGAGCCACTCTTGCTGCTTCAATCTGTCTGCTGGAGAGCCAGCCCGATTCAAGCGCCTGTAATCCATATTCACCAAATGAAAGTTTGGTGCCGCCTTTGGCGTGGCCTTTCATTTTTCCTCTTTGAACTTTTCTATATTTCACCCGCTTGGGCATCAACATTGCTGCCATAAATATCTCCTAATCTTTAGACCACTTCTTCCTTCTTATTTTCTTCTCCTGGTTTATTTTCTTTTTTTATTTCTTTTCTATCCAGTATGATATCTCCCATATATATCCAGACTTTGACTCCTATCTTACCAAAAGTCGTCCTGGCTTCCGCAAATCCATAATCGATATCTGCTCTCAAAGTATGCAATGGGACTCTTCCTTCTCTGTACCATTCGGTTCTGGCCATCTCTGCTCCACCCAATCTACCTGCACACTGGACTTTTATCCCTTTCGCTCCCGCCTTCATGCTTAGTGATACTGCTTTTTTCATAGCTTTTCTGAAACCTACTCTTCCAACTAATTGCGAGGCAATGCTCTCTGCAACTAATTTTGCGACGAGCTCTGGTTTTTTAATCTCTATAATATTCAACTGTATGATACTGCCTGTTTTTTTCTCAACCAGATCCCTGATATCATTGATATTTGCCCCTCTTCTTCCTATAACTATACCCGGCTTTGAGGTATACATATCTACTTTTACTTCTTCTTCTGTTCTTTCGATTTCGATTTTTGAAATTCCGGCGTTACCCAGCTGCTCTTCAATCGTATTTCTTATCATGACATCTTCTTTAAGTAACCTGGCATAATCTTTCGAAGCAAACCATCTTGATTGCCATCCTTTATTAATTCCTATTCTAAGTCCATTGGGATTTACTTTTTGGCCCATTTCTTAAGCCTCCTTCTCTTTACCATCAGATACAAAAACAGAAATATGTGCGGTCCTTTTTCTTATTCTGTTAGCCCTTCCTCTCGCTCTTGGCTTGAACCTTTTTAAAGTGGGCCCCTCGTCTACCATTATTCCGGAAATAAATAAATCTTCTTCTTTCATTTTATGGTTCTCGGTTGCATTGGTCACCGCGCTTTGTATGGCTTTCTTTACCACAATCGCAGCAGTTTTGGGCGTCAAAGATAATAAATCTATAGCATCATCTATAGATTTTGACTTTATCATATCAACGATATACCTAATTTTCCTTGGTGACATTCTTATATATTTTTCAACGGCTCTGGCTTCCAAAACTCTAAACCCCCCTGACTGTCTGCTAATATATTATGCTTCTTTTTTAACTGTTGCGACTTTTTCACTTTTGCCTTTATAAATATGCGGTCTTATGGATCTTGTTGGTGCAAATTCTCCCAACTTATGTCCAACCATAGACTCTGAAATAAAAATAGGAATATGCCTTCTTCCATCATGTACGGCTATGGTATGACCGACCATTTCAGGAAAAATTGTTGAACTTCTGGACCAGGTTTTTATGATTTTCTTTTCTCCTGATTCATTCAGAGCATTTATTCTCTTTAACAATTTTTCCTCAACAAAAGGTCCCTTTTTTAAAGACCTTGACATCCAGTCCTCCCGACTTTAAAAATTAATGTATTACTTATTCCTTCTTCTGATAATATATTTATCGGTTCTATTATTCTTTTTTCTGGTTCTATATCCCAGTGTAGGCTTACCCCATGGGGTAACCGGATTTCTTCCGGCACTTTTATTCTTTCCTTCTCCTCCACCATGAGGATGGTCAACGGGATTCATCGCCGTACCTCTGACGCCGGGTCTTACCCCCAGCCATCTCTTTCTTCCCGCTTTTCCCAATCGAATTATTTCATGTGTAGTATTTCCAATCTGACCGATACATGCTTTGCAATTCAATCCAATCAGTCTTACTTCACCCGAGGGGAGCTTTATGTTGGCGTATTTCCCTTCTTTTGCTAAAAGCTGGGCATATCCTCCTGCAGATCTAACCAATTCTGCTCCTTTGCCTTCCTTTATCTCTATATTATGGATTATTGTTCCTACCGGTATGCTCTTTAAAGGAAGGGCATTACCTATTTTAATATCTACTTTTTCACCTGAGACCAGGATGTCCCCGATTTTTAACTTCAAAGGAGCAATTATATAACTTTTTTCGCCATCTCTATAGCTCAGGAGAGCAATCCTTGCATTTCTATTAGGATCGTATTCGATTGCTTCTACTCTTGCCGGAATGTTATCCTTTAATCTTTTAAAATCTATGATCCTGTATAATCTTTTATGCCCTCCACCACTATGTCTCCTTGTAATTCTGCCGTAATTATTTCTCCCTGCGTCTCTCTTTAGAGATCTGGTAAGAGATTTTTCCGGCCTTTTTTTAGTTAAGTCCGAAAAATCGGAAACAGTCGCAAGTCTTCTTCCGGGAGTAGTGGGTTTATATTTTTTAACAGCCAACTTTTAAAACCTCCAAATAAATCAGACCGATTCAAAAAAATCAATTTTATCTTTTTTGCTCAGCGTAACCACAGCTCTTTTTTTACGGGAGCTGGTACCGAGAGATCTTCCAATCCTTTTTGGTTTGGATTTAATATTTACAGTATTTATTTTTAAAACCTTAACCTTAAATATTTCCTCTATCGCTCTTTTTATCTCACCTTTTTCCGCTCTGATATCAACAAAAAAAGAGTATCTTTTATTTTTAACAGCCGCATAACTTTTTTCCGATACAACAGGAGAAAGTATTATATCTCTAGGATTTTCCATTACCTGACCTCTTAATAAAATCATCCAA
>Ga0315551_10000905_pt1 | contig 23193 bp, 14 predicted proteins | sample SalMarSW160290MG_FD_203678 | JGI IMG/M metagenome (GOLD analysis project Ga0315551, IMG submission 203678) | Salt marsh sediment microbial communities from the Plum Island Ecosystem LTER, Massachusetts, United States - Salt Marsh Sediment SW1602-90 ...
GTCCGAACTGAATGCGACGGAGTAGACGTCACACTCATGCCTGAGTATCATTATTCTCTTGACACTGGTTACTTCCCAGACGCCTATCTATCCGGTTCTATCGTCTGCGACACCCTCATTTGGACGGATGATCCTCTTTTATTCTGCATAAGAAAAGGGTGCCGTCATTGCTTTTGTTGTCCGTATAACCAGTGTTATTACTGCTATCCTGATCAGAAGTCCTGTACGAGAACCCAATAAACAGAACATTAACAATGACAGCACCCTTAGTTTTAACGATGCAAAAACTTATAAATACTCTTTATCACATAACGTTCCTGTCGCAGAGTATCTAAGTTTTAAATTTAACAGTTATTGCTCCACATAGCGCAGGCGAATATCGTCGATGAACAAAATCCCTTCGCTTCCGACTGCACCGATCTTGTCCGTGCCTATGCCTAACTGCGTGATATTCGACAGATTGACGCCAAAGTCCGACAGGTCGATATTCCACTGAATCCATTCTCCCGCCGACAAATCGGCTACATCGCCGTCATATACTATCTTGGAATTGCTGAGCTTCACGTAAAACAGCTCAGTGGCCGGATTATTCGGGTCACCGTAGAGCCACAGTGACAGAGTGTTAAGACCGTACTGTGACCAGTTATTCCCAAGGGCCATATTATTCGAGCTCAATGTAATTTCCGAGTAGCTTGCAACGGTGTTATTGTATAAGAATGGAGCCGACTGACTGCCGCCGTGAACGATGTCGGTTTCAACGACATGCTCATCATTGGCGAAATCAGGCTCGGCGTAACCGATAGTAGAACCGTTGACATTGGGATTGTTGTATCCATCCAACCATGTCAAATATATCCTGTTACAACCTTCCTCGCCTTCATTAATGTCGTTGTAGGCCTCGAAAGCCTCAATAGTAATATAGTCACCCGAGGTGAAGCTCCAGACGTTGCCTCTCCATGGACTGTTGGGATCCGAATCGCTGACCTCATCGACTCGCCAGTAATAGGTTTTATTGGATTCGAGAAGTCCCGGAGGGTCGTAGGAAGTTTCCGTCATACCCTGATCGATTAAAACATCCCGCGGGTCATCCGGAGAGGCCTGGTTGACATCATTGAAATCGGTTCCGAAGTACAGGTTATGCGTAGCGGCATATAATCCCGGCCTCCAGCTTAAGACGGCATCCAGCGGCACGTCTTCCCTACCGTCCTTGGGTTTGGGTCCGCCGGCTTTTCCCGGATCGATACTTCCACTGAGCATATATTGGATAGTGTTTAAGAAAAGCCTCCAGCCTTCATCGGTCAAGTTATACCCTCGAGCGGGATTAACGTCCCTGTCGTTACCTGCAACTTCATGCCCGCCTATACTAAAGGTCATTCTCAGGTTCGTAGCGTAGGAACCGGCGCCGTCGTAGAACTCAACGCGATCTTTCCATTCGGCTATCCAGAGCCATTCGTTGCCTACTGTTTTTGCAATTAGTGTACCATTGCCGGCATTGGCAGAGCCGATAAATGTACATTGGCCTGAACCTAATGTTGGGTCTGCAGCCTGCATCTGGTTATTCTCATCCAACGTTATTCCAGTGAAGATGGGATGCTCCGGCTCTATTACCTGCATCAGAGGCGAGCCCTGGTCGCCATTATTATTAGGAAGCGTTGCATCTCCGTTGTTGACCCAATTCAAACGGGTGCTCCTGAGCGCGTATGCACAGCAGTTCAACATTGGTACAGTAACAGAGTTCCATAGTGCAGCTTCTGTGGCATCGTTAACAAGAACGCCGCTCTGGGTTGTGGCACTGATAATTACCAGGTCGGCGGTGTTAAGTTCAGCAACATTAGCGTCGGTGAGTGCATCCCAGTATCCCGGCCTTAAATCGATCGTATAACCTTCGTCCGTAAGCTTGTCAACCCACTCCTGAGAATCATTAACACCATCACTGTCTGCATCCCAGTCCATTGCAACCCAGATTATATTCTGGGCATTAACAGATGTAATTACACACAAGCTAAGTAATAAAACTAAGGGGATAAGTTTCTTACTCATAATAAACCTCCTTTAAACATTAAAATATATATCTAGTTTTTCAGATCAAATGAAGAATGTTCTAGCAACTTCTGTTTGACAGATGTAGATACACCATTCGGAGTAAGCACAGAACCAAAGGTCTTTCGTAAATCGTAAAATTTGTAATCATCCAATCCAAGTTTACGACCGATCTTTTTCCCAGTGCATCGGCTGAAATTATCATCAACCTTAACCTTCATTACTTCCAACGTCGGTAAAACTACTGCTATCCCGGTTAAAAGTCCTATAAGACTGCCCGACTAACAGAACATTAGCAATGACAGCACTCTTAGTCTTAACAACGTAAAAACTGAAAAACGCTCTTTTTACATAATGACCCTTTCAAAAAGTAATTAAATTATAAATTTTGCGGTTATTACTCTACATAACGCAATCTGATGTCGTCAAGGAATAAAGTTCCTTCGCCTCCGACTGCGCCGGTTTTTTCCATGCCCACACTTATCTGCGTTACATTCGTCAGGTTGATATTAAAGGCCGTCAAAACGATATCCCACTGTATCCATTCTCCCGCTGATATATCGGCTGTGTTACCGCTATATACTATCTTGGAATTGTTGAGTTTCACGTACAACTGCTCAGTAGCGGGATTGTTCGGGTCACCATAGAACCAGAAGGTCAGAGTATTAAGGCCGTACTGTGTCCAGTCACCTCCCAGTGTGCTTATTGGCAATGTTACTTCTGAGTAGCTTGCAGTGGTGTTATTGTATAAGAAAGGACCGGACTGATTGCCGCCATGGACGATATCGGTTTCAACAAAGTGCTCACCGTTGGCAAAATCAGGCTCGGCGTAACCGATAGTAGAGCCGTTGACATTGGGATTGTTGTATCCATCCAGCCATGTCAAATATATCCTGTTACAACCTTCGGCGCCCTCGTTAATGTCGTTGTAGGCCTCGAAGTTATCAATAATAATATAGTCACCCGTGGTGAAGTTCCAAACCTTACCTTCCCAAAGCTTTTCCGGATGAGTCTCATTGACCTCATCGACGCGCCAATAGTAAGTTGTGTTGAAACTCAACTTCCCTGTATTATAAGTGTTATCGGAAACATTTACGAAAGTGACGTTCGGGTAATCGGCCAGATTGGCCACGTTGACATCCTTTACATCGTTATAATCGGTGCCGAAGTATACATCATGCTGGGCAGCCTTATCTCCCTGAGTCCATTCGAGAACAAGCAAGCTTTCGACTTCCGTTGCGCCGTTAGAAGGATTCAGAACTGTGGCTCTCACAGGTATCGACAATACGGCTGGTGAAATAATTTGTCGAGGTATGGTTGAACTTTCCCACTTTAACTGTGCTATTGCATCTCCGGCTTCATCGAAGAATTCCATCCTGATGGATGCCCAACCAGCCTCAAGATATATAGAACCCTCATCTTCTATAGCCCAGGCATTGTCCGAATCCCAGTTATCGACAAGCAAATTTCCATCTACCCACAATCTGGCGTTATCATCACTTATAGAATAAAAAGTATAAGTGTCGGAAGCAGGAATCTCTATCTCGCCGGTCCACCTGACCGAAAAGCCGTCCGCACTTATCAGCGGATCGGGAGATTCACCTCCCAAAACAAAATCTATTTTGGGGTCTATACGGGTGAGAACAGGATTGCCTGATAAATCCGTGTTATTAAAGTACTCGGCTTTCACGCCGTTATTGGGACCGACGGTGGTAAAAGACCAGACACTTCCCTGATGTGTTGTTGTGCCGTCGTACTCATCGACCATCCAGAAATATTCCGTATTATAATCGAGCTGACCCGGCGAGAAATTGGGATCTTCGACATTCCCCTTGTCCGCAGCCGGAGTACGTCCTGACACATAATCTCGATTTGTATGGAAATACACACGATGCCGAGTCGCCCCTGCCCCTCCGGTCCATTTTAATAAAACGTCCGTATTGACATATTCGGCTCCATCTTCGGGAATTGGTTTGGAAGCAGTAAGCGGAAGGATAGTGAAGCTCCAGATGTCACCAGGATGGATAACAGTACCGACGGATGTGGTTTCCGCGACTCGCCAATAATATGTATTACCTATTTCCCATTCGTATCCTTCGTAGCTCGTCTGACTCAATAAGCCGATATCGGTGTCACCGGTTCCATTTTCCACATCTTCGTAATTCTCACCTATATACAAATGGTGATTAGAGGCGGTTTGTCCGGGTATCCAGGAAAGTTCTACATCTGTTGCGGACAATATCGATTTGTCATACGGTAACGGTGCCGTAGCCTTTAACTGCGTCGGCATAAGCTCACCTATCTCGGCCTGCGACAGCGCCCGATTGTAAATTCGTACATCATCGATAAGGCCGTCCCAGTTGCGTCCTGCCGCTTCCGGATTTTCACCGATGAGCACATTCGCTGCATTAACGCCGATGGGCGACGTAGTAGCAACGGTTCCATCAAGCGAACCGTCAAGATATACGTTGATATTTGCGCCATCATACGTTCCGGCAACGTGATGCCATTCGTCTAAACCAACCGCAGTATCTCCGGGAATCGAAGGATTAGAAGCCGACCAGATAGTAATACCAAAATGAAATCTCGTTTCCGTATTTTCGTTACTAATTCTCCATGAGTATTCACCCTTAGCAATGACACACGCCCATGCGGTAGGGATCGACCTGATAGTTACCCACGCAGCGACCGTCATTTCGTTAGCAGTATCAAAGATTGGATCATACCCGCAATCCACATAGTCATCATCACCGTCAAGATCCAGTGCACTGTCAATGTACCCGGAAACCCATGGCGCGCCTCCTACAACGGTACCGTCATTACCATAGCCGGATGAATCACCAGCAATGGTGCCGGATTCCTCATCCAGCTTCCACCATCCAATAAGATTTGGATCATCTTGTGCTTCTGTGATATTCGCAATAACCAAACCAAGCACAAAAACACAGGAAATTAAATATAACAGATTTCTACACATAATATTTACTCCTTCAAAAAGTACAATAATAAACCATGCTTTGGCAACACACCAAAACACGTGTTATACTAAACAGGTATCAATAACTTTTATGGATTAGTTTGTGCCAGTCTCAAGTAACTACAAACAAAACGCTCTATAATAATTTCATTTATCGTATTTTTATTTATCTGTACATTTACTATAAGAAAATGCCAATTGAACTGAAGCCACCTCCTTTCCTGATTGTTTATAAAAGCTGAATGCGGTGTACAGACTATTTAACGGGCATTAATATTCAAAGACTCTATCATATAAGTTGCAAACGAAAAATCGGGCATATAAGGTTAAATAATGAGTCGCAATTACTTTATCGTAAATATTCTATACAAAATTTGCGAATTTATAAAGAAAAATTTCCGTAATTTTCCACATCAATCCCTTAAATTCGGCCAAAAACGCATATAACCCAAGATTTCCCACATACACTTTACTGAAACACTCCGATACACTTCAAGTCTCATAATAACATAATTTCAACTCATTGTCAACAATATTCTGGCAGAAGCAGCGAGTTTTCTCGCAAACAATGCCAACGAATTATAGTAAATACATCGAAAAGCAGCTTTTTCTTACTTTTTTGGCATACCGCAACCGTTTCCCTCCATTCCGGAACCCGGTTTTCAAAAGTTCCATACATCATCCCGGCCTCGCAGGTATTGTCAAAAAACGCAACTGCATGATTTGCTCAACTACTGTTCAAGTAAGACCATTCCAGCTCCCTTACTCAGCCTGCTATGCCGGCCAAGCCGGCCCGTGTATGCGGCGACGAACGCGAAAATGGCGTATAGTATGCCATAAATCATTTATAGGTAAACTTAGGTCTACCAATATGTTAGGTGAAGACAGTTGCGCTCGGATAATACTTGCACATGCGCGTTTTTAAGCCAGCAGGCGATCGTCGCGCAGGTTATACCCGCGCACTTCACCGCCGGTGAGATAAAAAATTTTGCCAGTATTCCGTTTTTTATCTCGTCTCTGACACTTCTGAACGGTATAATAAAGATAGAATAGCTCTTCTGGCAAAGATATGGGATACTATAGAGTAGTATCAGGTTTTATAGGCATTTGGTTACCGTTGACTATAGTGTCTATCGAGAAGGTTGGAGGTCGTGTATATAAGCCATCATATATTGAAATATATCAATTCTTTTCTTAACTTTTTTAAAGGAGATTTATTATGTGGATGAAAAAGACAATTCTAATCACATTATTCCTATGTATGGCGGGATCGATGACATGTATAGCTGATGTCATAGCTGTGCATGAGGACAATTATGAAGACCGCGCTATAGGCGACTTAACTGAGGGTTGGCTTTGGTACGACAACGCTGCCACGCATGTAGGTACGTATGTGGATTTCGAGGGAAGTATCGTACGGGAGCATAGCGGAACGCTTCGTGCGGATATTAATCAACGATTTGGCTACAAGACAGACATCGAGATGACCGGAAACACCAGTGACGATCCGAATGATTACACCTTCGAGCTTGATATACGCAATCTCCAGGGTGGGTGGGATCCTCACCTGATAGAGATTTTTGTACTCACAAAAGAGGCTGGAGGTGACTATGGATTTGGTTTACCTGTCCTGGATGTTAATCAAGCCGACGAATGGGTCCATATAGAATATAACCTGGGGGAATTGGAGGCAAATAACAAAACCTGGTGGCAAGGAACTGAATGGGACATGACAAATCCCATGTGGTCTTATGAGATCGGTGGTCCGCCGTGGCCGGGTGTAGAAGTAGAAGATCCGTGGACGCAGGTGCTCCTTGTGGATAATCTCAAAATTACCATGTATGCGGATCCGCCTGAGGTAGCCAAAAAGCCGGTACCGGAAGATATGAGCATAGATATACCAATAGATGTGGTCCTTAGCTGGACACCTGGAGATTTTGCCGACAATCGCAATTTATATTTCGGCACCGATTTCAATGATGTCAACCAGGCCTCTCCGGATGACCCGCGGGATGTTTTAATCGATCAGGGTATGACGGAAACTTTTTACGACCCTCCGGGACTTCTCGAATCCTACACAACCTATTACTGGCGAGTCGATGAGGTCAACGATTCGGAGCCCAACAGTCCATGGAGAAGCAACGTCTGGAGCTTCACCACGGGTGACTATATTCTTATTGAGGACTTCGAGGCCTACAACGACATTAACGAGGGCGCCGAAGGTTGTAACAGGATATATTTGACATGGTTGGATGGATACAACAATCCCAATGTCAACGGCTCTACTATCGGTTACGCCGAGCCTGATTTCGCCAATGATGAACATATTGTTGAAACCAATATCGTCCATGGCGGCAATCAGTCCGGTCCTTTCTTATACAATAACACCACTGCAAGCTACTCAGAAGTAACATTGCCAATAAGCACACTGGGAGGTGACTGGACACAGTACGGCCTTAATACTCTGACCTTCTGGTTCTATGGCGACCCGAACAATCCCGCTACTGAGCAGTTGTACGTGAAACTCAACGATTCCAAGATAGTATATAGCGGTAACACAGCCGATATGTCGGCGGGAGAATGGATACAGTGGGATATCGTTTTGACGGCCTTTAATATCAACCTGACGAATGTAACGCAGATAAGTGTGGGCATGGAAAAAACCGGCGCAGTCGGAGGCGAAGGAACTTTATTCCTCGACAACATTAGACTGCGTTATGTAGAGCAATAACTGTAAAATTTACAACTTAGAGACTAGTGGAGTTTCTCTCCGATCCGAGGCCGTAACCGGTATTTTTGTCTATATTGCCCGGCTTTGTTGAAAGCCAGGGCACGAATGGCCCTGTACCGTATGGTGCAGGGTGGACGATAGTATTATGGATTTGACCTTTTCGAGCCCTGTATCGTACGATACAGGGCTCTTTTGCATCAGATGGAAAATTTGATTGAAAATGAGCTAAAATGTAAAGTGCCTTTCCGAAAGAAATCTGGATCGAAGCAGAGGCAACCGATTCGATTGAGGCACCCATGATGATTAATGATGGTTCCAGTACCTCGGAAGGTAGGTACATTGCAGTGGAATCCGCAACAAGCAATACCGTAGATATTCCATTTACCTACAGGTGTAGCCGGATATACGATTACAGTCCAGTGTGGTGTATATAAAATTGGCGGCCGGGTCATTGCACCAACCGCTACCGATGACTCCTTCTGAGTACAGATTCCGGGCGTCAAAACCCAGACGGTGAATCATTACAGCGGTTGGGTCCGGCGGAATTGACTGGCACTGGGATATTGGATATCGTTCATAGTAGTCAGGACGATGATATAGGAATAGAATAGACAATTGCTGCAGGAACGTACATTCTGGAGATTGCTTAAAGAGAGGACGGCACCTTGCTGGATAGTATCTTGATCACTTATGACTTGGCCTTTGACGACACTGTCCTGGAACCGCTCCTATATGATCTTAACGGGAATGGCACTACTGACGATGCTGATGTTGCTCTCTTGATGGAACAGTGGCTTGATGAGATACTCTGGCCATAGCAGTGGTCAAAGTATATTTGAAAGAGCGTATTGTGTGGTCACCAGGCTGATAAGCGACAATCATTCTTACCTTCCGGCGACAGTTAAAAGTTCCGGATATTAGTCGGAAACAATAAGTTATCTGGATTTCCATAAATCAGGAGATTTCAGATGGTTACTGACTTACAGGTAAGGAGATTGATCGCTATGAAAAACAAAGTCAAATACCTCTATCAGCTCGCAGACAAGGCTGGTATGAGTGCTAAAACCGCCCGCAAGTATCTAAAATCCGGCTCTCTGTCGAGTCAATGCGAGGCCTGCCCCTTTTCTGTTTGGCCGGATGTTTAAGTTCGGCATAAAGCACCGCATCTTTTCGCAGTCTGGTAATGATTACTGCTCCGGTTTTTGTAACAGGCTTAAGAAAACTCGCTCTGGTAAAGCCCCCGTCCGTAACGATCCAAAGCTTCTTTCCAAGGCTTTGACAGCACTGATAAGCCCATTTGGACAATTCCACCGCCTGCTCGGTTTTACTCTTGAAGGGCAAGCCGATATCTTTAACATCTTTGGCTTTTACATACATCCTTGCCAACAAAGGCAGGCCAATGGTTCCAAAATTCTTATGCCTTGCAATAGCCGAGATGGTTACCCACACATGGCCGTATATGAACTTTTTGCCGTCCGGCGTAGGTGTCGGGTTGCGATGAATTCCCGCACCGGCCACCGCGGGGCCGTAACGAATTGTAGGGCTATCATCGATTGCCATAAGAATAGTGTTTGTACTTTTATAAATTCTTTGTATCATCATCTTAAGAAAGACGGTCGCTACTGTTTCAGTTTTTGTGCCGATAGAGCCGATGAAATAGTAGAACGATTGATATCGCCGGCTGATACCGGCGGCTCGGAACCAACTGGTTATGGTTTTTCGACCTTTGGCAAAGATAATACCAAGATGGCAGCCAATCGCCAACTCGAGCGTTGATGCAAGAGTTGGCTAAGAGCAGCGACCCAGATTTGCCAGTTGTCCGGAAAAATCCATTTGTCGAACATAGGCTCTCCTTTGCTAGTGTGAGTTTTTTCTCTACTAAACACATCGGCAAGGATGAGCCATTTTTATTACAGTATAGGTTTATTAAAGAGCTAAACTAATCCCAATTTTTTTGGAAAGTACAGTAATATAGAAACAAACGATAAAGATTTTTACCTTACTTCCACTTCAACATATATCTGCCCAGGATAATGTTAACAGCTGGAGAATTTATTGTTTTTGACTACTGTTGTGAGGGCAAGTTTAGACGAATATCATCAATAAAGACCATACCCGAACCGCCCGTTGCACCTGTTTTTTCAATACCGATGCTAAAAGTCGTGATATTGCTTAGATTGGTATTAAAAGTAGCCAGGTCAATCGTAACTTCCTGCCAGACCGCCTGCGTCAAATCAACGCCGGATATCACTATCTTGGCGCTGTTAATCTTCACATACATCTGCTCGGTAGCAGGATTGTTCGGATCGCCATAAACCCACAGCGATAGTGTCTCAGGGTTGCCGATAGTCCAATCCCTACCGATTGACAGATCGCTCGTGCTCGCAGTCACTTCAGACTTACTTGCAGTACTATTGTCGTATACTAACGGCGCCGACTGTTCACCGCCATGAACGATACTGGTTTCCATAGAAGGCTTGTATGCCACGACATAACCCATCGTTGAGCCGTTGGTTGAAGGATTATTGTATCCATCTATCCACGTTTCATAGACCAGGTTGCTTCCATCTTCGCCTGTATCGATGTCATTGTAGGACTCGAAATCATCCACAACAAGATACGCGGTCGTCGGAAACTAAAAGCCGGACTCCCGGATTTGGCCCTGTCCATACCGGGTTTGATGTTCCTGTACAATACCATTTGTCACCAACTTTTATAATACAGTGATCACGCATAGAGATAGCTGTGTCTCTGGTAATGGGATTTGTATATCTGAACTCGTGTGTTTTGCCTTCTGGTGTTTGACTATCACTATTTTGTTGGGCTGAACATGCTATTGATATTCCAAAAAGACCAACAAACAAGAGTGTTTTTATTTCTTTCATTTTTAATTCTTTTAATCAGTTGTTTATTATACTGCTAATTATTTCATCTACATCCACTCAATATTGTTTTATTTTGAATACTTGCATCGTCATCAAGGAAACGCATAAAGTTAGGACAATAATTATATTCATAATTTTTTTATAAAAAACTATCCATGTATATTAATTCTAAAAGTTCAGGATAATCGCCAGCAAACACAGGATTCACATAGTAATTATTGCCCTTTTCGTTAGGCATTACCTGATATTGTGTCTTTGCTATAGATGTCAGTAAAACAAAACGCGTAATAATTAATACTGATATTTTCATATTCATCTATTTAATCTCAATAAATTCAGGCTCGTACGGTGCAATGACAAAATTGCCATCGTAATCTTTATCAAAAAGGATACTTCTTGATTTACCTTTCAATTCAATTTCTTTTGGTTCACCACTCACATTAAAATAAAGGAAATGTTTTTCATCTATTTGTCTTGCCATTACACCAGATGGTACATCAGGTCCTTTTTTAATTCCAAGTTCTTCAATAAGATCGTCAAGCAATCCTCCAAGTACTTCTCCATTAGCTGGTAACCCAACATAAATAGCATGGCCATTTCCATATTTATTGGAAGTCATTATCGGATAATCTTTATCAAGGCTGGTTATATTTCCAATAACCTCTGCACCTTTAAGGTCAATCAAATCAAAACGCGCGGATTCTGAATCAACGGCTTTTCCTTTATATGTAATTTCAAGTTTTTTTCCTTTGTAAGACTTTCTTGAAATTTCATTCATGACTTCTGTCTCTTCAAAGCTTCCAAGGCGAATACCAAATACATCGTTTAGCATACCTGGGCGTTTTATGGCAAAAACCTGCCCGTTTGTATCCACTATAGCTGAATTGCTGGTCATTACAACCGTTCCTCCATTTTTAACATAATTTCTTATTTTATTAGCGGTTGCCTCATCCATTACGGCAACGCCGGGAACAAACAGCAATTTATAATTTAATGTGCTTCTGCTGATTTCAACAATCCGGGCATCCATGTTTCGCCAGTAAAACATATCCCAACATGCCTGCAGTTGATTTTCATGCTGCTCGGGGAAATATTTACTTGCAATCTGGCTGGGAAACGAAAAAGCCAGTCCAACTTCTGCCTTAAGTTGGTAAGGGAAGAATTTTTCAATCTTTTTAAATTCCGTAGCGATTTTCTTGTATTCATCATATTTGCGGTTTGGAACACCGTCCCAGTCGATCATGCCCTCGAGATACTGTTCTTCGCCGGCCCACATACTTTGCCAGGTCCATCCGCAAACCATCTGGTTTCCATACATTAATGAAGCATACGCCGACTTTCGGATGGAATTGGGAACGGCTGTCATGGTTGTAAATTCATTGCACCAGAAAGGATTTGTGCTTTCAAATTGAATACGTGAGATTCCAAACGCGGCGTTCATAACACCCCAGTTAGTTGTTAAAGATGGGCCGGGATAGAAACCCTCACCTTCGCGGGTCATCTTCCCGGAGTAAGCTATCGGAGAATAGTCAAAATATTTCATCTGGCTGAAATACCACGCGTTAGTATTGGTTAATGCATTCGGAGCGTTAGTATTCACTTTGTCGAGCACTTTAAAAAGAAGCTGATTGATTTCATCGGAAACAAAACGCCTGAAATCAAGCAGCCGTTCGGGCACATCGGTAGTATGGGTTGCTACAGGGAAGCCAATTTCGTCCCATTGGTTTATCTTTCTTGACCACCGCTGCCCGGCCCAGGCTTTGTTTAAATTGTCAACTGTTACATATTTATTCTTTAACCATGCAATAAACCGTTGTCTGGCTGTTTCGGAATAGGAAATGCGGCCATCGCCCGATTCGTTGTCAATTCCAAAGGCCAGCAATGCCGGATGATTGGCATAACGTTTTGTCATAACATCGGTAAAGCGTAAGGCATATTTCTGGTACATAGGGTCGCCTACATCATCCATATAACGATGGTTTGGATACTGAACATTACCATTTTCATCAACAATGTCAATAGATGGATACTTGTGATGCAGCCAGATTGGGGCTGGCCGGATGGCTATATCAAGGATTACCTCAATTCCGGCCTCGTGTAACAAATCCATCACTTCATCAAACCATTCAAAGTCGAATTGCCCTTCCGTCGGTTCGTAGCTATCCCAGGCTAAATGGCCCATGCGAACCACTTTAAATCCAGCGTCTTTCATGAGTTGAATATCACGCTGTATTTTTTCAGGATTTTTATCATCATGAGGATGATAGTTGACTCCAACGTATAGTTCCTGAGCTACCGCTAATGAAATTGAAAAGCATAAACTTGTGATTAACAATAGTAGTTTGATTATTTTCACATGAACACCTTACTTGTTAATTGAGTAACTCCTGGCAAGTACAGTTAATTTGAACAAATTTTCAGCAGGATTTACATTTATAGCTTCTTATAGCATACAACCGGATCGCTTTTCCTATGGAATAATGTATTAGTCAAACTTCCAATAATTCAGTTCAAACAATTCACCTTCATCCCCTTTAAAAACGAAACACAAATCGTGTACGCCTTTGGTTTTGATGACTTTTGCAGAGAATATCTTCCAAGCATCGGAAGTATTGCCTATTTCACAAACTCCTAAAATCGGGCCGTATTGGTTTTCTAGACGGATCTCAATCTTTCCACCTGCCAGAGAAGCTGCGTGAACTTCATATGTTTTTGCCCCTTTGCCAAAATCAACACCTCTAACGATTAAGTAGTCTTCATTGTCAATTTCTGTTACAACCATTCCCAAGCTTCTCTTTTTTGTTTTCAGCCCTTCGCTCCAGGCAATGGTTTCAGCTTCGGTACACACGTAGGGATTGAGCGTGCCGATCTGCGGAACGCTGTCCGCCTCTTCCCACCAGGGAAGCTCCTGAATCGTCCCGAAACACCCACCGCGGAGTCTGGCCGTGCCAGACGAGCGTGTGGCCGATGACGACCATCTTGTTCTTCTCGCAGAAGGCCACATAGCTGTCGGCGGGCTCCCAGTTGTACTAGTTGAGCCGCGGATGGATGAGTTGCCACTTCATATCGTTCTCCGCAGTTGCCGTGCTGAAGTGTTTCTCGGCGATCGCGGCCGCATTGCGGTCCTTACCTGTTACTACGTTTCGATTCAAAGCCCCGCCGATCAGGAAGTGGTCCTTGAATACGTCTTTTAGCGCGGGCGCGGAGGCTGCCGCGCTGGTCTCGTCCGCTGTTTGCGGAATTATTTCAATCGCGTTGATCACCGGATTTTCTATCTGGATGGTAAAAACAATACGAAATTCTCCGTTGGTCACTTCCACGGGCACGGTTTCAATGTAGGCGCGATTGGGGCCGCCAGCCTTCTCCCAAATGTCGAAATCCTTGAACTCGTGTCCCTGCACATTGTAAGAAAAAACGCGTTCACCGGGGCCGGTAATGCCCTCGAATGTCTCGGCAAAGTAGAGCTTCGCGATATACTTGCCATTGGGAATTTTGCAGGAAAAAGAGTCCATTGCATAGTGTTCGCTCAAAAACAGGGCCGGATCCTTGGTCCCTTCAATCACCATCGAAGGATCGCGATCAATCGTGGCGCCTCCCTCAAAACCTTGATCCGGCAGCCAGACGTGGCCGTTCGAATCCGTAAATGGTTCGAATAGACCGGCCTTGATCCGGAGAGTCGTTGCGGAAGGTGCAGAGGTTGCCGCGCTTGTCTCGGCCGTTTTCAGAGTGGAGGCAGACGGGATGGGTTGATCTTGGAACAGCAACTGTGCGAATTCGTGCAAACTGCGACGCCAGCTCTGCCACTCGTGGGCCGTGTCGGGCGAGACGTAGAAATGAGTGTTGATGCCAGCCTCTTTGAGCGCATCGGTGTTCGCCTTGGGGTCGCCACCGAAGCCCCCACGGCCGCCGCTTCTGCGTTTTTCGAGTTCGCGGCTGCCGTAGCTGACGAACACCAGCTTGACCTTCTCCTTGAAACCGGGCGTATCGTTGACGTCATCTTGGGAGATGCTGCCGCCGCTGAAGATGCCGATGTGCGAGAACTTGTCGAGATTGGCCAGAGTGATACTCCTGGTCTGCATGCCGCCCATGGACAAGCCGGCCATGGCGCGATGCGGCTGATCGGCCAGGGTGCGATAGTTTGCATCGATAAAGGGGATCAACTCCTCGGTCATGATCCGCCCGAAGGTAGAGGCGAAGTCAAAGCCACCAAAGCCGCCGCGGCCCCCTCGCGCGCCTGCCCTTGCTCCGCGTGCCTGATTCGGATCGCCTGCCGGAGCCTCGTCGGTACGGCGAGCACCCATGCCACGTCTGCCGCCGCGGGGATCGCCTACATTGCTGCTGGCCATGACGATGATGAAGGGCTTGGTCTTGCCCTCGGCGATCAGGTTGTCCACGATCAGATTGGTCTTTCCCTGACTGGGCCAGCCGGTTTCATCTTCACCGCCGCCGTGTTGGAGGTACAGCACGGGATAGCGGGACGTAGTGTTCTTGTCATAGTCCGGCGGCGTGTAGACGAAGACACGCCGCGTGACATTCGTGACCTTAGAGTAGAAGAGGTTCTCGCGTATTTGCCCGTGCGGGACGTTCTTAAGGGCGTAGAAGTCCTGGTCCTTGGCGGGGGTTTCAACGCCGCTGCCCCAGCGGCTAGCGCCGTAAAAGTACAAGCTGCCGGGATCCGGAACTGCAGCCCCGTCGATCCAGATCTGGTAATAGTGGAAACCTTCGTCCTGGGGCCGCGATTCGCCGCCGGTCCAGACGCCATCGGCGCCCTTGGTCAGGGGGTATCTTACAGCTCCTATATCAAGCTCGACCTTCTGGGCCTGGAGCGCGGAGATGCTGGTGCGGACCCGGCCGTCAGAGGTAACCTGGGGATACTGCTTTCCAGGCTGATTGAGGGATGAGGGCTTCCAATCGTTCGCGTCCGCAGGCTGACTCGTCTGCGCCAGAGACAGCGAACTTGACAGAATCAGCAGAAACATGGGTATAGTCAGGTTACGTTTCATAATCTTTCTCCTTTCTCCTTTAATCCTTGAATAAAAGTGGGGCGAATTCACGCAGGCTTCGTCTCCAGGATAAGAACTCGTGAGCTGTATTCTGAGAAACATAGAAGACAGTGTTGATACCGGCTTGTTTCAACGCTTCGGCATTCGCTTTTGGGTCGCCGCCAAAGCCGCGACGACCGCCGCCGCGGTTGCCACCGAGTTCACGACTGCCGTAGCTAACGAATGCCAGCTTAACCTTTTCCTTGAAACCGGGCGTGTTGTTGACATCTTCCGGGGAGACGGTCCCGCCGCTGAAGAGGCCAATGTGCGAGAACTTATCGAGATTCTTCAGGGTGATCGTCTTTGTTTCCATGCCACCCATGGAGAGGCCGGCCATCGCGCGATGGGGTTGATCGGAGAGCGTACGGAAGTTGGCATCGATGTACGGGATCAGCTCGTCGACGAGAACCGTCTGGAATGGATCGATCTTGAAATTTCTGAGGCCACCGAACCGGATTTCGTTCGTCATGCCGTAGGTCATCACGATGAGGAAGGGCTTGATCTTGCCTTCGGCGATCAGGTTGTCCATGATCAGGTTGGCATGGCCCTGGTTGCTCCAGGCGGTTTCATCCTCGCCCCAGCCGTGCTGCAGGTACAGTACCGGATATCGTTCGGTCAGGTCCTTGTCGTAGTCAGGCGGCGTGTACACAAAGGCGCGGCGTGAGGTGTTGGTGCTCTTGGAGGGGAAGAGAATCTGTCGCACTTGGCCGTGGGGAACGTCCTTGAGGGCGTAGAAATCCTGGTCATGAGCGGGAATTTCTATGCCGCTTTCCCAACGGGTAGAACCGTAAAAGTTCAAGGTGCCGGGATCGTTAAATGTCCCTCCATCGATCGTGAGATGGTAGTAGTGAAAGCCTTCATCCAGCGGCTTCTGGGTGACACCCGTCCAGACGCCATCCTCGCCTTTGTCGAGGGAGAAGCCGCCCCGTTCTCGTCCGCCCAGACTCACCCTGACGCTCTGGGCTTCGGGTGACACGATGCGAAATCGAGCATAGCCTTGGGAATTAACCTGCGGATACTCCTGGCCGGGTTGGTTCAAGGTTGATGGCTTGAAGTCTTCTTTAACCGTTGGCTGGTCTGTTTGGGCTATACAGATCACGCTTGTTAACGCCATTACCAATAAAATCTTGAACAGCTTGTTCATTTGATAACCTCCTTAATAAATCACTTCTCAGATTTAATGTTAATAGATGCTTTTCTTGTCACGTTTCTTACTTATAAAAGCGATTGCACTTATCGTGTAGTGCGTTAGGGTTGCTCGTCACCAGTGCCGCCGAAACAGCCCCAACAGCATCGGTTTCGTATTTTCATTTCCATTGTCGGATTACTTTCAATAGTTTCAGCTATTTCAGTATTACCAAGATTTGCACCGAACACCTGCTGTCAATAAACATGATACTGAGCTAAAACTAAAAAAATGTCGAAACCGATAAGATCAGTTTTCTACTGCATTGCTACGGAATTGACAATGCACTTACTCTGCGAAAATTTCAATACCGTTGATCACCGGATTTTCTATGTCAGGTGTAAACGTAATTCTCAGCTTGCCGTCGGTTACCTCAACGCCCTTGTACTCTCGCTGGATCGCCTTGTACGGCCCGCCGGCCTCCTTGAACATGTCGAAATCCTTCTCAGGCTTCTGTCCCTGCACGGCAAACGAATACACCCGCTGACCAACGTCAGTAATACCAGTGAAAGTCTCGGCAAAATGCAGACGAACAGTGTACTTGCCATTAGGAAGATTGAACTCATACGCGCTCATGCTATAACGCTCGGTCTGGAAGATCTGAGGGAACGCAACATTCGGAACTTCGTAAACCTCTGTCCGCTCGACGGTCATTCCGTCCAGCGAACTCAGCGATGCACCGGGAGCCTTGACTTCATCGGGCAGCCAGAGGTTGCCATCCTTGTCGGTGTATGGCTGATAGGCCCCACACGCGACCCGGATTACCAGCTTTGTTCCAGCCGGCTTGGTTGCAGTCGGAACCGTTGGAGGTGCGGGCAGCTTTGGCGAAGTCGTCTTGAAGATGTGTTGGGCGAAGAGATACAGGTTGTTGGCCCATTCGGTTCCATCGTGGCCATTGGAATCCACGTGCCAGATGTGTGGCACACCTTTCTCTTTGAGGTAGTTATGGACGCCCTTGCTTACGCGGATTAGACCGTCCTTGTTGCCACAGGCAATCCACAGCAGTTTTAATTTTTCCTTGGCAGCCACTGGATCGGGCAGGAATTCGACGTCGTTGTACATCCCACCGAACTTGTTCGTATTCGGGGCTGAGGAGAACCCACCAACATAGGCAAAGGTCTCGATGTGATACATGCCGATGTTCAAGGACTGGCCGCCACCCATTGAAAGACCGGCCAAGGCCCGATGTTCGCGGTCGGCATATACGGAATAGTGGGACTCGATGTAGGGGATGATATCCTTGATCAAGTCGTTCTCGAAAGGCTCTCCCCAACCCCCGAATCCGCCGCCCATGCCTGGTCCACTGCCTCCAGCCCCGCCGTCGACTGTTACACTTGCATTGCCGTTGGGGAAGACGACGATCATCGGCTCAATCTTGCCATCAGCCAGCAGGTTGTCGATGACGTTATCGGCGCTACAGGCTTTTATCCATTCGAGGTCGTTGCCGCCGATACCGTGCAGTAGATAGAGCACTGGGTATTTATGGTCGGTCGAATAGCCGGACGGCGTGTAGACACGCATCTGCCGACGCGCTCCGGGGGTCTTGGAGTCATACTGAACCACCGTCACCTCGCCGTGAGGGATGTTATCGCGCTTAGCTCTGAATCCCGCGGGCGGATCGTCGAAAGCAGGTTTATCATCCGGGCCAAGCTCGATTGGTCCGCCAAAGCCGCCTCGGCCACCACCTCTACGAGTGCCAGGTGAGGCCGAGTCGCTGCGTACAGCAGCCGACACCACAGGCGGAGTGACGGAGGTGGGCTGATCATCCTTGAATAGCAGTTGAGCAAATTGATGCAGGCTTCGCCGCCAGCTCTGCCACTCGTGGGCGGTCAGTGGGGATACGTAGAAATGACTGTTAATGCCAGCTTCCTTGAGTGCATCAGTGTTCGCTTTGGGGTCGCCACCGAAGCCACCACGGCCACCGCTTCTGCGGTTGTCAAGTTCGCGGCTGCCATAGCTGACGAACACGAGTTTGACTTTCTCCTTGAAATCGAGCATATCGTTGACATCATTTGGGCTGATGCTGCCACCGCTGAAGATGCCAATATGGGAGAATGTATCAAAGTGGGCCAGTGTGATGGCTTTGGTCTGCATACCACCCATGGATAATCCGGCCATGGCCCGATGCGGTTGATCGGCCAATGTGCGATAGTTGGCATCGATCATAGGGATAATGTCCTCCAGCAGGGTCTTTTTGAAAGCGTCGGACCAGCCTGCCGGGGGCCAGCCACCGTGACGCTGCCCACCTGCACCACGTCGGGGCGGGCCAGCCATTGTCCAAGTGCCATTGTCCATGACGATGATAAATGGCGTGGCTTTACCATCGGTAATCAAATTGTCCATAATAAGGTTGGTCTTTCCCTGGTTAGGCCAGCCGGTTTCGTCTTCGCCGCCACCGTGTTGGAGATATAGCACGGGATAGCGTCTTGTCGTATCCTTGTCATAATCCGGAGGGGTGTATACGAAGCAACGACGCATGGTGTTATTGCTCTTGGAAAAGTATAGTTGCTCGCGTATCTGGCCGTGAGGTACGTCCTTGAGGGCGTAGAAATCCTGGTCCTTGGCGGGGATTTCAACACCGCTACCCCAGCGGCTGGCGCCGTAGAAGAACATGCTGCCTGGGTCCGGAACCTGGGCACCGTCGATATTGAGCTGGTAATAGTGGAAACCTTCATCCTGTGGCTTCGAGTCGCCTATCCAGGCGCCGTCTTCGCCTTTGGTCATGGGGTATCGAACGCCGCCTATGTCGAGCAGGACGCTCTGGGCATCAGGTGCGACGATGTGTGCGCGCACACAGCCTTCGGAGTTAACCTGGGGATATTGCTTGCCAAGCTGATTGGAAGACGCCGGTTTGAAGTCTTCTTTAATCGTTGGCTGGTCTGTCTGAGCTAAACAGGTTCCACCTGTTATTACAGCCGCTAATAAAATGAATATAAGCCTGTGATTCATTTGATGACCTCCTGAATTATTTAGTTTTTCCCATATCTGCAAAATACATTGACTCAAATTATCTATTGTTTTTTCCTTAAAAAGTAGCTACGTAAATTCATATAAGCTTCATCGCCATGTCAACCATTCTTAAACAGTCACGGGTAACTTGAAGTAGGTACAAAGAATTGGAACAATCTCTAATGCCACAAAGTTTTGTCTCATAACGATCCTTCCTTCCCCAATAGACTGTACCTGGCTGATACTGCTATTCCTTGCCAGAATGATATGTTCTTCAAACCGACCTGCAACCCACGAAAGTCCAAAACTTCTCGGCCACTGCTTTTGACTCGGCAAGGGCACTACTCATCGACATAATACCGCTCAGAAGTGTCAGAAGCGAGATAAAAAATGGAATACTGGCAAGATTTTTTATCTCACCGGTAGTAAAATGCGCGGGTATAATCTGCGCGACGGTCGCCTACCGGCTTAAAAATGCGCATGTACGAGTATTATCCGAGCACAATCGTCTTCACCTAACACGCTGACAGATTTAACTAAAAACCACAACAATGCAACCAAAATCCGCAGGTTTGACCCAAACTTTTTACACTATATCAACCGTTCTATATTATATATATTTGGGGATAATAAATCTCTTAGGAGATAAATATAAAAAAAGGGCTTATACCGAGTTTTTCGATATAAGCCCCGAATCTTACTAAAGAGATAATCCTGTTTTCTTTACCTGATGATGTAAATCCAATGACCATCTCTTCATTTACTATTGTGAAGGCAAGATTAGACGAATATCATCAATAAAGACTACGCCTGAACCGCCCGTTGTACCGGTTCTTTCGAAACCGATACTAAAAACGGTAACATTGTTCAAATTCGTATTCAACGCAGCCAGGTCAATTGTTATTTCCTGCCAGGTTTCCTGCGTTAAATCGGGATTGATTGTTACCTTGACATTATTGATCTTCACATACATCTGCTCGGTAGTTGGATTCGCCGAATCACCATAAATCCACATCGATAGGGTCTCAGCGCCACCGATAGTCCAATCCCGTCCAATCGACAAACTATTTGCGCTGACCGTTATTTCCGAGTAACTTGCCGTACTGTCATCTAAGAACAAAGGTGCCGATTGCTTGCCGCCGTGGACGATATTGGTATCAACGAAGTGTTCACCGTTGGCAAAATCAGGCTCAGCGTAACCCATAGTCGAACCATTGACATTAGGATTGTCATATCCATCTTCCCATATCAAATAAATCCTCTTGCTGCCCGGCTGGTCCGGATTGATGTCATTGTAGGACTCGAAATCATCCACAATAAGATATGGTAGTACTGTAAAGATCCAGACTCTACCCTTTCTTACCGTTGAATCGGTATTGATCTGGTCGATACGCCAGTAATAAACCTGGTCGGGATCTACACCTTCAGGCGGCATGTAACTGTTAGCATCCTGCCGGTTTCGATATATGCCTGTGGTATCGGATGCATCGGCGGCATCTACAGCGGTTTCATCAGTGCCGAAATACACATCATGTTGTACAGCCTCATCTCCAGGCGTCCAGCTAAGAGGCAAAGCATTTTTTAAATCTGTTATTGTTCCATTGGGTGGAACCGGATTCCAGGCACGCAACGGGTCAATTCGCATTACTGTCTTAATCTCGTCCTGCATTAGTGCCTTGTCATAGATGCGAAAATCATCCAATAATCCGGTAAAGTATGCTTCAAGGCCATATATCTGACGGCCAAGCGTGTTGCTTGTGACGTTGCTGAGGTCTGTCGGCAGGGTTCCCGTAGCACCCTCTGCAACAACCGTATCGTCAAGGTAAAGCTGCATATATCGACTTGCACCATCTATCACAACGGCTACATGATGCCATCCGATTGTAAGTGTTGAAGGTGCTTCTAATATATCCGTCTCAGTACCCGGGTACGGATCAGTGAAATCCGTTACAATAGCAAAAGTCAGGGGGCCTTCCATGTCAGAGCGCGGTGTCAGGGCCATGTAATCAGAGAATCCGTCGGGGTTGAAAAAGGCGAATATACGCTGCCAGGGACCACCCGCGTTGGGGAAATTGACCCACGTTGAGATTGTGCAACTGGCCAGAGAGGTGATAAGTGAGTCAATCGGCAAATCTACATAGTTGTTTACACCGTCGAACTCGAGTGCGCCGCCATCAAAACCGTACACCCAGATTGGACCGCCGTAGATAGTACCATGTCTATTATAGCCAGACCAGTCCACGGCCCGGGTACCCGAGCCCGCATCAAGCCTCCACCAACCGACGAGGTTGGGATCGCTGATAGGTATATCCGGTATGGTTGAGAAGCTCCAGATATCACCCACATGCGTATTCGTACCATCATACTCATCGACACGCCAGTAATAAGTCGTGTCATAATTCAATGTCTCCGGCTCGTATGTGGTTGTTGTTTGAGCCGTTGATTTCAGTATTAGATTATTCGGGTCTGTACCTAAGTACACATCATGCGTCTGTGCTCCTAAACCAGCGTTCCAGGCAAGAACGATATCAAGGTCAAGGTATTTGGCTTCGTTTATCGGCGCAGGTATATAAGCCTTCAAGGGCTGAACCATGAAACTCCAGACCTCACCCGGCCAGATAGTATCCCCATCGACCTCATCCACTCGCCAATAATAGGTTTGTCCGTATTCCAGGGGATCGGCTGGGACGTACGTGCTTTCACTCTGACCCAGGCTGACCCGTACATTCGGATGATTATCGGCGGTTGCTGCACTTACGTCATCCATCGTTGCTCCCAGATAGACATTATGGGTTACAGCGCTGCTTCCGGGATTCCAGCTAAGGACAGGGTCAGAACCCACAGAGCCACCATCAGCCGGATCCGGTTGCCAGGCACTGGTGGGCGTCATTATAACTTGTATCTCGGCCTGTGATAACGCCTCGTCATAAATCCGAAAATCGTCAACCTTGCCCGTAAACCAGTTGCGTCCGATAGCGCTACAACCGTTGTCACCTGCTATATTTAAGGGCATATTGGTTTGGTTATACGGCAGAGGAGCTCCCTCGACGCTATCTGCTTCCTGACCATCTATGTATAGTCTCAATGTGGTACCGTCATACGTGGCAGCCACATGCATCCAGGTTTCGGGTACGAATGGAGCTGCGACATAGCTGGCAACAGCGGCCCCATTTCCCGAGCGGACACCGAAGACCAGGTTGTCCTCCAGCTTTGGGGGACCACCGAGATTACCGGCATCGGGCTCACCTTCCGTCACACCCAGATACCAGTTCGCCCATGCAACGCAGCCCCGGCCACTGAATAAAATGAGTCCGCCGGAGGTGTTCACGACATTCACCCAGACCGCCACCGTATATTGTCCGGTACTACGCAGTTGCAGTTCC
>Ga0315551_10000906_pt1 | contig 23191 bp, 14 predicted proteins | sample SalMarSW160290MG_FD_203678 | JGI IMG/M metagenome (GOLD analysis project Ga0315551, IMG submission 203678) | Salt marsh sediment microbial communities from the Plum Island Ecosystem LTER, Massachusetts, United States - Salt Marsh Sediment SW1602-90 ...
TCAAAAATGTTTATCTTGTTTTCTGGCCTGAGCTTACTCAAGTCAGGCCGGAGTAGCCATCGTATATTTCAACCTCCAACTATAGATGGGACATCGTCAGAGATAGTGTTCGTATCCGAACAGGACCTATCTCCGAGGCTCTGCGGCGGCGGTAACTTGGGTTTGCTGGTCTTACCCTAACAGAGCAAGAATAACTTTGCCCTCATTTCTTCCGAGGGCCGCCGTAGTATAGATAAACACGCCCCTGATTCGCCCCGGCTGAGAATACGGCTAAGAATACGCGATAGCGTGGGGGATTGCCGATCAGTTGGTAGGCACGTCCTTCTTTTGCCCCGGCTTTGTATCCGGGAGCTCCAACAACAAGATCATCGAAGCCGTCGTTGTTGACATCGCCACAAGCTAATCCAAGGCCAAAATAATCGTTGGGATTTTCTCCGGTGAAAATCCTGCCTGGTTTTGGATCAGGGCTGGCCAGTTCGTTGCCCCAATAGACATATACCCTGCCAACCAGTTGTCCAGAGCCACTAGCTCCAATGATTAGGTCGTTCACGTTGTCACCGTCGATGTCACCACAGACCTCTCGAACACTAGAGAGACCAACTTCAACTTCACCATTAAAAATCATATCCGGATCGGCATCCAGGCTCTTTTTCGAGTTGCCATAAAAGAGATAGGTACGACATTGCTCATCATTGTAATCTCGGGTGCCGATAATGACATCATCATAGCCGTCTTTATTCTGGTCAACACATACTATGCCCTGCCCAAAACCAGGACTTTTAGACTTTGCTTCAAAGATAACATCGGCTTTCGTATCCATATTCGATCTACTGCCGCCCCAATAGAGATATGCCCGACCTTGGTTGTGATAAGTTCTAATGACTATGTCTCCGTAGTCATCGTTATCAACATCACCACAGATAATGGTGTAGCCGAATCGATCCCCTGGGTTTTCTGCGGTGAATATTAGATCATAAGACGTATCCATCAATTCCTTTGTGTTCCCATAGTAGAGGTAAGCCCGACCTGTCCCGTCACCTGGGTACCAGTATGCACCCAGGATAATGTCGTCATAGCCGTCATTGTCTATATCATAGACAGCAGAACTCATACCAAACCGTGAGCCTTTCTCGTTCTCTCCGGTAAAGATCTTATCCGGATTGGCATCCATAGAAGTACGGTCACTGCCCCAATAGAGATATGCACGACCTCGCTGCTCGCTGTAAGCGCATGCTCCAATGATGATATCCTCATAACCATCACTGTTGATATCGCCACAGGCAATACCGTCGCCGAAATAATCGCCCTCATTCTGTCCTTCGAGAATTAAATCGGCAGTCGTGTTCATGTCCGGCCCACCGTAGAACAAGTACACTCGGCCTCGACTGTTATTGTATTTCGTCGCCGCTATAAGTATATCGTCATATCCATCTCCATCGACATCGCCACAGACCGTGCGAAGGCCGAACCAACTGTTCGGATCTCCGTCAAAGATCAGGTCCGGGACTTTTGACTCGGTTTGTTTTCTTTGTTGAGCCAACTGCAGGAGAGTTCGGCCCGACTCGGTTCGAATACTGCTATTAGCCCCTTTGTTTATAAGCAGTTCGGCGACTTTATAGTCATGATTGACTGCGACGTACAAAGGAGTGTGACCCTGTTTGTCCTTTGCATTGATGTCGGCGCCCCTGGCGATTAGCAATTCTGCTGCATTCTTGTTGCCAAACTGTGCAGCATAATGAAGGGCGGTAAATCCGGAATCATCATCCTTCTCATTGATCTTGGCGCCTTTGTCCAGAAGGAGTCCGACAATATCTCGATCAGCCGACTCGGCGGCCAAATGCAACGGTGTCCGCCCTTCTTTGTCCTTCAAGTTGACATCCGCCCCCTTGGCTAAAAGCAGCTCAACCGTATCCTTCGACTGCAGGGAATTGGTGTAATCGGAGTTCCTCATGTCCAGCATTGCATTCAGGGCAGTCTGACCTCTATCATTCTTGGCACTGATATTGGCGCCTGCTTCTAACAGCAACCTTACGGCTTGTGTTCTGCCTGCTATAGCTCCAGACATTAAGGCTGTCTCTCCACGCTGGTGCTTAGTATCCACTTTGGCGCCATTGGCAATCAGAATCTTCAGATAATCCAAATCATCATTGTGAACTGCAAAGTACAGTGGCGTGTATCCCCATTTGTCTGTAATATTTACATCAGCACCACGCTGAATGAGAAGGTCAAACAGGTCTCTGCGCTTTTGGCGAACGGAATTGTAAAGAAGAGGCCAGTACCCGGCATTGATATCGGCACCTCTTGCGATCAGCAATTCAGCCATCTTGCTGCTGTTGCTGACGGTGTTTGTTTCCGCTAAGGGTCCCCAACCCGGCGTAGTCTCTACGTTTACGTTTGCTCCGTGGTCAATCAGGTATTCCGCTATGGCCGTATTGTTTTTATCAACTGCCCGACACAATGGAGGCCATGATCCTGCATTGACATCGGCGCCTGCTTCGACAAGCAGCTTTACCAGGTCCATATTGTTTGAATCGACTGCATAGTACAGTGGAGTGTCATCCGCAATGTTCTCTTTCTCTGTTGTACTGGTATCACCCCACTTGGCATTGATATCGGCACCTTCGGCGATAAGTAACCTGACCTGTTCCACATCCGCCTTCTTTACCGCCTCGAAAAGCGATTTGTTTTTCTTTGCTTGTTGAGCGCGCTCTATCATAAGCGTTGTTGCCGGGATAGTTCTACTTTCTAAATACTCATCGAGAAGTTTCTGAAACGCAGACAATGCAGCATCGAACCGTTTTGATTCGAAATATAACTGTCCGATCCAGTATTGAGCATTCTGGGCGATTTTACTGTTCGGTGACAAGCTTATTACTGTCTGGTATTCGACAATTGCGGCATCGTAATCGGCGAGTATATGCAGCTCATTTGCCTTTTGAAAGTGTTGTTCGGCCTCTGGATTCGTCTCTGATTCATTACCTGCCAATGATAGAACAGGTAATACGAGGACAACTGCAAGAATCCAGCATATAGTTAGTGAGAATAATCTTTTATGATTCATTTTCATTTCCTTTTAGTTTGCGGTGCTGATTGACTGCGCCATATTCATTAATTGTGAAAGTTCGGTATTACCGATCAAGACATAAGAACGAGCATCATCCCTCCACGCAAGAATGGTTCCCCCTGCTTGCTCGGTGTTGCGATATACGGCATATTCCCTGAAATCCTGCCGCGATAGCCCTCGCTGCCCATTCAAAGGTTGCTCGAACAACGATACTGAATTGATGCCGTCGGTATACAGCAATTGCAAAGCGTCACGACCCTCAATCCTTCTGATCTGGTCGAGTTTATAGTAGGGATGAAGCCACGGCGGCGCCACTAAATCAAAATTGGTGGTTTCTTTGGCTTTAGAGAGGGACAGCGTGTGACCATTTGATATCACAGGAGCTTCGGACGAGTCGATTTGGTGCTGAGAAGAAGGTCCTCTGACAATTATGCCGGGATGCATGGTTTCCGGCAGGCCATCAAGAAGTTCGTAGTACAGAATGTCGTCTTGTCTCACCTGTATTTGCATCGGCTCTGGCTGAGCCGAACTCAGAGATGCGCGCCGAGCTACAACATCCTGGTGTTCTCTGGTATAAAAGTTAATAATGGCTGAATCATCGGTTTGGACAGTAGCCGCATCTTGTCTGGCCAATTCCAGCTCATGTTTTAAGCCCGTGACTTCTTTTTGGGATCGGATCAAGGCAATCACCAACGAGAAGATAATCAGGAATGACGCAGCCAACCCACCGGCCCACACTAACCGTCGGAACCTGCGCCAAGATCGTACGTTGTTTTGAACCGTTTCCAGCTTGCTGGATTTTTCCAAAGTAGTCTCCAACGGTTTCATAAAGCCGCCGTTGAGTAACTCAGTAAGGTGCTGGTCCAAGAGACTCTGCCTTGCAAAGACCTCTGCATTCTGCTGAGACTCAGCCAGCCAGGCGAACAACTCTTTGATTTCGTTGGCGTCAAGACTCCCATCGAGATACCGATCAATTTGCTGACTTCGATCTTTCATAGGGCTTTCTCCGCACTCAAACGACGATCAATACACTCTCGTAATGCGGAACGCACACGATATAGCAGCACACTAATAGCACTGGCAGATTTCCGTAATCGCTCGGCAATCTGTTTCAGTTCTAACCCCTCATCGTAACGCAATAGCAACGCCCTGCGACCCTCACCACTGACCTTTTCAACACAGTGGGCTAGTGCATCCTTCATGTCCTGAACATGAGGATCAAGTTTTTCAAAAGCACTCGACACTTGATCGATTGCATCCTTGAGTATCAGATCCCGATCGCGATACTTGTTCCGCAAGTGAGTCCAAACGACTCGTCGGGCAATTCCTAGGGCCCACCCGATGAATGGTTGCGTTGAATCATAAGATGAATAGCGATCAACAATCACCAACGCCACTTCCTGAAGTACGTCTTCGGCTTCCATAGAATCCCGTATTAAGCTGCGTACGAAACGCTCCACCGAAGGCTCGGCCCGAGTCCAGTCAACAGTCATACGTTTAATGTGTTGATTATCAGTCATATCACCAGTGTATTGTCGATTTAGTCAGATCCATTACATGAAAATCTAAAAAAAGAAAAAAAAGTGATTGCCCAAGGGGATTGCACATGAAGTTGGTGTACTGACTATTTATGGAGGCTATCGCCCTTAACTGTACGATAGACAGAGCGTATGCAACACCGATAGGTTCAACGTTTCAAAAAAGTGGTAACTTCAATCATGACAAAGGTTTCGAGCCGCAACCGTAAAGCAGCCAAAACAGTATGTACCGTTTTAAAACGGTATAAAACGGTAGTAAGATATTTGGAGTGATTATGTCTTAATGCGTAAGTCGTTTTGATGAAATAACTTACAACTCCCCGAGTAGGGCTCGAACCTACAACCTAGCGGTTAACAGCCGCTCGCTCTACCAGTTGAGCTATCGGGGAAATCTCATACAACAAAACGAGCAACACCTTCACATTACCCGCATGCACGTCCTCAGATTATTATCCAACAGCAACTAAACCACAACAACTTTCTCAGGATCCGCCTCTTTTTGCCGATAGGTTAGGAAAAAGTGTTCTGCAAACCAAAAACATTTGGCTACATTATATCGGACACTGGACAAATGCCTGATTGTGTTGTACTTTACCCAGCTTACGAAAGCTTTGCTACGCTTTATTACAGCTACCTCTTGCAAAATCGCTGCCTATTGTAGCAACGCAGAGGCTGAAGTGCAATATTACAGGAACAAGAAGGTAGATTTGCGCGTCTTAACTAAGTTATAGGGCATAGATTCTTTTTAACTTATAGGTTCTTGCTAACATGGCCAAAGATATACTCAATGTTGGCGATTTCACCATAATCCGGCGAATCGGAACCGGTGCTCGCAGCACAATTTATCTTGCAAAGAATCAGGAGGATGAAACAACTGTAGCCCTGAAGCGAGTAATATACGAAAAACCTGAGGATTTGAGGGTTTTCGAACAAACCGAGAACGAGTATAGAGTCGCAAGGCATATTGATCATCCTTACGTGCGTAAATGTTACAAGCTCAGGAAGATCCGCAGCATGTTCAAATTAAGAGAGATGTTACTTTCTATGGAAATGTTTGAGGGCACAACCCTCGAAGACGGCCCCACTCTAAGCCTCGGCGATGTCTTACTCGTGTTCAGAATGGTTGCAACCGGCTTAAACGCCATACATCATCAGGGATATGTCCACTGTGATATGAAGCCCAACAATATTCTCATCAATAAGTCAGGCTCAATTAAAATCATAGACCTCGGCCAGAGCTGCAAGATAGGAACAATCAAGTCGCGTATCCAAGGCACTCCCGATTACATCGCACCAGAACAAGTCAGGCGAAAATCACTTGGCCCCAAAACCGACATCTTCAATCTCGGCGCGACAATGTACTGGGCTCTCACTGGAAAGAATATCCCTACTCTGATACCCAATCAGAAAACCGGTTCGAGACTCGTCGTGCCAAAGACCTGTCCGGCACCCCACGAGCTAAAGAACAAAATTCCTGTTGGAGTTTCTAAGCTCGTAATGGATTGTGTCAAAGACGACCCTGCGCAGCGTCCAACTAATATGATGGCTGTCATACAAAGGCTGGACCTGATGATACACACTATTTTCGTTGGCAAAATAAAAGCAACCAAAGATGCCCCAAACAATAATTGATATGCTCAAAAAGGGCAAAGGTGCCAATTATGCAGATGAATTCCGACGCGGTAATCTGATCAGCCTTCCACCTGATGGCTCTATTGTAGTAACCGGAGACATCCACGGCCACCGGCGGAATTTTGAAAGAGTGCTAACCTTTGCAGACCTTCCCAATAATCCCAAAAGACACCTCGTCCTGCAGGAAATTATCCACGGCGGTCCACAGGATACCAAAGGTGGCTGCTTATCATACAAATTGCTATTTGATGCCGTCCGCTATAAATTGGACTTTCCCAGCCAAGTCCACATAGTCACGGGAAATCACGATACCGCCTTCATAAATGACTCTGAAATAATGAAAGATGGTAAAGAAATGCACAGCGCAATGTGCCAGGCTCTGCAACGCGAATTCCACAACGCCTACCCCGATATAAAAACCGCCATAAAAGAGTTGTTGCTATCGCAACCTTTAACAGTCAAATGTCGCAACAAAATATGGATCTCGCATTCACTGCCCAGTGACAGATTTGTTGACAAATTTGACCCCGATATCCTTCGCAGCAAAATCACTCCAGATGACTGCCGAAGGCCAGGCTCCGCTTATCTGTTAACCTGGGGCAGAAGGCACAGTCAAGCCTCGCTCGACAAAATGGCAAAGCTTTTCGACGTCGATTTCTTTGTTCTGGGCCATCAGCCTCAACCCAAAGGTTGGTACCAGGCGGCAGAGAATGCACTAATCATCGCATCCGACCATAATCACGGATACCTGCTTTCCATAGACCTGGCAAAGAACTACACTATCACTGAGCTAATCGAATCCTTAGTACCGCTTGCTTCAATATCCTAACAGTTAAAGTCTAAAAGTAACGCAAATGACCGGAACAAAGACATGGCCGCTGTACATAGATAGCTCCTGGGCCCCGCCTGTTTTTTATAGTTGAGCAATCGGATACAAACCGAATCCCCGGTGACATTTTTTCCTTTTTCCAAAGCGTAGCCGAGTTCGGCAAAAGCAACGTACTACCGGAGGTGATTCAGTCAGTTCTGGTTATGTCCACTTCGAACTCAACCAAAGAAAACGCTGGCTTTTTCTCCCAATTTTACTAAGTTAATAACATCGCTTTCTGTGCACGTACGTAATGGGCGATACGTGATAATTTGTGTAATTGAAACTAAAAAATCAGGTTCAGAATGGACTGGTATTTCTATATAGCCCTGGCTGCAATTTTGCCACAATTACTATCCTTATTGCAGTCGTTTCACAACTACCACTTTGCGAGATCAAAACTCAGAAAGAAACGTTCATGGCACCTTTTACACACCGTCCTCATCGTACCCTGCAAAGGCCTGGATTCGGAGTTCCATAAGAACATCGCTTCATTCTTCAATCAGGACTATGAAAATTATGTACTCTGGTTTGTTGTCGCCGAAAAGTCCGACCCTGCATACGATGAACTACAAAAGTTAAAAGAACAATTGGTCTCAAGCTCCAAAGCCCAAGATGTGCAGATATTCATCGCCGGTCACACCGACTCGTGCAGTCAGAAGATTCACAACTTATTGTACTGTTACAATTTTATTACCAACGATGTTGACGTCCTGGCCTTTGCCGATTCCGACATCTGCGTTCCCGATTACTGGTTGAGTCAGTTGGTCTGGCCGCTCCGCCTAACAAAAAATGGCGCCGCCAGTGGCTATCGCTGGTTTATCCCAAGAAAGAACAACCTTGCTACGCTCGCCTTGTCAGCTCTAAACGCCAGGGTCGCGCAATTGCTCGGCAACACGCCCTTCAATCAAGCCTGGGGTGGCTCCATGGCCATCCGCGCAGACGACTTTCGCCGTCTGGGCCTTGATAAAATCTGGCAAACCGTATTAAGCGATGACCTTTCACTCAGCCGCGCCGTAAAAAAAGCCGGACTAATAGTTGCATTCGTTCCCACCTGCTTAGCCGCCTCTTACGAAACAACTACGTGGAGGGGTCTGCTCGAATTCTGCCGTCGACAACTTCTCATTACCCGCGTGTATGCGCCGCTGACCTGGTCCTTTGGGCTCTTAACCAGCTTATACTCTGCATTGGGTTTATGGGGTGGAACTGCTCTTGCCTTCTTTATAGCAATACACCATGTGAAATTTCACATATTCAATTTCCAATTCTCAGCGCTTCCTCTCGCTGCCGCTGTGCCGACAATTTTCTTCATAAGCCAATTATTCCGGGCAATAATGCGCTGGAAAATGGTCACCATCTTGTTGCCGAAAGACCTTCAGCGGCTCAGACCTGCAACAATCATCGACATGCTCGCCTTTTGGCTTTGGTCTCTACTGCTGCTATTTTGCATCATCACTTCAGCCTTTGGCAGAACAATCCGCTGGCGAGGAATACGCTACAAGCTGGTCAGCCCGACCAAGACTATTATCCTCCCAGAGCAATAGCAACCGACAGCTTGTTCCTTCACAACACCCTGCAACCGCAACCCAAATTCAACCCGCTTACAATAGCTGCCGTTAGCACATTTTCTTCAATAAATGCTATATCACCATTAGCTACTGCTCATACGTATCCTATAAATTAGATGTGCTAAATATGAGAGCACGGATATTTTGGATTGTCTTATCGCTGGCAGATGCTTAGCCCCCAAATCTTGACTGTCGTCAGACAAGTTTATTTAGGGGTTATACTTTCTATTCCAGGTCAGCAATGTCGCTCTGTGGCTCGCCAACGAGATATATCCTGTTCTTACCGCTGCGTTTCGCTTCAAGAAGCGCAGAATCTGCCCGCAGAAAAAGCCGCTCTATAGTTGAACCGTCACGAGGAAAGCTTGCCAATCCCCCACTTATGGTCAGAATCCCCTCACCTTTCGGACCTAGCAAATGCAGCTCTGCCTTTTCGAACTCCTTCCTGAAGCGTGTTGCTATGAAAATCGCCTCGCTGGGATGGTCAGCCTTTGCCGAACGCCTTTCTTTTTCAGCTCCGGATGATTTTGCTATAGGCTCATCCCAGAAAACAACCGCAAACTCATCTCCTCCGATTCTTCCCACAACATCGTGTGCCCTGCAGCATCGCCGCATCAGAATCGCCGCTTGTTTTAGAATCTTGTCACCTGCGACATGCCCATAAACATCGTTGTAATGCTTGAAGTTGTCAATGTCAAAAACAAGCAACGTCACTCGCCCAGTTTCTTTCTTAGCGTGCTCCAAAATCTGCCTGGAGAACTCCCATATATACCTTCTGTTTTTCAGGCCTGTCAAGTCATCCTCAGTAGCCAACTTCTCAAGCTGCTTCATCCGCCTCTCAAGCTCAACATCCACAGCAGCAGCCGAGACACTTACATCCTGTGCACCTGCCTTGCTACCAGCAACAAAGTCGTAGAACATCTTGGCTTGTATAGGACAAATCAGATAATCATCCGCCAGACTCGTACCGTCGACAATCGAATTTATAAGCTGCCTTACAATCGGCTCCTCATACATCTCTGCCAGAAGAACTATCTTTGCACCCGCACTAACCTCCCTTAAAGACTTCAAAGCAGAACTCAACCTGCCTGATGTCCCATAAATTACAACTCCAATCGCTGCAAAACCGTTCTTCGCTGCTGCATAGATTCCGTCCGCAGTATCATCTCGAACTTCCCAACCGCGTTGTCTGACATTATCAGGATCCAAAAATGCCTTGTCTATGTCCCCTACCAACAAAATCTTCTGCTCACTTATATCAGACGAAATTGACTCATCAGTTGTACCCGTCATACTTGTTTTCCTGAATCCTGTCAAAATTGCAAAGCTCACGTTCGAGAGGCTATCACTCGTTACTCTTTATTATAACAAAGCTTACAAATAAGTCAAATCGGTTGGTGCTCACTTGTAACCACTCTAACACTCCACTGCTCTGCTAACTTGTTACCCAAGTCTCGCCAAATAAATGGCAAGAACCTGAGTACCTTTCGAAAAACGCCGCTCCTACTCTGTTAAAACAGCATACCTTGATCCGCCCGATCCTTAATCACCTGACACATCCCACAAAAGTCACAAGAATAGCGCATCGACGCATCCTAACTTTCAATTAATAAAAACAAAGGTGGGTCTCTAAACTCTACCTTCACTCAACTGTTGGTAGAGCATCCAGATTCTTCTTTACCTGCTCAGTACAATAGCTCTCAGGATAAAGGCTCAAAAAACTCGTAAGAGTTGACCTCGCATCCGCCAAGCGTTTTTTCTTCTGCTCCGGATTTGATTCATCCTGATATAAACGGATCTTCAAACGAGCAAGTTCATACAGCGCCTGCATACCTCCATCGGTATCTTGGAACTCTTTATGTAGCTGGTCCAATTGTTCGGCACGAAGCTGCTCATCTGCAACAAGATTTGCTTTTGCCAACCGTATATTGTCACGAAGCGGATCCTCCTGACCCATCTGACTTAAAAGCGCATCGAGGTGCCACCCATAGTCCAAGCTATGCGGATTCAGCATTGCAAATCTCGCCAAACGTTGTACCGATTCCTGCTGATCGCTTCGATTCTGCGAACTTATAAGACTTCGCAGTTGCTCTATTCTCCTTTGCAGCTCGGTCAGCTTAACAACCGTCATCACAGACTCGACCGGTGGATGAAACGGACTGAAGAACGTCTCATTCTCTATCGGCTGCTCGGCTATAACCTCCATGCGTTCGGGCAAATCAGCTTGGGTCTCAGCGAGCAACTCGTCTGCCAAGTCGAATCTGCCCTGCCCTGCCCAATGCTTCGCAATGCACCACTGAGCCTCAAGAGACTCAGCACTGTAACCACATTCGCGATATAACAGGTACCATATCTTCCTGGACTTCTCGTGTGGATAATCGCTGTAAAAATGCAACACTTCTTTCTCACCAAGCAGCTTGATATCGGGACTATACTCACTCAACAATGCCTTGTAGTAAAGAGCAATGGGCATACGTCGGCTTACTGTACGCCTTTTGGTCAATTGGCTGTGAAGCCATGTCGGCATCCACCATGGCTTTGGCGGACTGAGGAATAGGTCATATTGTTCGTTGAGCCACTGTCGATTTTCTTGATACTTAAGCTCTTCGGGCACGATGAACCAGCTTGGCCAACGATCGTAACTTAATTGAATCTGAATTTCCCGCTTGAGTTCTTCTCGCAACGGTATTGCTTCGGTGGGATAGAAAAAACCAGCCAGATACCTTCTAACAGTAGGATCGACAATAGTCTTGTCCAACGCCTCGGTTAAGCTGTGGTCGTGAAATTCGCTGATCTGTTCTGGGTCATTCTTCGCTACATACAGTTGATAATCCAATTCATCAAAACCGATCTTGCCTTCAAACAGAGCGATGGCCATCAAAAGTACGACAAAGGTGAATATCCATATCAGACCTGGTCGATAACGTGTGTAATGTCCTATACCAAGAACCACCCCCGCCACAACCAGGCCAATAAGCCAGGCACAAACCCACGGCGCAAAGGAAAACCCCCATACGATAGGCTCCACACCTCTTGCCCCTCCGAAAAATCCCCAATAGACAAGCTGTGGAGCTGTGCACAACGCTATTGCGATAATCCGCGACCGAAAACGAAGTGGACGACACGCCACGGCAATACAACTCACTAACAGGCAAATAGCAAAACCCGGCAGGTTCGCCAGGAAAAATACCCCTAATACAAAAAGAACACTGTAGCGAAAGCTCAAAAGCTGTGACATCAATAGTGGCGCCACCCCAAGGATGCCCATCAACAGACCCAATACAAGGATCTGCCAGGGATACTCAAATATGCTCACACCCCCCACAGCAAACTGGTCCAGCCGCCAATTTGCAGTTTTGCCCAGAGCATTAAGGTCAAACGACCAGAAGCTGCCTGTAACTATCTTCGACCAGAAGAGACAATTCAATCCAAACGCTACTACTGCAAACAGCCAACATCTCTGCACATTCTCGTGGCTGTAGTGCAGCGTTGGTCCAACAGCCATAAAGGATTTCGACACTGCTCTTGGTGTCTTTTCCGGCTCTGTTTTACCCATAGGTCTCGTCTCGCCGCACGTGATTCGTATATCACAAAATAAAATATGCCGTACGACAAACGCAATACGCAACACAGGCTCGGTTATGTCCCTTCACCACTGGTAGCAAGATAAGCAATCTGTTCATCCGTGAGTTTGTCTATGGATATCGATATTGATCGAAGCTTGAGTTTGCACACCTTTTGCTCTATCTCCATCGGGACATCGTGTACTGCAACAGTAAGTTTGCTCTGATTTTTGACAATGTATTCTGCCTCCAGAGCCTGCGTCGCAAAGCTCATATCCATCACAGATGCAGGATGACCCTCAGCCGCGGCAAGGTTAATCAACCGGCCCTCAGCTAAAAGATATATTCGCTTACCATTTCTCAGCACATACTCGTCAATATGTTTTCGTACGTTCCGATTCACCTTCTTGCTTAGTTTCTTAAGAGCCGGTATGTCTATCTCGACATTGAAATGTCCGCTGTTGGCAACAACTGCCCGGTCCTTCATAGCACGAAAATGCTCTGCTCGTATGACATTTTTGTTTCCCGTCAGCGTCACGAACAAGTCACCCACTTTAGCCGCCTGTGCCATCGGCATAACCTCAAAACCATCCATCGCTGCTTCAAGAGCCTTGATTGGATCGACCTCTGTTATGATCACAATAGCTCCCATGCCGCGGGCCCGCATGGCAAAACCTCTCCCGCACCAACCGTAACCAGCCGCAACAATCTTTGTACCTGCCATCAAAAAATCAGTAGCGCGAATAATGCCATCAACCGTTGACTGCCCGGTACCATAACGATTATCAAACAAATGCTTGCTCGCAGCGTCATTGACCGCAATAACCGGAAATTTCAGTTTGCCCTCATCAGCCAATGCCCGCAGCCGAATAACTCCCGTAGTTGTCTCTTCCATACTGGCTATAATCCGCCCTGCATCTTTTTTTCTACGAGTATGCAACTCATTCACGAGATCGGCACCGTCATCGAATGTAATAGTGGGCCTATGGTCTATTGCTGCATTGATATGCTTATAATATGTATTACGATTCTCTCCGCAGATGGCTAAGACTGGTATGCTAAAATCCTTCACCAGTGAAGCAGCCACATCATCCTGAGTACTTAGCGGATTGGATGCACAAAGAATAACATTTGCGCCGCCGGCTTTTAGTGTTCGCGCCAGATTGGCCGTCTCCGCTGTTATATGCAGACACGCGGAAACGTTCTTGCCCTTCAAAGGCTTGACTTTCGCAAACCTCTTTCGAATCGCCGCCAAAACCAGCATGTCATTATCCGCCCAGAGAATGCGTTTCTTCCCCTCCGGCGCCAGTGCCAAGTCAGCCACATCGTACTTCATACCGCAATCCTTTCAAAATCGACCCAAAAGCGTAATTTTAGAGCAAGTCAATGTCATCCGCAACCTTTTATTTTGACGAGCATATATGCTCAAACTAATTTCCATTCAATCGCTCACACCCTCTCTACTCTGCACTTTAAGCCCTTGCCAACGGTCACAAACAAGACATCGACATATTCTCCGCACACAAAAACTCAAACACCAGTGACACTCCGGCAAGACTACACGTGAAAAAATCGAAAAGAAACAACGTAGATCAATAATTCACTCGACTTGATAATAACAATTTGCCCGTTGACAATGCAGGATTGAATAGTACCATGTCAATCTATCAAAAACACCGTTCTTTGCCCCCCTTAAGGCTGCCCTCCGAATAATAAAGAGATTACTCCGCCATCATCCGCTGTAGCATCATATCATACTCGGAGCCCGCCATACCTTCATATCCCTCCAAAGTACCACGTCCTCTTCTCTGTCGTGTTGCGCTGCCCCAGGCCCGCAAAGGCTCCTTTTCCTCCTTCTGAACTCTTTTGATCTCGTTTGACATAGCCAATAGTTCTGCACTCCAATTCCTCGGCTTAACAGGCATCTGCTCGATATTCATTCCATCAAAACTGTACAGCACATTGAAGTAGTTCCGCCGACTCAATTGGCCTACGCCTGCACCCAACCAGTCATTAACAAGCACAGCATCCACCATAATCGCCCCAGTACTGTAGTTAATCGTCTTAGGCTCCATGGTTTTATCTTGCGACGACACAACGGCACTATAACGCCCACCACCAACTCCTCCTATTACGATCTTTTCGCTCTCTGCAGACTCGTTCTCGACCTCCTTGCCTATAGCCTCGCCAGGATTAACCAAAAACTCTTGACTGTACCAGTAACCCAACACGTACTTCGCCACTTCCACCGTAACTGTTTTGGCAGTCTCTTGTATATCCTGGGCAAAGAAATACATACGTCCGGGAATCGTCACTTTCTCCGTTACATCAGAAAACCCGCTCCACAAAATAACTTGGTCCTTCCTAGACACGTCTTGCTCGCTGAGATGTTTAGTCCCAGCCACTGGATTGAAAATCCCTAACCGCATCCTATAGCGGTAGCTTTGTAACGGCTGCACAGTGTCATCGTGCGCCCAAAACATTAACGGCTCTTCCATCTTAGTAAGGTCCGTCCTATAATCCAACTGAATCTCGTAGAATTCATCATAAACTTGATCCAAACCAGACTTCTCAAGAGCTCTTGCACCTGTGCCAGTTTCCGACATGTACAGATAATCCATATCGGTGGTGTCACGCTCGTCCCGACCTCGCCTCCGCGATGTTCTGTCTCTGCCCGTTAAACGTGTCCCTTCGTAAAGACCGCCTCTTTCCGACGTCCCTCGATCAGTACGACTTCTCCTAGTTCTCCGATCACCGTAAGGACTCGTGCCACCACCATAGGTGTCAGCGTATGGACTACGACTCGCCATGCCGGTACCAGACCTCGTTCCGCTCGACCTTCCTCCACCATAGCGGTCCCCTCTCTTCTCCTCAAGTTCCCGTCTACGCTCTTCTCTTTCTTCCTCTCGGGCCTCCCGCTTCTCTTCTAACTCTTCTTTCTTAAGCTGCTCAATGTACTTCTTATGCAGTGTTGGAGGAAACCACTCCTCCTTTGCAGATGCAATCTGGTAGGCTTGAGGCTGCAAAAGATCCATTCTAACTTCGGGATTATTAAATTGCAGCAGGCGCACTTTGATCCCACCGCCCCGCAACTGGGCAACGTCCTCCACTATTTCGAACATCCTTTTATGGTGATCAATTCTGCTTCGTGGAACACTATACCATTCGCTCCAACTACCATCCTCTAGCAGCTCCTGTCGTTGCAACTGAACCGCAGCAAACACCGGCACCGCTAAACATGGATCACGCCACTGCTCAGGAAGAAACTCACTGGCAAAATTTTCGTGAAATCTACTGTATAGTGCAGCAACATCGTACTTTGCCTCGACTGTCACCAGATCAATGTCATTCGCCTCATGGGCTGCATTGTCATAAGTTACCTTTTCGTCGACCTCTTCGGTCGGTACATAAGCCACAGCCCTAATGTACTCAAGCGCCACATCACTAACTTCACCGATGCGCGGAAGCCTGTATTCCCTCTTGGACGCCATCTCCATCGAACTGCTGCTGGGTAACGGAATAAACAACCGCATGTTAACACTTCCATTCAGGGCAGAGTCAAACAAACCAGCGAATCCTTTCTTTAATTCACCGGGAATTCCCTCTCTAACTGGGTCAACAGGGCTTATCACGCCATGCAGTCGTGGACTATACGGCTCTACAAGCTCAGGTGCTCGATTCAGTCCCGCTCGCAGTTCTGCAGCTTGTTCTTCTATGTAAGGGTCGACCTCAGCGGGGCTGAATTTCTTGCCATCGTATACAACCGCATTTGGACTAAATACAACAAACACATACAAGAGAACCATGCAGATCACCCCGACAACACCCAACACTACTTTCTCAACATGGGCCTCAAAAAATAAACCTATTTTTCTGATGATATCTCGCATGTCTCTTCTCGCACTCAATACCTCGTTTCAAACATTCTAATCACCGTCGTTTGCGTTTGCCTGATTCATCATCCTCTCCCTTTATCGTCTCCTTCACCGCTTCTGGCTTGATCTCTTCGTAGCCTGCCTTGATGAATATATATTCACATATCAAATCGAGTTCGACCACAGCATCTTCACCGTAACGGTACAGGTCATGAAATATATCCTTATGGTCAACCGGGGTAATATTACTTTCGAGAATCGTTATCTGATTGTGTTTGAAAGTCTCTTCCGCTTTCTGCTCAAGATATCCCCGGAATTTATGCTCCTTGGCGCTGCAAAGTTCCTGCATGAAGGACAAGACAGCTTTGGAGCTGACAAGGACTGTAACATCGAAATGTATGACATCAATATCATCATCGCAGACTCTTTCGGTGCAGGGTATAGTCAGGCCATCTTCCGGCGAAACAACATAGGTAGCTTTATCGCCCGTATCCTTCTTTTTCAGCGAACCCCTCCTGCCACTCCTGAATGTCCTGACATTCGTCTGGCCAAGTGTAAACTTCACTCCCATAAGTCGCTTAACTGGTGAAGTGAAAACGCTATCCGAACCTGAATTCAACTTTTCTATTGTATCGATAATATCTTCGATTACCCAATAACCTAATTGCCAATACCAACAATCCTCCGTCGATTGATCTATCCCAACATCATACTTATACTCGCCCCAGAATTCGTACCCGGCCAGATCAGTAACGTTGGCATAAACACTACCCAATTTGGCTTTTTCTCTGCATATCTCATCCTCAACCTTTTGTTCAGCTTCGCTCCTTCCTCGCCCCCCATATAAACCATACAAAGGTGTCCTCGACGGCGTTAACGAGGTCGTCGGAAATCGCCCCCTGTCCCCAACACGCGATGAACGAGTCGTCGTCTGTTGCAGACTTCGTTGAATCTCCGCTTCCGTAGGACTGTCAACCGCGTTCAAACTGGCTATCATCTCTGCTATACCTTCCTGATAACGCTGACCAAACTCCTCGAATACCAAGATAGAAGTACCCTTCGGCTTGGGAAAAATCTTATAGCTCAGCAGATCCCTTTTTGTGCTTTGCAACATTAACTGCTTGATCTGATTTGCATCATTCTCGTATGCTTGCTGATATTGCTGTTCTTGTTTCCATCTATCACTCGAAACAACATCCATGCCTTTAAGCCTTTTAGCCTTGCCGATAGTCTCTTTAGCTATTTGCTCCCTTAGCTTGCTGCTAATCAGCCGTGTCGGTATAAATAAAACTACAGCAACTATTGCTATAATGATAGGCACTAATAGCGATAGATTATGCCGAAAGACACTCAGTTTTTCTTTCACAATTTTAAGATTGATCTTTACCATCTATATCACCACTCAACTTCACCCATCGACTTACCTGTAGATGTACTGCCGCCACTCGATCGACCTACAGAACCAGATTCCGCCTGGCCCTGCTCAGTTTGTCCAGGAGCATTTTTCCAGACAAACTTAAGATTCAAAATGAACCAACTGTCATTTACTTGCTGTATTTGCGTGTTTTTCCGGTCAAGCTTCGGCTCACCATACTCATCCAGGACAGGAACCGTGCTGATAATCTCACTCGTCATCGGGTCAATCAAGATTTGCGTACCGCCGCTGACGCTGCTTCCACCGCCGCCTAAGGCACCTGTCCGCTCATCAGGTATTACATCCGGAACACCCGTGCCGGCAGGCATATCAGCATCCCAGGCAACGGGCCCCTTCTCAAGCTTGAAGTGATCAGCATCAGCTTTCTTATACAACTCAAAAGGACTATTACCATCAGCAATATCATCAAGGTGCATCAGACGAGTGATAAATCCCCATCTATCAGGTTGTCCTTCCACCCCAATCGGATCCAATAGTTCACCTACGTCCTTATACGGATACGGGCTATATCCAGCTAACGTCACGACAAAGCCGGCATCCTTTTCTTCCTCTTGCCCGGCTGTAGTAGACATCAATCCGTATCGGCTTGCCCCCACACCATATATCTGCTGCTCCCTCATCATTAATTCAAGCTCATACTCGTCTAAATCAGCACCCTCTGCTCCCATTCCCCTTTTTCTCATCATCGCTGTGCTGCCGAACTGGGCATTCTCAAGGTCGTCCGAATAGAAAATCGACATGTTAGTCACGAACAATTGCTTCCTCTGCTTGCGAGGAGTCTGCATTAATGTTTCCACATCACCTCTGGCAAAAGCCTCGTAAAGCTCTCGCTGCTCAGGATTACTCTTGGCATTCGGCAAAGCCGACAGTATCATCTCGTGCAACAGCGGTATCGCTTCACGATATTTGAAGAGCTTAAACTGCTTCTTTATCGTAGCCTCGTAGCTGGATGCTTTTTGCTTTTCAGTGTTAAGCTTGTTATTGGCCTCATCGGCAGATCTGATTATTCCCCCCACCCTTTGCCGGATTTGACTATTCTTGGCATAACTAATTTTGTCCAGCCCCGTTCTGGCCAGACACACAAGAGAAACAACAAGCAGAATGCACGCAGCCGCGATGAAGTACTTAGCCTTACTTGTCCAGGCCATCGAACGCTGGATGGCGCGAGGCAGCAAGTTGCTTTCTATCCTCGCAAGGCCGAGACCCTGCAACGCCAGACCATAAACAATACCAAAATCGCTTACATTACCGTGGAATTTCGCTGCCGAGACACCGGAGCCTATCGCCAGCCTCTTAAATGTATCAGGACGCTCAACCGGTATTTGAAGGGTCTGCTGTAGGTATTTTAATAAACCTCGCAATTTCGTTCCGCCGCCCATAGCAATAATCCTGCTGAACTTTTTATTGGGATTGGCGCTGGAATAGAAACCAAGTGACCGCTGCACTTCAGAAGCTAAATCAGTAAATACAGGTTTCATCGCCTGGAAAATCTGCCGTGCATATTTGCTCACAGGCGCGGTACGCTTTAGTTTCTCGGCTTTTATAAAGTTCAATTTGAATGTATCAGCTATCGCTCTGGTGAAAGAATTGCCTCCCATAAGGATGCATCGCTGCCAGACTGCCGACTTTGTGCACACAACCAGGTCGGTATTCTCCGCACCAATGTCCAGAATTATCGTTGCCCGCTCATCCGAACTAATTAAATCAGGACGGTCGTACATAAGATAGTTATACAAAGCCATCGGCACCATCTGGACATAGCTAACCTGCATGTCTTCCCTACTGAACTGCTCCAAGGATGAGTTGACCACGTCGTTTTTGATAGCAAATATACCAACCTTTTTTTCTGGACTGTCCGCCTCAGTCATCAACTGCCAATCCCACTGAACATCGTCCATATCAAAGGGTATCTGTTGAGCCGCCTCAAACCTCACAATTTCGGGAATACGCTTTTGCTCAACCGGTGGCAGACTCACGAACCTGGCAAAACTGTTCTGGCTTGGAACCGAGATTATGATTGCTTCATCACCTATATCATTACGCTGAACAAACTGGCGCAAGCTTAAAGCGATCAGTTCATCTCTTTCGGCTTCCTTAACACCAGAACCGCTTAGAATCTTGCCGTGCTGGATATTATCAAAGCCAATGACCTGTACGACGTCACCGACAATTGCCAAGTGTAAAGCTTTGAGCGAATTAGTACCGAGGTCTATCGCCCAAACCACATCTTGTACAAAAGCCATAACAAACCTCCCGTCTTATGGCCTGACTGAGATCTTATGGTCTTGTTAATTTATCCCAACATTTATAAATTATAACACATTGTGAAGACTTTTTCCATAATTACTCTTGGCTGTAAAGTTAATCAATATGAGAGCCAGCAAATAAGAGAGTTACTCGAACGAATTGGACTGAATCAAACAAAAATGTCCGATAAGGTCGACGTTGTAGTTATCAATACTTGCTGTGTTACTCGCACCGCATCCGCAAAGAGTCGACAATACATCCGTAAGGCTAAAAAGCAAAGCCCGCATGCCACTATAGTAGCATGTGGCTGTCTACCCACTGTTGAAATAGGTGAAATGAACAACCTTGACAAAGACACCCACATCGTCAGGCAGCGAAACGAGCTTTCTGCTATGTTATGCCAAATAGCGAATGGCAGTACTTCTGTCTTGAATTCACAGAGTAATGAGCTATGTAAAGACGCTTCTATTAAAGCAAATAATGCCTCTAAGTTCATAAATAAAAACAACTTGTATACCACCGCTGAACTTACACAATTAAATTCATTCAAAGGACATACGAGAGCATTTCTGAAAGTCCAGGATGGCTGCGATGGCTACTGCTCCTACTGTATTGTACCTAAAACACGTCCTCATGTTCACAGCAAGCTATTGCCTATCGTACTGGAAGAGGCACAATCCTTAGTCGTAGCAGGCCATAAGGAAATCGTCGTAACCGGAGTCTTTCTCGGCGCTTATGGACAGCATACTGTCAGACGAGTGAAATGGGCAAACGGTCAAAACGACAAACTGGCTGTGCTGCTCGATAATATGGCACAGATACCTGGCTTGGCTCGGATAAGACTCAGCTCTCTGGAGCCGGCTGATGTAACTGACCGGCTGCTCGATTCATTCTGTGAACATCCTAACATTATGCCACATCTGCACTTATCACTTCAGTCCGGCTCAGATAAAATACTCAAAAAAATGGCAAGACAATACAACTCAGACGATTTCCGCAAGAAGGTCGATATGGTCAAGTCTCGTTTGGATCGGCCTGCTATAACGACCGATATTATCGTTGGTTTTCCAGGTGAAACAGATGCTGACTTCGGGCAGACTGTTGATCTGGCTAAGGAAGTTGGCTTTGCCAAAATGCACATATTTGGCTTTTCGCCACGTAAGGGTACAGCCGCAGCGCTAATGCAAGGTACTATAAATCCTGAAGTTATAAAAGAACGCTCAAGGATATTGCGGGATTTGGACGCCGTTTTGCAGCGAAAGTATCGGGAGCAATTTATCGGAGAGAAAGCAACTATCCTGCTGGAAGGTGGTGCTGGTCAGCCGCATGGCCGAAGTGAACGATACTTCATGGTTAAGTTACGAAATTCCCACAAAATTTTGAAAGCAAATGACTTATGTTTAGTCGTTCTGACTGAGAACGGCTCGGCCGGGATGGTCGGAGATTTAATATAGGTAAGTAAATATAATATCGGACGTAACAGTCTTTTTTCAGGCATGAGATGTGATGTGGCAATTTGGGATAATTAAGGAGTGAGATTCTTTATTACTTTGTGCCTATGCTACTTTGTACCTTTGTGCCTTTGTGATGCTTGGGTAACTTAGAGTATTTGTGGCCAGCGGCATGGGTTGAGATTAAGCTGGTGCGGTGGTAAGTTTTGGACATTTAGTTTTGTAAGAATCAAAGAAAAGATTTTTATAAGTGTATAAGAAATAAGAGCTTAAGTGCACAAGTGGGATGTTTGAAAAAATGGCGAAAAATGACAAAAATATGTAGAAATGCGCAGTTTTTTGCAAAAGTTAACAAAAATAAACACTTTTTGGACAAAAACGAGAGGCTGATTCTGGATAGACAGAGTCGTCTTAAAAAGTCAAGTCATTTTGGCACAACAGTTGCTAATTGGGACTCGAATTTTGTCTCCGGGCGGAGGTTTTCTTATATCAGGATATGTTTTGGACGATAAAATTATTTTGTGGACGGGAAAACTTTTTAAAAAATGTCCAATATTATTACTTTCGATATATGAAGCAAAAAATTAAACATTAGGAGGATCGATATGAAAGAGGAACTCAACCACTTAGCTTTCATCACACTAGCGGAGGTAGAAGATGGCGTACTTAGAGGAGGAATTCTCGTCACTGATGCTCATGGCAAGCCGGTGGAATTTCGTTGTACGTCACCGATTCGCCCTAATACCGTACAACGTACACTCTACGGCGGCACCCTAATGCAACACATAGCCGTCGAACTAGTGGGCAAGCCCCTTGTTCAGGCCGTCCAAACCTCACCCGATGTAGTGCTTGTTCAGCAGGAGGAATTTCTTTCGCTAAGGACCAAGTGTGAAAAGCCACTGCTCCTAGCTCGCAGACAAGGCGAAGAAATACAACTCTCCGAAGAGAGCAATAAGAGCCAGCTAGAAGAACTGCTCTCAAGCCCTTCTGGAAAGTTTGCACCTGTTGTTGTCACTTGTCACTGGGACTATCCCAATGATATCGTGCAATGCAAGGAAGGACTAGGATGGATGTTTTCTAACTGCGACTTAGTGGAGCCCTTCGAACGTGTAAAGACGGCTCTGGCAAAAGTGCATGAACAAGGTGTCCTCTCGGAGTAGTGGAAATGGTCGTTGCCCTCAAAAGACAAGACCCGTTAAGTAGTCTACGTTGCAAGCTCGGCAAGCATCTTTCTCCGTTTGAGGCGCCGCGACATTGGACATCTGAATTAGACCTCCCCGTTAATCTTCTTAAATCCTCAGAAGCAGATTTAAAGTTTCCCGTAGTATCGATGAGTCAACATCGGATGCTCGACAGAGTTTTATATAAAAGGCTCGAGGATTCAGACTTTATGTTGCTTGATATCTTGATAGAGGATTCAACGTCCCTATTCTCTGATCTCCCTAAAATATCAGAGAATATCTTCCACCCTCTCAAGCAAGCTAACATAGGGGGCAAAAACTACAAGGAGAAACGATACGAAGCCAAACAACATGAATTCGATTTCGATAAAAAAACAGAACATAGGCCTAGTTTCATCGAGAAAGTAGATGGTTACCGAAAGAGTTTCAAGCGTGTTCGACATGACTCAACACATACTTCAGTTACTCGACTTTCTCCTTGGGACATGTTGCTGCCGATACTACAACCTCCTGTGAACTTCGATTTCATTGATAATCTCGACCTCCCTCCCAGATTCCAACATCGTCCATACCAATGGGAGGGGATCAAGTTTCTTGTTGAGAGCGACGGTGCTCTGCTAGGAGATGATATGGGCACGGGGAAAACGGTTCAGAGCATCCTTGCGATGCGGCTTCTCTTCCAGCGTGGCGATGTAAAGTCAGCGCTAATAGTGTGTCCTCTAAGTGTCCTGCCGCACTGGGACAGAGAAATGGAGAGATGGAGTCCCAATTT
>Ga0315551_10000907_pt1 | contig 23181 bp, 26 predicted proteins | sample SalMarSW160290MG_FD_203678 | JGI IMG/M metagenome (GOLD analysis project Ga0315551, IMG submission 203678) | Salt marsh sediment microbial communities from the Plum Island Ecosystem LTER, Massachusetts, United States - Salt Marsh Sediment SW1602-90 ...
CCACCCTCTTAGCCTCCACTTACCATAACGTTAAAAACAAATCCCACGCTCAACCAGCCTCGAATTGTTTCCCCCATTTTTTTAGTGCTCCTTTTGTCGTCCTCACTTACAACCTAGACCTGCCATCCCCGATTATAGTATAATTATTAAGCGCAGGGGGGTGCCAATGTCGTCACCGGAAAAGTACAATTTACCGTTAACCTCGGCTGATAGCGCAGAAGCCGAGGTTTTTTCGTTATCGGCCTCGGCAGCCGAGATGAAATCGGTAGCCAAGAAGATACGCCGCCACATTGTCACCATGACCGGTAAAGCCGGCAGCGGTCACCCCGGTGGTTCCCTTTCCGCGGTTGAGATTGTAACCACCCTTTATTTTAAAATGATGCGGCATAAGCCCCACGATCCCCAGTGGCCGGATAGAGACCGCTTCATCCTGAGCAAGGGTCACGCCGCCCCCCTTCTCTACGCCACCCTGGCCGAGTGCGGCTACATACCGGTTTCTGAGCTGTGTACCCTGCGGCAATTGGACAGCTTCCTCCAGGGCCATACCGACTGCACCGTTACGCCCGGTGTGGAGATGTCGGCCGGCGCTCTGGGGCAGGGACTATCTTTTGCCCTTGGCGTAGCTTTAGCCGGCCGGTTGAATGCGCAGGACTACCGGGTATATGTTCTGCTCGGCGATGGGGAGTGCGACGAAGGGCAGGTGTGGGAGGCGGCCATGGCCTCGGCCCACTTTAAAGCGGACAACCTGGTGGCTATAGTGGACAACAACGGTCTGCAAATAGACGGCTGGAACCGTGATGTCATGAACCTCGAACCCTTCCCGGCCAAGTGGCAGGCCTTCGGCTGGCGAGTTATCGAGGTCGATGGTCACAGCATCCCCCAGCTGACTCAAGCCTTTAAGAAGTCAAAACAAATTAAAGGCCAGCCGACGGTCATCATTGCCCACACCATAAAAGGCAAAGGGGTTAGCTTCATGGAGAACAACGTTGATTTTCACGGCGCGGCTCCCAATGATATTGAGGTAAAGCTGGCGCTGAAGGAGCTGGAGTAAAAGTGGCGCAGGAAGTTTCACTGCGGGAAACCTACGGCAAGACCCTGCTGGAACTGGGCATGGAAAATCAGGACATCGTGGTGCTGGATGCCGACCTGTCCAAATCGACAATGACACACTTTTTTGCCCGCGAGATACCGGAACGCTTTTTTGAGTGCGGCGTTGCCGAGCAGAATATGATTAGCATCGCCGCCGGCTTAGCCGCTTCGGGCAAGATACCCTTTGCCAGCACCTTTGCCGTCTTTGCCCCCGGGCGCTGCTTTGACCAGATTCGCATGTCTATCGCTCAGCCCCAGCTCAATGTCAAGATTGTGACCACCCACGGCGGCATCACCGTTGGCGAGGATGGCACCTCACACCAGGCCATCGAAGATTTAGCCCTGATTTGCTCCCTGCCCGGCTTTACCGTTATCGTTCCCGCCGATGCCATTGAAACCGCCCAAGCGATAGAGGCAGCGGTCACCAACTACGGGCCGTTTTACATCAGGCTGTGCCGCCCCAAGTCCCAGCTGGTCTATAGCGAGGACTACCGCTTCCAGCCGGGAAAGGCGGTAACCCTGAGGCGGGGTAAAGATGCCACCATCATCGCCATCGGCCTGATGGTCAAAGCGGCTCTGGAAGCAGCCCAAAACCTGAAAGGGGAGGGCATAGACTGCCAGGTTCTCAATATGCCCACCCTCAAACCCCTTGACCAAGCGGCCATTATCAAGGCAGCCGAGACCGGCGCCATTGTCACCGCTGAGGAACACCTGGAACACGGCGGCCTGGGCAGTATGGTGGCCCGGGTGGTTGCCCGTCACCAGCCGGTGCCCATGGAGCTGGTGGCGCTTAAAGATACCTACGCCAAATCGGGTAAACCAGCCGAACTCTTGGAGAGATACGGCCTGACCGCCAGAGACATTGAAAAGGCGGTAAAGTCGGCTCTAAAGAGGAAATAACCTTTACATTCCCTTGCCCCAAGACATGAGTAACTATAGGGAGGTGAGTCATGGGAGTAAAGGACATTATCAAACTAGTAGTCAGTATCGTCGCCTGCCAGTGCGCCGGCCTCATCGGTTCGGTATTCACCACCCCCAACATCCCCACCTGGTACGCCACTCTGGAAAAGCCCTTCTTCACCCCACCCAGCTGGCTGTTCGCCCCGGCCTGGATTACTCTCTACCTGCTGATGGCGATAGCCGCCTTTCTCATCTGGCGCAAGGGTTTCGCCCACGAGGGGGTAAAATGCGCTTTAATCGTGTTTCTGGTGCAGCTAGTACTCAACGCCCTGTGGTCGGTGGTCTTTTTCGGGCTCCAGTCGCCTCTCTACGGGATGGTGGTAATCTTGGCCCTGTGGATAGCCATACTGCTGACCACAATCAAGTTCTTTAAACTCTCGGTGGCCGCCGGAGCCCTTCTCCTGCCCTACATACTCTGGGTGAGCTTTGCCTCAGCCCTGAACATATCGATATGGGTCTTAAACCCGTAGCTAAATCTGGTGGGTTACCGCCTGCCGGGTCCTCAGAAAATGGGTGAAGCCCACCAGACAGGGCAGGGCAACGCCGTAGGCGACCAGCACTCCGGGCACTCCCAACCACCAGCAGACAAACGGCAGCGGCACAAACAGGACGGCGCTGGCTAAAGTCACATTGCGCCAGATAATCAGGGTCGCTATTGTTGGTGCCGCCAGGATGAGCATCGGCTGAGTAATGGTGGTCAGCAGCACGCCGATAGTAGTTGCCTCCCCCCGTCCTCCCCGGAAGCGGAGAAAAACCGGCCAGTTATGCCCGATGACGGCGGCGGCCCCGGCCAGCAGTACGGCTATCTGGGGTAGGTTGATGGCTTGAGCAATAAGAATCACCAGCGCCCCCTTAGCCGCGTCAATAAGACCCACCGCCACCCCCGTCTTAGCCCCCAGCTGACGAAAGGCGTTCTGGGCACCCATATTGCCGTCCCCCACCTGCCGGATGTCAACCTTCTTAAAAATACGCCCCATAATGTAGGCGGTGGGGATGGAACCGAGCAGGTAACCTAATATTATTATGAGCCAGGGCATATTACTCTCTAAATAGTGCCGGGGGTGGGACTCGAACCCACAAGGACTAGGTCCGGCGGATTTTAAGTCCGCTGCGTCTGCCAATTCCGCCACCCCGGCGCCGAAACAATTGTAAGTGCTGGCGGTATAAGCGTCAAGCCGATTGACATTGCAATACCCCCAAAAGTATGGCAATCTTATTATAAGAACAGCTATGAAAAGGTCAATTCTAAGGTGGGAGCTAATCGGCATCGCCGTCATCGCCATAGTGGGCTCGGTACTGCACTTTGCCTTCGAATGGTCGGGTAGCTGGCCCCCCATGGGGGTAATCGCCGCCGTCAACGAAAGCGTCTGGGAACACCTCAAAATAGCCTTCTGGCCAGCCCTGTTTTACGCCCTGTTCGAATACCCCTTCTTTAAGGGCTCTGCCAGAAACTTCATCATTGCCAAGGCAACCGGTATCTACGTCATGCCCGTAGCCATCGTGGTGCTTTTCTACTCGTATACGGCCATCATTGGCGGGGACATCTTAATCGTCGATATCCTGATTTTCGTCGTCGCCGTGGCTCTCGGCCAGCTAACCAGCTACAGGCTGTTAACCATAGGACGATTGCCACCGTGGCTAGATAAATTGGGGCTGGCAATGGTAATTCTGCTGGCGGTAACTATGGGCGTATTTACCTTCTACCCCCCGCACCTACCCATCTTCAGAGACGCCCTTACCAGCGCTTACGGCATCTCAGGCTAAAACGGGCTACTGAGAATATCCAGCACCGGTTCGGCAACTGCCGCTGGCGTCAGGGTATCTACATCAGCCTGCAGTAGCTTGGTCAGCTTTACCGGACTGCTGGTTTTCATCATAGCCTCTTCTTTAGAAACGATGCCACTCTTGACCAGCGCCGCCAGCGCCTGGTCCAGGGTATGCATCCCCTCCAATTTGCCCATCTCCAAGCTAGGCCATATTTCGTGTATTTTCTCTTCGCGGATAAGCCTTCTGATGACGCTGTTGGCCAGCATAACCTCAAAGGCGGCTACCCGCCCTCCCCCGATACGGGGCAACAGGGTCTGTGAGAGTACGGCTTCTATCACCTGCGATAGCTGCAATCTCATCTGGCGTTGCTGGGCAGGGGGGAAGACATCAATGATACGGTCGATGGACTGGGCGGCATCAACGGTGTGCAGAGTGGCCAGCACCAGATGCCCGGTCTCGGCGGCGGTGATGGCGGTGCTTATCGTCTCCAGGTCACGTATCTCCCCGATAACAATTACATCCGGGTCATGGCGCAGGGCGTGGACTAAGGCGGTGGCGAAGGACTTGGTGTCATCTCTCAGGTCTCGCTGCCGGATGAGGCATTTTTTGTCCTGGAACAGGTATTCAATGGGGTCCTCGATGGTAATCACGCTGCGGGTCTCATTCTCGTTAAGATAATTGAGCATGGCCGCCAGTGTAGTTGACTTACCGCTGCCGGCAGAACCGGTGACCAGTACCAGACCTCTCGGCTTTAGAATAAGTGTTTTACAAACCTGGGGCAGCCCTAACTCATCAATCGATGGCACGCTGGACGGTACCTGGCGGAAAGCCAGACTCATGGTGCCTCTCTGCTGCAGCACGTTAACCCGGAACCGGGCCAGCCCGGGCACGCTATAGGCAAAGTCCAGTTCCTGTTCCTTATTAAAAACCTCTCGCTGCTCCTCGGTAGTGATTTCCTCAAATATCCCCTCGATATCCTTGGCAGTAAACGGGGGCCATTCCTCTTGGGGAACCAACACGCTATCAATACGGAGCACGGGCGAGCTGGGCACCTTAACGTGTAAATCAGTAGCCCCCTGGCTAACCACCAGTTCCAGAATCTGGCGAAATCCGTTCAATTTACTCACTAAAGAAGTCCTCCTTACTACTGGGGGCAGTCAAAGAAAAACCGACCCCTCTCTTAGGGCCGGTTTCACCACTTGCTCCCCAGAGTCCAGGTGACCAAACTACAGACCCTGGTTCATCACATCCCTATTCTTTAAAGTTACACTTAGTATTAAATGGCTAACTCAAAAGATTAACCCGGTTCCAACTCTTCTCCACCGGGCAAACCACTATTATCCTAACACGCCCAACCTGCGGGCGTAATCACCCAAATAGGCTAATTCCAGCAGTAAATGGTACTAGGAAAAAAGGCTTGGGGAGTGACCAGTCACTTAAAATGTCATAGTTTTGTAACTTTTTTACCTAGTATTTCATAACTCCGTTACTGCCCGCTTGCTATTATTATCAATAATAGCAAGCTAGAAAAGGCAAGGAGGGGTGATATGTATAAAAAGATACTGGCCCCGCTGGACGGTTCGGAATTCTCCGAATGCAGCCTAGACCACGTTACGGCAGTAGCTAAGGGATGCCAAGTCCCCAATGTAATCCTGCTACACGTAGTTGAGCCTCAAGACAGGTATGCCGGGTATGCTGGAATCAGCAAAGAGATGCTTGGCGAGATACAGAAGGAACTCCGGACTAACACCGAGGACTACCTAGCCAAAGTGGCGGATAAGTTAAAGAAAAAGGGTGTAAACACCAAGACAGCCGTAGTCGAGGGCAAGCCCAGCGACGAGATACTCAACTATGCTGACAAGAACCGGGCAGACCTGATTATTATGAGCACCCACGGCAGCTCCGGCCTTACGCGCTGGGCCTTTGGCAGTGTGGCCGACAAAGTTATACGACATTCGCCGGTCCCGGTTCTGGTAATAGCCCCTCCCGGCTGCCGAAGGTAAACCAAAGCGGTTACCCACCAGAAATAACTGGAGGCGACGACCGGATTCGAACCGGTGAATAGGGGTTTTGCAGACCCCCGCCTTAACCACTTGGCCACGTCGCCTCTAATATCTTATGGAGCGGAAGACGAGATTCGAACTCGCGACCCTCTCCTTGGCAAGGAGATGCTCTACCGCTGAGCCACTTCCGCTCTAGCCGTTTTTAAAATGGTGCCGAGGAGGAGATTTGAACTCCTACGAGCTTACGCTCACCACCCCCTCAAGATGGCGTGTCTACCGATTCCACCACCTCGGCAAGAATCACACCAAAAATAGCATACCATTCGTTCTCGCACAGCGTCAAGCTATAGTTTCTATCCGGCGCCCCCGGCGGGCCGTTTTTCTTGACAAAAGCATCGGCTCACTGATATTTTTTTACTAAAAAGACCCGGAAAATATAGAAAGCTATAAAGGTTAAGAGGATTGGATTTTGCATTTACCTCTGAGCAGGAGAAATTCCGGCAGGAAGTGCGCACTTTCCTGGACGCTGAGCTGCCACCGGATTGGGTGGGCTATCTGGGGGGCACCACCGGCGACCACGTCATTGAAAGCAATGAAGGCTGGCAGGTATTCCAAGACATGGCCGGCAAACTGGGGAAGAAGGGATGGCTATCCCTGTGCTGGCCCAGGGAATACGGCGGGCAGGCTCGCTCCTACGTAGACTACCTCATTTTCGCTGAGGAGATAGCCCGCCGCGGCTCACCAGGCTACAACCCTATTGCCATGAAAATGTTGGCCCCAACCCTTATTGACTACGGTAACGAGGAACAAAAGCAGCAGCACCTCAAGCCAATTGCCCGGGGAGAGAGATTCTGGTGTGAGGGCCTCAGCGAACCGGAGGCCGGTTCCGACCTCGCTTCTCTCCAAACCAAAGCGGTAAAAGACAACGGCCACTTCATCCTAAACGGGCAGAAGACCTGGAGTACCTTAGCCAATCACTCCGACTGGTGTTTTATACTGGCCAGGTCAGACCCCCACTCCCAGCGGTACAAAGGGCTTAGCTTCCTACTGGTTGACCTGTCCACCCCCGGTGTTACCGTCAGCCCAATAAAGAACCTGGCCGGGGAGTCGTCTTTCTGCGAGATATTCTTCGAGGATGCCCGAATACCCGGGGAAAATCTGGTAAGCAAAGAGAACGAAGGCTGGCCGGTAGCCCAGGCACTGTTGGCCCACGAACGAACTTCGATTGAATTCGTGGCTATGGTGCAGAGCCTGATTGAGGAAACAATTAAATATCTAAAGGCCAACCCTGGAATAGCACCAGCACTCGCCAAAGACTCACTAGCCAGACTAGCGATAGAGGCTGAAATCGGGCGTTTACTGAACTATCGAGTTGCCTGGCAGCACGACCAAGGGGTAGCTACAGACCTGTACGCCTCCATAGCTAAACTATACAGTACCGAGTTATTCAAGCGCGCCGCCAGTGCTGCCATGCCTCTGATAGGATTATACGGCCAGCTTGACAAGAAGGAGACCATAGCACCCTTAAGCGGCTGGATTGAGCACATGTATCTGATTTCTTTCGGGGCCACTATTGCCGCCGGCACATCGGAGATTCAAAAAAACATAATCGCCCTACGCGGCCTGAGTTTACCCAAGGGATAAACTGATAATAAAGCAGAAAGGCCGGGCATTCCTGGAGTTAAGGAAACCCAGCCTCCCCAATTATTCAACTAGTACTACTGGTCTTACGCCTTACCAATCCTGAACATCTTAGTCCCGCATACCGGGCACACACCCTGAGTAGCTGGCTTACCATTCTTCATGGTTATTTTCTTGGCGTCCTTCATTTCCCTCTTGGTCCGACACTTCATACAATAGGCTTGCATTTATCTACCTCCCTTTTTGCTTTGAAGGATATACTGTTCCTGCGGCAATGTCAATAGCCTGCTACCAACTTTTGAACCCAATTCAAGAAAACTGCATATTATCTTACCCTGTATTTTTATTCTACAGGGGAAGTAACCGAAAAATAAAGCAGGAGTGGCAGGATTCGAACCCGCGACCTGCGGTTTTGGAGACCGCTGCTCTCCCAACTGAGCTACACTCCTAAAGCACAGACTATATTACCATAAACCGGGCAAAAAATTAAGTTGAAACCCTTTGCAATTTAGAACACTGCTTGGTAAACTTAACAAAATGCTGTTTGGAGGGCTGGACCATGGAGATTAGATTCAACACACACGGGCCGAATTCACTGGCCACCAAAGTCTTTTTCAGCGACGAAAGTGGTTTTGAAGTTGCCTCCGTAATCGTGACCGGGAAGACCGATGCCGTTCTTATTGATGCACAATGGACATTGTCGAATGCCTACCGGGTTGTCGCAGAAATACTGGAAACAGGCAAACACCTGAAAACGATTTATATTACCCATGCGCATCCTGACCATTACTTTGGAGTTGGCACCATTGCGGAGGCTTTCCCTGAAGCCCGGGTCGTAGCCATCCCTTCGGAAGCCCGTATCATCAACAAGCAGTTCTTCGGCAAAGTCGAACACTGGGAAACAGTGATAGGCCCAATCAACGTACCCCGAAAAACGGCTAAAATCGAGCCTCTCACCGAGAACTACTTCGAACTGGAAGGACAGCGTATCGAGATTATCCCTGAAGTGATGGGGGATATGAAATACAACACGGTGGTCTGGATCCCTTCGATAAAAACCCTGTACGGAAGCGACGTTCTTTTTAACCAGGCACACCCCTTTACCTGCGAGCTTACCGCCGAAGAACGCAAGCAGTGGATACGGGACATTGAACGTCTGGAAAAAATGGGCGCCGAGGTGATCATCCCCGGTCATCAGAAACCGGGGATGCCCTTCGACTCTAGTTCCCTCACCTTTACCAAAGACTATGTCACAGCTACCGATGAGGAACTGGCCAGAACGGATGATGTCGCCGGTTTCTACTATGCCATGGTAAAACGCTTCCCTGAGGCCAACCTCTTTATCAGCAACGAAATGAACTCAAACGTGTTCAAAGGGGATTTGGACTGGAACTGGCGGGAATATTGAGGCTTAGCAAAAGGTTAGCAAAATTATAAAAGCACTCTAAGTTTTAGATGCTCAGAGGGCTTATTTAGCTTCGAAAAGTGGTACCCCTGGCGCGACTCGAACGCGCGACACACGGTTTAGGAAACCGTTGCTCTATCCAACTGAGCTACAGGGGCATATTACACACCAGAACACCCGTATTTAAAAACATCTTACACTCTTCCCCAGACGCTTTCAAGCCAGCTACCCCCAGAACTGAAGCAGCTTGACAAAAACAAGCTGTCCGCCCAAAATGCCAGTACACACGGGGTGAGGTGAATTCTAGTGGCTGCATTCTCCTGGCGGGAGACAATAAAAACGGTCCCCAACCTGGGCGCTCGCCTGCGGTTATATCTTAGTTCAGCGGCTGCCCTCCCCCTGAAGCTTACCCCCATGCTGAACCGGATGCTGGGCGTTCGCCTGCGGTTACACCCTACCTGGGCTATTGCCTTCATCCTGATAATAGCCATGGTGGTGACCCAGTTCCCCGAGGCTTACCCCATCTGGCAGAGGATAATACTAGGAGTAGCCGCCAGCCTGCTCTTCTTTATCGCCGTGGGCTTTCGTGAAGTTATCCTCAACTTTCTGGCTATCAACCGTGGCATCCCAATACAGAGGGTTACCCTGTTTGCTATCGGTGGACTACCTCAAATACCTAAAGGGGACACCCAACCGCTTCTGGAACTGCTCATGGTTACCGCCGGACTTCTGCTCAATCTGGTAATAGCCGGCATATTGTACGCTGTTCACTCAGCACTGGTAAACACGGCCAACGTGCTAATCGACGGAATCATACTATGGACAACCTATCTCTATTTTCTGCTGACCTTATTACACTTTATCCCCGTTTTCCCTCTGGACGGGGGGCGGCTGCTGCGCACCCTGCTGTGGAAGCTAACCGGCGATTACGACCGGTCAACCAACATCGCCAGCTGGGCGGGACAGGGTTTTGGCTTACTGCTCATTGCCGGTGGCATTCTGCTGCTGATTTTATCGCGTCAATGGTTCAACGGCCTTATTTTGATATTTGTGGGCTGGGTTTTATACCTGGCCGCCAGACAGAGCCGCCGTCAGACAGCCTTACGGGAAGCCCTACAGCATATCGCCGCCCGGGATATGACTAGTGGGGAAAGCCCAATTATTGCCACCCCCCAGCTCACCGTCGGCCAGCTGGTCCGCAACTGCGTCCTGGTTACCGGCCAGCGCTACTTCGTTGTCGCCGAGGAAGGTAAACTGCTGGGAGTAATAACCACACGCGACATAAAGAAAGTGCCCAAAAAGCGCTGGAACTCCACCAAGATAAGCAAGGCTATGATTCCAGCCCGCCAGATCAGGACGGCCAGCGCCCAGCAATCAGCCGCCAGTGTGCTGGAGCTGATGGATGAGCTGGGCATCAAGCGAATGCCGGTTTTAGAAGGGGATAAGGTAATCGGTGTTATCTCCCAGGACAGCCTGAAACGATTGAACAAGACCCGGGTCGAGCTGGGCATGTAACCAGGGCTTAATCACAGCAGTTATTGCCCGCGGTGCCAGCTCCTGGATTAAGCAACGCCTGCACCGCAAGTTCGTCGATAACCTGCCGATACCGGCTTTCTTTAGAGTAAACCCTCCACTCGGCTTTGAACCAGCGGAAGGGTCTTTCTGCCTCCGAGCTTATTCTCAACCTCGGGTCGCGGGGGTCGCCAGTTAACCATGACACATACCTAACGGTGGTGAGTGGGGTACCGGTGATTATCTCAACCTCGTAGTGGTCACGCTGGGTGTCGGCCAGCAGCCCGCGCCGATAGATAGTCCAGTCCAACTGCACCGTATTCCTGGGGGCGGCTTTAGTCTTCAGGTAGAGCTGGCAATCACCAGTGTCATCGGGGACGGCCCAGCGTGCCTCCTCAACGCTGGTAGCAAAGGGGAAATACTTGTTCAAAACAACCCGGTAGCTGCTGCGGGTACTCCCCAGCGGGGACTCCCCAATCACATCCTCCCACTCCTGCCAGCGGAAAAAGGACTCGTTGGTGTGCTGCAGACTGCCGCTACCGACCTCAACTTCGCCAACCACATCCCCCCAGTAATCCGTGCCAGGCAGCCAACCGGCGGCGTGCTCCAGATTGCCGACTCTAGCTAGAACGGAGCATTCTATCTCTCCGCCGAAGGTATAGCGCAGGATTTGCTCGGCGATAGACCCGGCCACCTCATCCGAATCGGCAAAATCGTTATGGCTATGCTCCCCGTAGTAGACCACGTCAGCCCTGTCGGTATGCTGGGCTGAGATCGGGATAATGTTGTCGTCCATGTCTCGGGGCATGGTGTCGACGCCGCCAACATTGAACTGCTGGCTGAATGGCGCCGATTCACCGGCTATAAAAGCCAGCCAGTGCTTATTGGCCGCCACCCACCGCCCATCCTCGGCACTATCGTAGTTGATTATAGAGTCAGAAAGGCCCTGGTCGGAAATCAGCCCCAGAGCTTGATAATACTCCGCCAGCGAAGCACCGCCGGTAAAATAGTACTGTTTCAGGCTCCTGATTGGGCTGTTGATAGTTACCACCATGGCCGTCCTGTCGGCCAGGCCGCCGATATCGTTGGCCACGGCGTAAAGGGCAGCCTTACCGCCCATACTGTGCCCGATTAAAATCAGGTTCCGCTTATTGGGCAGATATTCATCGATGCTTTCAGCGATGTTATCGGCCCAGGTCTCGATACCGACATCATTTGGGTAACACCTCAGCAGAACGTCAGCCCGGACCTCTGTATTAGGGTTTACCTGTTCATACTCGGCGATATAGGCCGGCACCTGCTCCATAATAGAATCAGCCAGACGCTGCATACTGCAGACATTGCCACCGGCACCGTGCAGAAAAACGAAGTTCAGCTCTTTGACCTTCATCGGCACCGCTTGTGCCGGACTGTACCAGCCAAGCTGAAGGCACAGCCCGATAACTATCAGCAGTATCATCCTTTTTACTATGCCCATCTACCTAGCCTTGTCCGCTTCCTTGCCCAAGATGTACTTACCCAGGGCCGGCGCCGCCGTGGAGGTCACCAGGGCCAGGATAACGAAAATACTGAACAGTCGCTCGCCGATTAAGCCCAGCCGGATAGCTATATCAGCCACCGCCAGTACCAAGCTTAACATAGCGGTGTGAAACAAGCCAAAGGCGACGCTTCTCCTCATATTTATCCCGCTTAGTTTGCTGGCAACGGTCACACTTACCACCTTGGCCAGCATCCCCACGGCAATTATCACCAGAAGCAGGGTGATATTATCCATGTTGGTGAAGACGGTCAGCAGGTTCACTTTAGCGCCGGTGAAGATAAAAAACAAGGGGACAAAAAAGCCGTAGCCAAAACTCTGCAACTTCTCACTCTCCAGCGTCCTCATGGGCAGAATCTCAGAAATCAACAGCCCGGCGATAAAGGCGCCAATGATTGAGTGGAAACCAAGGCGTAAAGAGACCGCCCCCAGCAGAAATATCAGGGCAAAAGACACCCTCATCTCCATCTCAAAGTAGCTCTTGCGGAATAGCTTGGAGGTTATCTTACGGCGCAGCCTTCTCTTGTTAATTACCCAAGGAACTAAGAAAAGGACAACGATACCAATTAGGGAGTAAAGAAAGCGGAACTCAAGCTGACCCTGGATGGTGGCCAAGGCAAAGGCGAGCAGGAACAGGCTTAAGATATCAACCAGAATCACCGAGGTCAACAGCAGCCGGGACAGACGCGGGGGTAGGTTGACCTCCTTCAACATCGGCAGTATCAGACCCAGGGAGGTGGTACACAGTATCGTACCCAAAAGCAGGGGGTGTACCTCCACCCAGGGAGCGATAAAATAGCCGGCGGTAAAAGGCACCGCCACCGAAACCAGACCTATGGCCAGCGCCTTCCTGAGGTTCTTCCAGCGTATCTTACCTAACTCCGCCTCTAGACCGGCCAGAAACATCAGGTAGACCAAGCCGAAGGTGGAGAAAAATTCAATGGTGGGGTGGTCAGGGACCAGGTCAAAGAGCGACTTGCCAATAATGATACCGAATAGTATCTCGGCGACGATTACCGGTATGCCTATCCGCCGCGCCAGTGGCGGCAGCAGGACTACCCCGGCAAAAACGATTACTAGGGTAAGCGCCAGCGAATCCATAGCCTGCTACTTAGTATACGGCTTTAGCCTGTAGGTCACAAGGTCTATAGCCGTCATCCGGCTCCAGCTTCGGCTAGCGTGCTTTGGTTGGCGGTGCCAGCCCCAGCCGCTGCAGGCCCAGGTTAGCCACTATCTGGCTTACCGCGTCAGCCTGATTAAGGGTGTAGAAATGGAAGTAACGGACGCCGTGCTCCAGCAGGTCGGCGCACTGCTCGGTAGCTATCTCTACGCCCACCTTAGCGGCCTCATCAGCCCCCGCCTTTTCCAGTCGCCGCACGATACCGCCGGGCAATGTGGCAGCGCACATCTGGCAGAACCTCTGTATTCTAGCAAGGTCAGCGATGGGCATAATTCCCGGAATGATTGGGATAGTTATACCGGCCTTCTCCACCCGCTCCAAGAAATCGTAGAAGTAGCCGTTATCAAAGAACATCTGGGTAATGGCAAAGTCGGCGCCGGCATCGATCTTCTGCTTGGTATAGTACATATCCATTTCCAGGCTCGGTGACTCCGCATGTCCCTCGGGATAGACCGCCACCCCGATGGAAAAGCCGCCCACGTCGACGGCCAGCGTCACCATATCGATGGCATAGCAGAAACCGTCTTTGGGGGCAACGAATTTTTCGGTGCCCTCAGGCGGGTCGCCCCTCAGAGCCAAGACATTCTCAATGCCTTTTCCCTTATAGTCCTCCAGAATCTCTCTGAGCTCGCCTTTACTCTGGTCGACGCAGGTGAGGTGGGGCATGGCAGTAAGAGAGGTTTCACCCTTGATGCGCCCAATCAGGTGACTGGTATTTTTAAGAGTGCCGCCGCCGGCGCCGTAGGTTGCCGAGACAAAGGTCGGCGCCAGAGCTTCCAGCTTAGCTATAGTCTGGAATAACCGGGCCTCGCCGGCCTCATCTTTGGGGGGAAAGAACTCAAAAGAGAGGCTGCTCCCGCGCTCCTTTATGATGTCGCCTATTTTCATAGCTCTAGCCCCCGTCAGTCTGGGGAAAAGCGACTTCGGTATAGATAAACTCAACCCTCCGCTTGTGCTCCAGCTCCTGCGAGGCTAGCTGCTCAAGCATACTTCTCACCCGTCCCGATGGATGCGCTCCAGCCAGGCTGAGGTAAAAGGCATGGGACGCCTTCTCCCGGTTGGCCGCCAGCAGGAAGACATCCTTAAGCCCCATGCTAGGGGTTACTTTCGGCTGCTCAAGATGTTCGGCAATCCTGTAATCCAGAACCTGCTCCTTCTTTAGCACCCCCTCCCCAAGCTCACCTCCCAGGTATTTCCGTAGCAGGTTCTCGTGCCCCTGTTCCTCCCGGGACAACTGCACAAAGGCGTTCTTAGCCGCCTCATTGGTCATCTTCTGGCTCAAGTCCCAGTACAACTGCTGTGACTCAATCTCCTTCTCTATCGCCTTTTCCAGAATGCCCCCCACCGTCAGCTGAGTTACCATGGTTAGCTCCTTCGCAGCCGCCGTGGCTATTTCGCCCGGTTGGCTGCCACGCCCCAGTCGATATTCTTAAAAAAGGCGTTGATGTAGTCAGCCCGCTTCAACCCGTAATCAATCATAAAAGCATGCTCAAAGACATCCATTACCAGGATGGGCGCACATCCCGCGGGATGACCAACCTCATGCTCATTAATCCACTGGTTAAAAAACCAGCCGCTCACGTTATCCTGATAAAGCACCGCCCAGCCGATGCCGCGCATTGCCCCGGTAGCCTTAAAATCCTGCTCCCAAGCGTCATAGCTGCCGTAGGCACCAGCCACCTTTTCAGCTAGGGCCCCCGCTTTATCCAGGGGCTTTTTACCGCCCAGGTTGTCAAAGTAGTATTCGTGGAGGCGCATGCCGTTAAACTCAAAGCCGAAGCGACGCTTAAGTTCAGCGTACTCCGGGGTGCCCGCCTTGCCCTCTTTGAGCATGGCCGTAAGCAAATCCCACAGCTTGTTGGTATTGGTCACGTAGCCCTGATAGAGAGTAAAATGATTTTTGAGCAGGGTCTCGCTAAAACCCTCCATGCCGATAAGTTTAGTGTAATCTTTAGCCGTGTAACCCATTCTCTCTTATCCTCCCTTTAGTTTTTATCAAGCCCTAAGCGCCACCGGCACAGCCCGGAGCCCTCACTACCAAAATGGGCGCGCTAATAGCCCTGAAGACCTTTTCGGTAACGCTACCATGGGTCCACCGGCTGGGACCGGAGCGGCCATGGCTGGCCATAACGACAAGGTCGCAACTCTCATTAGTAGCGAAGAGGGCGATTTCCTCGGCCGCTTTCCCCATGAGCACCTCGGTCATCACCTTAATACCCTTGTCTTTCAGTGTCTTGGCTATCCTGTCCAGATATTTCCGGGCTTCCTTATCTTCTTTACCCACCGCCTCAGGCACCAAACGCCCCCCCAACGGCTGAGAGTAATCATCCATAACCCTGAAGCCGGCGATGCGCTCGGTGACGCTGACCAGCGTGACCTCAGCCCCCGGCAAGCACGTTGCCAGGCCCTCGACGTGGGGAAGAACACACTCAGCCAGCTTGGACCCATCCAGCGGAACCAGAATCTTCTTATACATCTTGCCCCCTTTTCTAATTTTAATTACAGTCACCTGACTAATGGTAACAGATGTCAGCTGGTCAGCCAACCACCATCGATGACGATAGCTGTTTTACCCCCCAGTTTCATGGTTCACACCCTTTCCGGTCGGCAAACTCAGCTCTAACTCAGCTCTTCAACCACAATAATAGTGTGCGGGCGATAACGAAGTCATAAAATGAGGCGGGAAAAAGTTACAAAATTATGACATCGGGGGCGGTTAAGGCAGTGAGGTGGTTTATGATGACCCGTCTTTAAGCCGGCTGATGTTCCTGGTTAAGGGGCAGAGTAAAGAAGAAGCTGGAGCCACGCCCCGGCTTAGACTCAACCCATATCCGTCCGCCGTGAGCTTCCACCAGCCGCTGACACACCAGCAGCCCCAGCCCCACCCCCCTGGCGCCGCCGGGCCGGGACTCTTCCAGACGCTGGAAGGGGGCAAACAGCTTGGCCTGGTCAGCCGGGGATATACCCACCCCCCGGTCGCTAACCCCGATAACCAGCTGCTCCTTATCCGGCTTGACGGTGACTTTTATCTCCCCTCCCTGCGGTGAATACTTGACGGCGTTCTCCAGGAGGTTATAGAGGATACGTTCCAGCCGCAGCGGGTCGGCATAGACCGGGGGTAATTTTCGGGGAGCGCTCACCACAAACTGGTGTGCCGAAGACTGGCGCTCCACTCCCTCAACAGCGTCCTGAATCACCTTCTTAACATCTATAGCCTCGGCATGAAGGACAAGGCGCTCCGCCTGAACCCGGGACAGCTCCAGAAGATTGCCCAGCAGGTGGGACAGCGTCTCTGACTCCAGAGCGGCATCCTTGAGCAACTGGTGGGTCTCTTCCTCAGACAGGTAGTCCCCCTCGCTCAAGACGGTGTTGATAGCCCCCATAATCACCGTCATGGGACTGCGCAGCTCGTGGGAGACCAGGCCGATAAAATCGTCCTTTAGCTGGTCCAGCTTTCTATGCTCGGTGATGTCCACTACCTCCGAGCGGCTGGCCACCACGTTGCCTTCCTTATCGCGTACCGGTCGCACTGACAGGTTAATCCACACCCGGCCGCCGTTGGCACGGCGCATCTCCAGCTCCTCATCACGGATTTCCTCACCGGCCAGAAACCTCCGGAATATCGCCTGCGCTTTAACCTTGCCGTTGGGCGTATCAGCATACAGCTCGGATATCGGCCACCCCACCAGCTCATCCCGGCTGTAGCCCAATAGTTCCACAGCGCTGCGGTTGGCCCGCCTAATGACGCCGTCCACACCAACCGAAAAGTAGGCGTTGGGCGCTTCTTCGTATAGGTCACGGTACTGCTCTTCGCTCTGCTTGAGGTTTCTAAAGAGAAGGTTATAGGGCTTGACCAGCCCGGTCTCGATAATAGCCTTGTAGATGAGATAAAAGGCAACAATCTTCAGAAAATGCCCGATGAGGTTGGGCAGGCCGTAGGGGCTCTGGTAAAGGGTGAAGGCCAGTTCCGAGGCAATGGTCACGATGATAGCGGCCGATAGAAATCGTAAAACGTTAGTATCAAACTCGCGGCGCTTCTGCCACATGGTGAAAATCGCCCCCAGCAGTAGCAGGGAGATGACATACTCGCTGATTATTTTAAACGTGGTCAGCCCGGCGCCTTCAACAAAGCAGACGGGAAAGTTCTGCCAGTAGAAAATAGAGACCAGCAGAAGGGCCGTAACCACACCGTAGCCAAACAGCAGCCAGTTAACTCTCAAACGGCGGCCAATGAACAGCGGCGCTATGAGTAGGGAAAGGCTCTGCATATAGCGGGCAGCAATCCAGAGCTGAGTCGCCAGATTAGTCCCGTATTCGGGGAAAATACCCATCCCCGAGTAAGCCAGGGTATGAGCTAAATCCAAAAGTCCGACACACAGGAAGGCGATACCGATAAAGATAAAATAGCTGTTATCCAGCAGGCGACGCGCGTTCCAGGCAATGACAAAAATGCCAAAGGCGACCAGAATGCTGAATATTTCGGCAATACTATGGAAAAGTAGATAGCTGTACCAGCTGGAAAAATAAAGCCCTGCAAAGACGGCGGCACCGACCAGGATAGACAGATACCAGCTCGGCTTTCTAAGTTCCGTCATTCGTACCAGAAAACTGTTCATAATTACTCTCGGCGTGATGATACCGCCGATAACATCCTGTAGTCAAGAAAACCAGTTCTATTTCGATAGGAACTGGCTTTGACATCCCGCCGTCATAAGGCTATTATTACCAGCAAAGAAAAGCTCGCCTGGAGATAAAGCCGGTGAAGCGGTTTCGCATACTGGTAGTGGACGACGAAGAGCGGATCCTGAACTTCCTCAGCACCAAGCTAAAGGCCTCGGGTTATGAGGTTCTTACCGCCCCTAACGGCGTCGTGGGGCTGGAGCAGGTTCAGGCTCAGGAGCCCGACCTAGTGGTGCTCGACCTCCTCATGCCCAAGATGGACGGCCTGGATATGCTTAAACAGCTGCGCACCTTTTCCCCGGTGCCGGTCATTATCCTCACCGCCAAGGGGGCTGATACCGACCGGATTAAAGGGCTACAACTGGGTGCCGATGACTACCTGCCCAAGCCCTTCAACCCCGACGAGCTGGTGGCCCGTATTGAGGCCATCAGGCGCCGGCTGGAACCCAACGAAAGGCGCAAAATCCCCGAAGTCCTTGATTTAGGCAACATAACCGTTGATTTCAGGAAGCGCAATGTACTGGTCAATGGCCAGGAGAAATACCTCACCCGCACCGAATGGCTCCTGCTCAGCCAGCTTATCAACAATGCCGGCCGCCTCATGCTCTATGAGGAGCTGCTCACCCAGGTATGGGGGCCGGAATACCGCGACGACGTTCAGATTCTGAGGACCTGGATAAGCCGCCTCAGGGGCAAGCTGGAAACCGACCCCGATAACCCACTGATTCGCACCGTCCCCAAGACCGGCTACATCATAGACCACCCCACCACCTGAACCACCCCCGATGTCATAATTTTGTAACTTTTTCCCCCCCGATTTTATGACTTCGTTATCGCCCGCACACTATTATTTTAGGTACAGTCCAGTGGTTAGCTGGATGATAAGGGGTATTTGCCATGAACAAAGGGGGTGGCCCCAAGATGCTGAGACCGAAGAGTTGTCCCCGCTGCCAAACGGGTGACATCGGGGTTGATAGAGACCACCACGGCTGGTACGAGTACTGCATCCAGTGCGGTTACCTGCGCGACCTGGTCGGCGTGGTTGAGGTAGAACCGAAGCCATCCGGCCAGACCAGAGGACGCCGGCGAGGGTCGGGGATTTCCGACGAAGGAAAGTCAAAGCATGCTTGATGGGAAGCGGATCGCCATCCTGGCCGAGGAAGACTTCGAAGACTCCGAACTTATCGTACCGATGTGGGGCATGAAAAACGCCGGCGCCAAGGTATTGATTGTGGGCAGCGGCTCCAAGGAGATTTACCAGGGTAAAAGGGGCAGCGTGGCCATAAGAGTCGATACTACCGCCGATAAGGTAAAGGCGGAGGACCTCGACGCCATTATCATACCCGGCGGCCGCGCCCCCGAAAAGATGCGCCAGCATAAATCTATGGTCGAACTGGTGAAGAAAGCAAACGAGTTGGGCAAGGTGATAGCCGCCGTCTGCCACGGCCCGCAGCTACTGGCCGCCGCCGGCATCGTCAAGGGACGCCGTCTCACCTCCTGGCCCGCGGTAGCCGCCGAACTCAAGAAGGCCGGCGCCGAATGGGTCGACGAAGCGGTCGTCAATGACGGCAATCTCATCACCTCGCGCAAGCCCGCCGACCTGCCCAGGTTCAACAAAGCCATAATCGAAGCTATACGAAACTGAAGGAGGCACCATGAACAGCAAAGTAAGCATTCTGGGCCTGGTGGTAATTATCTTCGGTATTATCGCTCTGGCCATGGGCATCGTCTTTGTCCAGCAGGGCTTTGCGCAAGAAAACTGGCTGATGCAGACGATGACGCAGGAGCAGATAACGATGCCCGACGGCTCCGGCACAATCGTCGATAACGAGGCAACAGCCCGAGCTGCCGGTGATCTGGTCAGGGAACACCGACACCTTATCTCGCCGACCTACGGCGACCTGCTGGGCGGGGAGAATTTTAACCCCGCCGACCCTACCCAGCTGACCTACGCCCAGGCGATGAACATTGAGAACTACCTGTACCTAGCCGTCACCGCCTTCGGTGTCTTCACCGTGGTCAAGGCGGCCGGCGCCTTCATGATAGTAATGGGGCTGGCTCTCGGCACCACCGGCTACGCGCTGTGGCGCCTAGGTAGAGCATAAGCTATTAAACACCTTGATTATTCCTGGCTGCCGAACGACCACATCGCCAGCACCACCATCACCACCCCGAAGGCGGCAACAATCATTAAGTCCTCCCCGATGGACATGGTATGCCCAAAAACAGTCACGCCCAGCTCAGATGTCGTCTCGGCACCGAGCACCAGCCGGCGGATGGGGTCAATCCCGTAGGTGGCCGGGTTTATTTTGACCAGGACATTCATCCAGGCGGGCAGGTTATTGACCGGAAAGAAGACCCCGGAGAGAAAGACCATGGGGAACATGAGCAGCTGCATCACCGCCTGGTGGGCTTCCATGGACTTTATCCGGGAGGCGAGGAAGATGCCCATGGCGGAAAGGGCGCAGGCGACCAAGAACATCACCGGCAGCAGCCGGGACAGCACTTCCCAGGAGAACATAATGCCGAATATAGGGGCAAAGATAAGTATCAGCGTCCCCTGAATCAGGGCGATGGTGGCTCCGCCCAGCGTTTTGCCGGCGGCTACCGCCACCCGGCTGATGGGGGCCACCAGCACCTCTTTAAGAAAACCGAACTCACGGTCCCAGACCACGGAAACGCCGGACATGAAGGAGGTTAACAGCACCGTCATGCCGATGATACCGGGGAACATGAACTTGGAGAAATTGACCCCGGGGGCCAGCATGCCCATACTGCCGCCCAACCCGCTGCCAAAAACTACCAGAAACAGCAGGGGAAAAGCCAGAGACATCGCCAGTCGCATCCTGTCCCGCCGGAACCGCAGCAGGTCACGGTACCAGATGGTATAGATACCCCGCAGGTTATTCACAGCCCTGTTTTGCCTCCCCACCCCCGGTGTTTTTCTTCCCATACCCACCCACCCAAAACGGGCTTCGCCCATCTTATACTTCCTTCCTTACCCCACCCCTTTTTATACCTCAAATCTCTTGCTCTCTAGTGCCGCCGCTGGTGGCGACCAAACCGCCGCACCATCTCCTTAAGCTCGCTCTTAACCGTCTCGTCCCTCAGCCCACGCCCGGTCAGCTTGAGGAAGACATCATCCAGCGTCGGCCGGCGCAGACTGATGCTGAGGATTTCGGTCTTAAGCTCCTTTATCAACGCCGGAATAAACCTATCGCCTTTGGCAATCTCAAAGCTGAGCTGCCCGTTGTCATATCTGGGCTCTATTTTGTAGCGCGCCTGCAGCTCCGCTCTAGCCTTCTGGTCATCTACCGTGCTTAAGTTAATCACGTCTCCCCCCACCATCCCCTTGAGCCCCTCGGGGCTATCCAGGGCGATGAGCTGGCCATGGTCCATGACGGCGATGCGGCTGGCATATTCAGCCTCATCCATGTAGTGGGTCGTCAGGAAAACGGTGGTCCCCTCCCTCTCCCGCAAGCCGAGGATGAAATCCCAGAGGCGGTGGCGGGTCTGGGGATCAAGCCCCAGGGTGGGCTCATCCAAGAAGAGCACCCGGGGGCGATGGATGAGGCCGCGGGCAATCTCGAGGCGGCGTTTCATACCGCCGGAGAAGGTCTTGACGATGCCGCGGCGCCTTTCCCAGAGCTCGACCATCTTGAGCACCTGCTCTACCCTTTCCTTTCTCACCGAGGCGGGGACATTGTATACCCGGGCGTGGAAATCCATATTCTCCAGGGCGGTCAGCCGGTCATCAAGGCTGGGGTCCTGAAAGACCAGCCCGATGCACTGGCGCACCTGGCTCTGCTGGCGGACGACGTCAAAGCCGTTGACCAGCGCTTTCCCTGAGGTCGGCTTGGTCAGGGTACACAGGATGTTAATCGTCGTCGTCTTGCCCGCCCCGTTGGGGCCGAGCAGGCCGAAGATTTCCCCCTGGTTAACGCTAAAAGTAACGTCGTCTACCGCCCGCAGGGCGGCGTAGTTCTTCACCAGGTGTTCCACTTCGATGATATGGCTGTCAGACATCTTCTCCCCCATTTTATGCTTAACGCTTCTTCCCGCGCAAATTGCCCGCTCTTTTAACAAAACTTAAACCCCAATTTTATGGGTAATTAATCCCCAAATTCTATGATTAAGCTGTGAAATGAAACTATCGATGAGGAGCGACCATGATTGTAATGATTAAGAGTGTCATCCGATGCCCCAACGATATGGTTCTGGTCTTTGACGATGACGAGGAGCAAATCCCCGAATACCAGGGGTGGTATCAGCAGGTGAGGGAGCTCATCCTCAGGGATGCCCCGCCGGATACGGTTTTCGGCTACTGGTTCAACTACGAGGCTGATATAGCTACCCTTCCCCGCGAGGAGTGGTAGACGACATCGGGCACAAATATACCCAATTAACTTTTGTACTAAATTGGGACTTAATGCCATAAGACATCCTTATGGCATTTTTGTGCCATTTATGCTACAATTGACATACATGGCAAATACGGCTGTGACCAAAAAAGTCCTGGTAATCGATGACGACCCCGCCTTTGTCAGGCTGGTGGAGCAGGGGCTTACCCCGGCAGGGTTCGAGGTGCTCACCGCCGCCAGCGGCGGCGAGGGGCTGCGGCTATTATTTGCCAACCGCCCCGATATAGTGCTCCTGGACGTGGTCATGCCCGAGATGGACGGCTGGCAGACCTGCAACCGCATCCGCGATATCACCGATGTGCCCGTCATCATGCTCACCGCACAGAAGAACACCGAGGAAGACATCGTGCGCGGGCTTGAGTGCGGGGCGGATAACTACTTGATAAAGCCGGTGGGCCGGCGGGAGCTGGTGGGCAGGGTGCAGGCGGTAATGCGTCGTGCTGAGCTATCAGCCCCGGAGGAGGAGAAAGGGACTACCTTCAGTGACGGCTACCTAACGGTGGATATCGTTCAGCGCCAGGTTTTAGTCAACGGAGAGCGGGTGAGGCTGACCCCGATTGAGTTCCGCCTGCTGGCTCTGCTGCTGCAGAATGCCGGCCGTATTCTCACCCACAAGCAACTTTTAGAGGGGGTTTGGGGATGGGAGTACATTGACGACCTGGATTACGTGCGCATCTATATCTGGCACCTGCGCCAGAAGATAGAGCCCGACCAGGCTAAACCCAGATATGTCATTACCGAACCCGGTGTCGGCTACTCCTTCCGCAAGGCCAAGTAAGCCCCCCACCTTTTTAACGGTTCTCTTTCTTTCCATACCCACCCACCCAAAAAGGCTTCGCCTCTAAAACTCTCTTTCCCACCCCCCGTTTTATATCTGTTCCCACCCGCCGCCCTTTTATGGAAACGGGCTAAAGCCCTTTCCCCCACCCCACTTTGTTAGGGGAATTATTCTTCTCTTCCAATCTCTTTAAGGTGTTGATAGAGGT
>Ga0315551_10000909_pt1 | contig 23139 bp, 19 predicted proteins | sample SalMarSW160290MG_FD_203678 | JGI IMG/M metagenome (GOLD analysis project Ga0315551, IMG submission 203678) | Salt marsh sediment microbial communities from the Plum Island Ecosystem LTER, Massachusetts, United States - Salt Marsh Sediment SW1602-90 ...
TCCTCGATCGGGATGAGATACTTACCGGATCCGATCCGATCCAAAAACTCCCGCAGGTTGTAGTACTGCCTGAAGAAGGCGTGGAAGCCGTGTTCGACCCGGGTGTGGAATCCGGCCTTGAACCGAACCGGCCAGGAGCCGATCTTGCCGCCCAGGTAATCGTTGCTCTCGTACAGCGTCACCCGCAATCCCCGCTCGGAGAGCACTGCCGCCGCGGTCAGACCGGCGATACCCCCTCCGATCACCGCAACCGATCTTTCCCGCCGGATTTTTTCGGGCAATCTTGGATCCACGAAGTTAACCTGGAGTCGATTTCCACCCAGCCGCTTCATGATGATGCTTGCGATCGGACCTTTTCGTTTTTCCATGGCGTTACCTCTCGATATCGATCTTTCGTCCCTTCCAGCTTACTTGGCGCAGAAAGAAAGTCCTTCGCAGGGATATGATAAACACCGCCGCAAAAAACACGAATGGAACGGGATACAGCAATGCGGTGTACAAGCCGTAGTTGCCCATACGTGAGAGAATCCAGTAGATCTGCAGGATGTACAGAACATGGAGCACCGTCCACGGAGCCGCCGCCTCAAGGTTCGAACCGAGCAGCAGGATCAGCAGCCAGAAGGATACCACGAATCCTCCCGCGACCCAGCAGATGATCGGGATGAGGATTTTGGGAGTGGCCGCCTGAGCCCCTGAGGCCATTCCCTTGCTGAATCCCGTAATCAGAGAGCCAATACCGGCAGGGTACATACGAAATGAGATCGTTTCCTTGCCGCCGAAATTGTGAAGTTCCAAACCGGCGCGATCGAACATCTGCCCCAGGGCCACGTCCTCCAGAATAGCCCCCCGTACCGCCTCGTGACCCCCCACAGTGAAATAGTCGTTTCTGGAGCAAACCACACAGGGCCCGAAGGCTCCAAGGTTGCGGGCTTTTCCCCCGCGGATGGTGAAGGAGCCCATGCTGGCCATGATGATGATGTTGAACAGAGCCGAGAGCCGTTCGTAGAGGCGCTTCATGCGGTGATACGGCCAAATGGACAGCAATCCGCCGCTCTGCAGATACGAGCACAGGATCTTCCGCATCCCCCCCTCTTCGATACGCGTGTCCGCGTCGAGAAACACGAATATCTCCCCGCCTGCCCGCCGGGCTCCCTGCCAGCAGGCCCAGGGTTTTCCCAACCAGCCCTCCGGAAGGGGGGCGGCCTCGATCACCCTAGCTCCGTATCGAGCTGCAATTCGAGCCGTGGCATCTTCGGAGTGGTCGTTCACAACAATGACTTCGGAGACGCCGGTTTCCTGCCGTTTCAGGGATTCGAGCAGAGCGGGAAGGGTCAGCTCTTCATTTCGTGCGGGGATGATGACCGATACCGACCGGGTCGTAACGCTTCCCTGCGAGATGCCCTCCCGCGAAGGGTAGGGTATTTTCCACAGAAACACGAAAGGCAGAAGCCAGATGAGAGTCAAAAGGGCGAGTACGGCAATGGTCATGCTTTTTCGTTAAGCTACCACCGCTGTGTCCGGGGGTCAAGAAAGTTGCATGGATGTTATTCTTGACCATGGATCCCGACCTTCGTATTTTCAACCCTGCAAAAAGGGAACCAGCATTATGAAATCTGCGACGTCAAACCGGTCGGCGGTGATCTTTGGCTTGTTCGTGCTGTTCGCGGTCGCACCTCTTTCAGCCGACGGCCTGGAAGACGGAAAGATCCTGTTGGAACGCGCCACCGAGGGTTTGTTCAATGAGAGCCTGCCCCGGGCCACGCTGCGGGAGCTTCTGGACGGCGGCCTGGAGGCTTTTGGAGAGATGAAGGAGTCCTGCGAGCGGGACTACTGGCAGGCCCAGGCCGCCTATCTGTTCGGATTCGTCGAGCAGGGGGAGGGACGCTCGAAAGAAGCGGAACGAAGATTCACCCAAGGGTTTGAGCTGGCCGAACGTTCCTTAAGCTGCGGCGAGTTCAGCGATGGATATCGGCTGCTGGCCGATACCCAGGCCCAATTGCTGATGTACAACGGGATGTTGTACAAGATGCAGTACGGTCCAACGGTGCGGGAGTATGCCGAGAAAGCTCTGGACCTGGATCCCGGCAACATCAAGGCAAGGCTCAATCTGGCCCTGTACTACAAGAATGCTCCGGCTATCGCAGGGGGGAACGAAAAAACGGCGCGGGAGATTCTGCACCAGATCGAGGGGACCAGCGGACTGGAGCCCCTGGATAGATTTTCGGTCAATGTCTGGCTGGGAATTTCCTACGCGGAGAGCAACAATGCCCCGGCAGCCCGGAAGTACATCGACCAGGCTCAGGAGATCTTTCCCGGAAACACCTGGCTGCAGGAGATCATCAATGAGCATTCACTCTGAGGCTGAGCTGCTGCGCTTTGAGCCTCCCCGTTTCTTCCCCGGTCTGAGCCGGGCGAGCAGAACGTCCCAGCGTAGGTTCATCGGCTCCCGTCCCCTGACCACGACCCTGCCTTTGTCGCCCGCCAGTATAGCCTGATAGAGTCTGTCTATAAGAGCCTCCTCGTGCTGTTCGAGCCACTCTATGCCCTGAAAAGTCTGGTGATTCACCCGATAGACCCGGTCGGCCATGAAGAAAGCCTCGGGACGCTGGTCGATGAGAAACTCGCAGCGAATTCCCAGGGGCAGCAGATTTACGTCGCCGCCGTACAGCTTGAGGATGTACCCCAGGCCGCGCTGGAACTCCAGCGGTCGAACGCCGGAGTAACGCAAGACACCTTGAGGAAAAATGCAGAGGGCGTTTTCCGGGTCCCTGAGCAATTCCGCGGAGTACCTGAGGGCCTCGTATGACCTGCGGGGGAGGCCCGGCTCGATTCCGAAGGCGCCGATCCGGCTGAAGAAGCCGTATTTGGACAGCTGCTCCTCCAGCATCATCAGATAGCCTGTGCGCCTGAAAAGCCTCTTGTTGAGGATGTAGAAGAAAAAACCGTCCCACCAGGTGCTGTGGTTGGGGGTGACCAGCAGCGGGAGGGCGGGATCGATTGCCGGTACAGGACCGAGAAAGTACAGGCCGTGAAAAGTCTTTCGGAACTGCCGCAGGATGTAGGGCAGAAATATGCGATCTGCCCCGGGTGAATGCCGGGCGCGGGTCATGAATCCCACCTTGTCATGATTTCGATTCGATAGCAAGCAAGGAAGCAAACAATTCGATTTATTCTTGACAATATTAGTAATACAAATTATCTTATATACCATAGAGGGGTACCCTATATGAGCGGATTATTGGAACAAAGAGACATCGTCCGAAAGTCCCATCATCCCGGGCAGACAAAGGTGAGTCTGGTGAACCGTTTGCGTCGGATCGAAGGCCAGATTCGTGGGATCGCCCGGATGGTCGAATCCGATGTCTACTGCGACGACATACTGAATCAGATCACCTCGGTGGAAGCAGCCCTCAGCGGGGTCCGCAAAGGACTGCTGGAGGCGCACATCCGCAGCTGTGTCGTGGATCAGATCGAGGAGGGACGCTACCAGGTGATCGATGAGCTGATGCGGACGATCGGCAGGATGTCCCGCTAGCAAGCCGGCTGAATGAACGAGAATCGAGCAGTTCAGCAGCCCTCCGGCGTGCCTCATGGAGGACCTATGAGCGACCAAACCCAGCGTGCAACTTTTGCCGTCACGGGAATGACCTGTGCCACCTGTGCCCTGCGCATCGAAAAAGGATTGAAAAATGTCGCGGGAGTAAGTCAGGCTTCCGTCAACCTGGCCACGGAGAGAGCGACGGTGGAGTACGACCCCGGCGTGATCGAAGACGGCCGGTTCGAGCGGCTGATCAGGGATCTTGGTTATGATGCGGTTATTGAAGCAAGCCAGGATACAGATTCGGGAGCCCTATCCGACAGTACCGATAAGGAGAAGGAACTCCGTCAGCGGGAAATCCGGAAACTGCGCCTGAGCTTCATCGTATCCGCCATCCTGAGCTTCCCTCTGCTGGTGGCCATGTTTGCAGGGATGTTTCGAATAGAAGCTCTGATGTTTCTGCACAACCCGGTTGTACAGCTGGCCCTGGCCACGCCGGTTCAATTTGTCATCGGCTATCGCTTTTACAAGCACGCCTTCAAGAGCATAAGGTCGGGAAGCCCCAGCATGGATGTGTTGGTGGCCCTGGGAACCAGCGCCGCCTACTTGTACAGCATCTACAATGGTTTCTTCCGCAGCCTCCCGGCAGGGCAGAATCCGGCCCTGTACTTCGAAGCATCGGCGATCATTATTACTTTGGTCCTGCTCGGGAAACTTTTCGAGGCGGCGGCCAAGGGCAGAACCTCGGAGGCGATCAAACGTCTGATCGGACTGCAGCCGAAAACCGCCCGTGTCTTGAAGGAAGGTGAGGAGATTGATATCCCCATTACCGAGCTTGAGGTCGGTCAGGCCGTGCTGGTACGGCCGGGGGAAAGAATTCCGGTGGATGGTGAGATCCTGGAGGGATCCTCCGCTGTGGATGAAAGCATGATCACCGGAGAAAGCATCCCCGTGGAGAAGACGAAGGGGGATACCGTCATCGGTGCCGCGATCAACACCTACGGAGCCTTCACCTTCAAGGCGACCAAGGTCGGTAGGGATACGATCTTGGCCCAGATTATCCGGGTTGTGGAGGAAGCCCAGGGGTCCAAGGCACCGATACAGCGCTTAGCCGACAGGGTTGCCGGGATTTTCGTGCCCGCCGTGCTCGGTGTTGCCGCAGTGACCTTTCTGATCTGGCTGCTGGCGGCGGGAGACCTCACCATGGGTTTGATCAGCGCGGTGGCTGTTCTGGTGATTGCCTGTCCCTGTGCCATGGGGCTGGCCACACCCACGGCGATCATGGTAGGCACCGGCAAAGGGGCGGAGAACGGAGTGTTGATCCGCAGCGGCGAGAGTCTGGAGCTTGCCCACAAGCTTGATGCAATCGTGTTCGACAAAACAGGGACAATTACCCTAGGTGAACCCTCTCTCACGGATATAGTATCCCTCAACGGGTGGAGCCGGATCGATCTATTGCGGTTGGCAGGGACTGCGGAGAAGAACTCCGAGCATCCGCTGGGGATCGCGATTGCCGAAGCAGCCCGTCGGGAGCTGGATCAAATTGGAGAAGCCCACGACTTCCAAGCCGCTCCCGGTAAGGGGGTGCGGGCCGTGATCGATGACCACACGGTCCTGGTCGGAACCCGCGGCTTTTTGAGTGAGGCCGGCCTCTCCCTCGAAGCGGTCGAGGATCGGATCGCAACGCTCGAGGCCGAAGGGAAAACAGTCATGCTTCTGTCGGTGGACGGAGAGGTGCAGGGGCTGCTGGCGGTCGCGGACAGGGTCAAGGACGGTTCCCGCACAGCCGTCAAGACGCTGAAAGCCATGGGCCTGGAGGTGTACATGATAACCGGTGACAACCGCAGGACCGCTGAGGCTATCGGCCGGGAAGTCGGGGTGGATCATATCATGGCTGAGGTGCTCCCGGAACGCAAGGCCCAGGCGGTTGAACAGATCCGCAAGCAGGGAAAGATCGTAGCCATGGTAGGAGACGGGATCAACGATGCTCCGGCGCTGGTTACCGCGGATATCGGCATGGCCATGGGAACGGGTACGGACATCGCCATGGAGTCGGCGGATATCACCCTGATGAACGGAGATCTAATGAGTGTGGCGGCGGCGATCCAGCTGTCCCAGCGGACGATGCGCAAGATCAAACAGAACCTGTTTTGGGCTTTTTTCTACAACACGATCGGAATACCGATCGCAGCGTTCGGCATGCTCAATCCGATCATTGCCGGTGCGGCCATGGCCTTCAGCTCCGTATCGGTAGTAAGCAACTCGTTGAGTTTGAACAGATTTCGTGTGAAACAAGGAGCTCGCAAATGATCCGTAAGATTCTCAATGTAGAGGGAATGAGCTGTGCTCACTGCAAGATGGCGGTCACCAAGGCGGTAAGCTCCCTGGAGGGGGTAGGTTCCGTGGAGGTCAGTCTGGAAAATAACACGGCCACCGTCGAGTTCGAGGAGAGCAAGCTGTCCCTGGAAACCATCAAGCAGGCGATCCAAGCCCAGGGCTACGCCGTGGTGTAGGCTGTGCGCAGCTCACCTGGCGGAGGCGGGTATCTCGATCGATTCCGGTTCCGTTGCGGCAACCAAGAAGTTCAAAAAAATCATATCATTGGTGTACAAACAGAGGGAGTTCCAGTTAGCATGGAGGCATCGAGGGGAAACCGATGCTCGAACGAAGAGACGCCAAACGTATTGACCTCACCGTGCCCGTTGCCCTCTGGGTGGAAGATCTGGAGGTAAAGACGCGGATGATCAACTACTCGGATGACGGTGCCTTGTTTCGAATCGAGCCTTCAGATCATGACAAGGTGTCGACGGAAACCCTGGGCAGAGATGCGGTATTCGTGCTGAAAGTGAAAAACAAGCCGGACCGGGAATACACGGGGGAAGTAATCCGTTTCTTTTTCAAGGGGGAGGATAAGTATATCGCGCTTCGGTTCTGGGAGCCGTACCGGGAGCTCTCGTAGACCTCTGCTACGCCCAGCTGCCGGTAAGCACCTGGCCGGTAAGCACCCGGCCGGTGCCATCCCCGACGATCGCCTCTAAGTACACCTTCGCCACTTCCCGGACCGGAACTCCCCTTTCGCTCAGGCCCCGCTTCCTGGCCGTCTCGGCTATCAGAGGAGGGCTCACGACGTTGATGCGATGCCGACCATTGCGATCGACGGCAGCGGCCCGTACGAAACTCTCCAGCGCGCCGTTTACCATAGCAACGGGAGCGCTTCCCGGCCATGGCCTTCGGGATAGGATTCCGGCGGTCAGGGTAATGGATCCACCCTCGCGCAGCGCATCCCTGGCCAATCGAACGACGTTCACTTGGCCCATTAGTTTACTCCGGATGGCGGTGTAGAAGTCGGCTTCAGCAAGCTCATCGAGCGCAGCGAAGGGACCGCTTCCGGCGGCGACCACGATCGCATCCAGGGGGAAGAGTCGCTCAAAGGCGGAGCGAATCGAATCAGCGTCTTCTATATCGATGGAAATTTCAGTGGAGCGGGAGGCCTCGAGAACCTCGTGGTCGGGATGCAACAATGCAGCGACGGCCTTCCCGATGGTTCCACTTGCACCGATAACCAGCACGCGCATGCTTCACCTCCTCGAACTATTGTATTCTTTGCGGGTGAATGTTGGAGCCCAACATCGGTCGCTCTACATATTGGCGATGATCTCGGAGCCGAACTCCGAAGTCTTCAGCAGCTTCGCGCCCTCCATGAGCCTGGCGAAATCGTAGGTAACGGTCTTGTTGGTGATGGTCGTCTCCAGCCCTTTGACGATCAGATCCGCCGCCTCCTTCCAGCCCATGTAGCGAAGCATCATCTCTCCGGAAAGAATCACCGAGCCCGGGTTGACCTTATCCTGATTGGCGTACTTTGGGGCGGTACCATGGGTCGCCTCAAAAACGGCGTGACCGGTGATGTAGTTGATGTTCCCCCCCGGTGCGATGCCGATTCCCCCGACCTGGGCAGCCAGGGCATCCGAGGCGTAGTCACCGTTAAGATTGGTGGTCGCGATCACTTCGAACTCCCGCGGCCGTGTCAGCACCTGCTGCAGAAAGATATCCGCGATGACATCTTTGATCAGGATTTTGCCTTCCGGTACTTTTCCCTTGACTTCATCCCAGGGGAGGCAGCGATCGGGGAACTCTTTCTTCACCAGCTGGTAGCCCCACTTCATGAACGCCCCTTCCGTGTACTTCTGGATGTTGCCCTTATGCACGAGGGTTACGCTTTTACGGTTGTTTTCTATTGCATAGTTGATCGCCGCCCGAATGAGGCGGTGAGAACGGGTTATGCTGATCGGCTTCAATCCGACTCCGGAGTCGGGAAGGATCTGCCAGCCGAACTCCTTCTTACAGAAGTCGATCAATTTGGCCGCTTCCGCACTGCCCTGTTCTAACTCCATTCCGGCATACACGTCTTCCGTATTTTCCCGGAAAATAACCATGTCGACCTGTTCGGGATGGACTACCGGGCTGGGAACCCCCCTGAACCAGCGAACCGGGCGCACGCAGGCGTACAGATCGATGATACGCCGCAGCGCTACGTTGAGACTGCGCATGCCGCCGCCGACCGGTGTGGTCAATGGGCCCTTGATGCCTACCAGGTGTTCCCTGAAAGCCTCCACGGTTTCATCGGGAAGCCAGCTTCCGGTTTCTTTGTACGCTTTTTCCCCGGCCAGAACTTCCTTCCAGACGATCGTGCGGCTGCCACCGTAGCTGCTCTGCACGGCGGCATCGAAGACGCGGACCGCAGCGGCCCAGATATCGGATCCGGTTCCGTCCCCTTCGATGAACGGAACAATCGGTCGATCCGGAACCTGGAGGGTTCCGTCTTTCATGGATATCTTTTTGCCTTCGCTCATGTTCGGTCCTTTCTATTCTCAGTTCTCAACTTGATGGCCAGCAAAGCGCGCCGTTCCCCGTTTTCGATGTGCCGGCGTACCGCCTCGATGGTTCGGTCACGATCTCGGGCTGTGAGAGCCTGAAGGATCCGTTTGTGCTCGCTGATCACCTCCTGCACGACCTGGTCGTGCATCTTGGACACGTCCTCGGCAAAATAGCGCATCCGCATCGAGCGTTGCAGAATATTATGCAGGGTTTCTTTCAGCAGCTCGTTGGAAAGGTGGGTGTACAAGAGCTCATGAAGACGGATATCGGATTGGATGTACAGATTTCCGTCCTGCGTTCCCTTCTCCAGTGTTTCGAAGGCCGCATTCAGCTCTTGGATTTCGAGGTTTACATCCAGCGCGGCGGTCAGCCCGGCGGCATACGGTTCGAGAAGTTTTCGGATTTCCCAGGTATCCCGAATATCCTCTTCCCTGAAAGCGGTTACTCTAGCTCCTTTGTTCGGGATTAGATTAACCAACCCGCTGCTTTCCAGGCGAATGAGGGCTTCCCGAATCGGAGTGGTGCTCACCCCGAACTCCTCGGCCAGGCGGTCGATTTGCAGTTCTTCCCCGGGTTTGTACGAGTTGTTGACGATCGACTCCTGGATTGCCTCATAGATCTGGTCCCGTATCGATTTCAAAACCGTTTTTTTGCCCACGAAATCACCTCATATCGTTTGTATTAGTATAACACATTTTTCAGAAACAATTGACATTTTATAGAATATATTCTACATTTTATAGGATGCACCGGATCATTTCCTGCTCGAACAACGCGCCGAACGGCACGTCGTCGGGGAGCTCCAAAGGCTAATGAAATTCGGGTGCTAAGGCGAGTGTTAATATGAATATTGTTGACAATAACCGTCAACAATAACATTTTTAAACGAACGAATGCTGTGAGGACAACGGGAACCCGTGAAGAAAATTGCTGACCAGATAGCCGAGTTCTTGAAACAGATCGGGGCGCGCTATGTATTTGGCATTCCCAGCGGTCCCTGGACCACCTTCATGAATGCCTTTGAGACGGCGGGGTTGGAGTTCGTTCTGGTCAGCAACGAAGCCAGCGCCGGTTTCATGGCCGAGGTCTCCGGCCGGCTTACGGGTATACCCGGTATTTGCTACGGAACCCTGGGTCCCGGAGCGACCAATCTGAGCACCGGTGTGGGCGGGGCACTGTTGGACCGATCACCGTTGATCGCATTTACCACCGAACCCCCGGATTCCATGCTGGGACGCACGACCCAGATGGCCATCGATCATCAGGCTCTGTTTCGCCCGATTACCAAGTGGACCACCCGGCTCTCGGAAGATCGGGTGGGAGAAACCTTGCGCAAAGCGGTGGAGGTCGCAACCTCCGGAGTTCCCGGTTCGGTCCACATCGGAGTTCCGGCGGATATCGGGGACAAACCTGCACAGGGTAACGCCTTCGGACCTCCCGATGCAGCTATGGGCAATGCCCCGGATCCGGATTCCATAGCCGCGCTTGTGGATTTATTCGCGCAAGCGCGCCGCCCGCTGCTGGCGGTAGGGCTGACCGCGGTTCGAAGCAAAGCCGGGGAATTGATTCGATCAATTGCCGAGAAGCACGGAGTTCCGGTGGTTTTGACGCCCATGGCCAAAGGACTGCTCCCGGAAGATCATCCGGCCTACGCGGGAGTGCTCTTCCACGCCCTGAGTGACATCGTGGCGCAGACGAACCGGCAGGCGGATCTGGTCATCGGCGTCGGTTACGATCCGATCGAATTCAACTATGAGGATTGGCTGCCCAAAGTCCCCCTCATTCACGTCGACACGGTGGCGGCCGATGTGGACCGGAAGCTTTATACGGTCGCTCTGGAAGTGATCGGCGAGATAGCTCCGGCTCTCGAGGCCCTGGCCGAATCGGAACCACAAGACAAGGACTGGGATTTCGAGGCTCTGGCGGCGCGGCGAACGCGTATGTTTCAACAGCTGACCCCCAATGGGAACCGATTTGGTCCGGTGGCCGCCCTGGATATGCTGCGCAAAATGCTTCCGGAACAGGGGGTGATGACCTGTGATGTCGGAGCCCACACCCACCTGATCGGCCAGCAGTGGCGTACCCCGGGACCGAACCTGCAGATCATGACCAATGGCTGGTCCTCGATGGGCTATGGCGTGCCGGCGGCAATCGGAGCCAAGCTCTGCTGGCCCGATCGCCCGGTGGTTTGCGTCACCGGAGACGGCGGATTCTTGATGATGGCCGGGGAGATGGCTACCGCCCTGCGGCTGGGACTTCATATCGTCTTCCTGGTACTGGTGGATCGGCGCCTGGAGCTGATCCGGATCAAGCAGGAACGCAAAGGTTTCCCGAGATATGGAACCTTCCTCCACGGCCAGCAGTACAGCTCTGCGGCAGCTATATTCGGAGTGCCCGTGATTTCGGCGGGAAACCTGTCCGAATACGAAGCTGCGCTCAAAGAAGCCTTTGCCGCGGAGGGGCCGGTCGTGGTGGAGGCCTTTATTGACGGCGAGGAATACGATGGGCTAATCCTTCATGAACACAAATGAGCTCCGCTGTTAGCGGAGAGAAAAAAATAGAGGAGGTCAAAATGAAGACAAATCTTCGACCTGCGCGGAATGTAACGCGACTCGTATCGATTCTGGCGTTACTCGGACTGATCTTGGTAGCTCTGCCTGTGTTTGCCGGCGGTGAGACGGAATCGGCAGCCGGCGAGGTCACAAAGATCAACCTGGCCCTTGGTGATATCGAAACCGTTGAGACCCTGCACCTGTTGATCGCACTGGAAAAGGTAAAGGAGAGGGGAATCGGTGTGGAGATGGTTTCCTTCAAGTCTGAAGATGTCGCTGCCCAGGCGGTCGTCAACGGCCAGTCGGACATCGGGATCGGCACGCCCTACGCTCTGATTCAGAACGTAAATGCCCCGATTCGCATCTTCTTCCAGCTCAGCACCCTGCTGTTCTTCCCGGTGGTGAACACCGAATACTACAACAGTTGGAAAGACCTGGACGGTCAGGAGATAGTGGTGCACTCCCGCACATCCGGGACTCTGGGGATCGCCAACCTGATGGCCATGAAAAACGGGATCAAGTACGGAAAGATCAGCTATGTACCGGGCTCTGAGGTACGGGCCCTGGCCATGCTGCAGGGCAACATCAAGGCCACGATTCTCGATTCCTACAACAAGGATATCCTGATGAAGGAAGCCCCGGGGAAATTCAAGGTGCTGCCGATGGGCGACATAACGGCCAGCGATGAAGCGTTGTATGCCAACATGGACTTCCTGGAAGCCAACCCGACGGTGGTGCGTGTTCTGGTTGAGGAGCTGGTCAACACCATCAAAGCCATCGACAAGGACCCCGGCTACGTCCTCGAGCAGAGGAAGAAGTACAACTTGATTCCGGATCTTCCGGCGGAGCTGGAACCAGAGATCCTTCCCTTCTACGAGCTGGCCGTCAAAGGCCACATGTTCCCCGAAGACGGGGGAGGCGCCCGTGCGGCCAAACAGGATTTCGATTTTTATGGTGTATCCGGGCAGATTCAGGGCGACCCTGCCAGCCTCAAGGTCGAGGATTTCTGGTACCTGAAACCGATCAACGACGTGGTGAAGTAAGAGACCTGGTTGTAATTCAATTTCTACCCCCTGCTTGCTGAAGCAGGGGGTAGAGTCCTATCGTTTCCACACGTCGAGGTAGACGCAGTATGAGCACGCAGCAAAAAACTGGCTTCAATCCGCGGTTTCTCTGGAAGCTGCTGTCCCTGGTAGTCGTGTTCGGGGCTTGGGAGCTGGCGGGCAGAAAACCCATCAGCATCGCCTTTCCGACATTCAGCGCAACCGCCGTGGCCTTCTTCCGCATGATCGCAGACGGAACGCTGCTGACCGCTTTCGGTGTGACCCTGCAACCCCTTGGGGTGGGGATCCTCATTATCGGCACCTCCGGAATTCTGTTCGGAATCCTCATGGGCCTGTATCGAACCTTCGAGTGGTTTACTCTACCGGTTTTCATAATCGTGCAGAGTGCACCGATGGCGGCCTTAATTCCGCTGATAACCTTTCTGTACGGAATCGGCTTCGCTGCCAAGGTCCTGGCGGTCGTGCTGATGGCGGCTCCCGTGATCGTGCTGAACTCCTACAAGGGAATCCGCAATGCCAGTCCTACGCTCATTCAGATGAGCAAGTCGTTTCTGAGCAATCGAAGCCAGCAGATCTTCAAGATCATCATTCCCGACGCCAGCGGACTCATCTTCGCCGGGCTTCGATTGGGCATTGCCTCCGGATTTGTCGGAATCGTGCTGGCCGAACTGTTGATTACCCCCACGGGGATCGGTGATTTGATCACCTACTATCGAGCCCTGGCCTTGTATCCACAGATGTTCGCTTCGATTGTCGCGATCGTGGTTTTCGCCACGGTGGTTGTCAGTGCATTGCAGTGGCTGGAAGCCCTGCTGTTCCGGCGGGAACGGTCGGCCGCTTAAGAGTCTCCTTGAGAAAGAGGTGCATTCGATTATGCAAAATAGCTCCATTATTGAAATCAAAGGGCTGAAAAAAACCTACGCCGGAGGAGTCGAGGCCCTCGCCAACATCGATTTGAAGATTCCCCAAGGTGAGCTCACCACGCTGCTTGGGCCGAGCGGTTGTGGAAAGACGACCCTGCTCAAGATCATTGCCGGACTTCTGGACCAAACGGAGGGGGAAGTACTGATCAAGGGCGAGCGCATCAAAGGGCCGGGGCCGGAAAGGGCTTTTGTATTCCAGGATTTTGCACTCATGCCCTGGGCCACCGTGATCCGCAACGTCGCTTTCGGTCTCGAGCTTCGGGGAGTGTCCAAGAAGGAACGCTATGAAATCGCCCGGAGATACATCGACGAGGTGGGATTAACCGGTTTTGATAAGGCTTACCCCCACGAGCTTTCCGGAGGGATGCGTCAGCGGGTCGGTCTGGCCAGGGCCTTGGCGGTGGATGCGGAGATTCTCCTCATGGATGAGCCCTTCGCATCGGTAGATGAGCAGACCCGCAGGAAGTTCCAGGAAGACCTGTTGAACCTTCTGAAAATCGAGAAGAAGACAGTAGTCTTCGTTACCCACAGTATCGAGGAAGCGGTGTATGTGTCCGATCAAGTGGTTCTGCTCAGTCCCAGGCCGAGCAAAGTCATGAGGATCGTGGACACGCGGCTGGATGGAGAGGAGAACGTGGAAGATATACGCAGGGATCGAAAATACCTCGATGTAGTGGAAGATCTCTGGCAGATCCTCAAGCAGTATTTGATCTAATGAAGTGAGCAGGTACGGCATGGTAATTTTCGGAAAACGGATTCCTATGGTGTTTGCGATACTCGTCTGGCTGCTCCTCTGGGAAGTGATCGGCAGGCTGGAGCTGTTGTTCCTGATCCCCCCTTTCATCGACGTGGTAAAGGCCCTGGGCGGCCTTTTCGTCACCAGGAAATTCTACGCAGCTCTGGTGATCAGCGTAGAGGCGTTTGCCACCGGTGTCGGACTGGCCGTAGTAATCGGCATCCCTCTGGGTGTACTGATGGGGCGGGTGAAGTTCGTAGACAGACTTCTGGGGATGTGGGTCAATGTATTCGTAAGCGCACCTCTGACTGCGATCGTGCCGGCGCTGATGGTGATCGTCGGCTTCGGCCAGGCTACGGTCGTGGTAACGGTCGTGCTGTTCTCGGTCTGGATCATCGTCTTGGACACCCGGGCCGGAGTGAGGAATATCAACCCATCGCTCCTGGAAATGACCCGCTCCTTCGGGGCAAAAAAGATCGAAGTCTATACTAAGGTGATCTTTTGGGCCGCTCTGCCGGAGATCCTGGCGGGCCTGAGACTGGGCATGATCCGGGGGGTACGCGGGGTGGTGGTCGGTCAGCTGCTGATTGCCATAATGGGCATAGGAGAGCTGTTTGAGCTGTACTCCCGCAACTTCCTGATGGACCGGTTCTGGGCCCTGGTCATCTTCATTTTTCTCTTTGCCTACCTGGTGTCGGAGCTGGTAAACAGGCTCGAACATCGGGTGGAGTTCTACGCCGGGACGCGGTAGGCGCAAAGATACGCATAAGCAGGAGCGACAGAGGTTGGAACGTGGCGGTCGATAGAGAACGGATTGAACCTCTGGATCGTGTCGAATAACATTCACAGATGGAGAGATATTTATGGCACAATCGGTTGAGCAACTGGTCGCGGATCGAGTGCATGGCGTTCCCTTTTCCGGGATTCGCAAGGTTTTTGAGGCGGTCCGTACAATGGAGGCGGAAGGCCGGGATGTCATTCACTGGCAGATCGGGCGTCCCGATTTCGACACACCGGAACACATAAAGCGGGCGGCGACCGCAGCGCTCGAGCGCGGCGAGGTGCACTACGCACCGAACCTGGGTATACCCTCCCTGCGCCAGGCCATCGCCGAAAGAACGCGGGTGGACACGGGAATCTCCATAGACTGGCAGAAGCAGGTGATCGCCATGGCCGGTGCCAACGAGGGGATCATGGTGGCGATGCTGGCTTTTATTAACCCCGGTGAGGAGGTCCTGGTGGCTGATCCGAACTGGCATCACTACAAGTCCTGTGCCACCCTTGCCGGGGGGAGACCGGTCGAGGTCCCGACCCGGGCGGAAGCGAATTTCTCTTTGGAACCCAGGGCGGTGGCATCCCGGATCACCAATCGCACCAAGATGCTCTGCATCACCTCTCCGGGAAACCCAACCGGTTGTGTCGAGAGCCGGGAGAACCTCGAAGCCCTGGCCGAACTGGCCAGGAAACACAACCTGCTGGTGCTGATGGATCAGATCTACAACCGCATCTACTACGGCGAGGAGGAGGTTGCTCCCAGCATTTTTTCTTTCCAAGGCATGCCGGAGCGAACGATCATCGTCAATGGATTCAGCAAGACCTACAGCATGGACGGCTGGAGACTGGGCTGGACCGTAGCTTCCCCGGAACTGACGCAAGCTTTGTTGAAGGTACGACAGTACACGACCGTATGCGTGAACACGTTCATCCAGCACGGGGCGGCTGAAGCGTTGAGCGGCGATCAAGCTTGCGTCGAGGAGATGGTGGGGGCTTTTGCCGAGCGCCGGAAGATAATCGTCGACGGTCTCAAGGCAATCGAGGGAGTGGGTTTGGCTGAACCGGAGGGCGCATTCTACGCCTTCCCCGATATAGGGCGCTTCGGGAAAAGCTCCGCGGAGGTGGCGGAGTACCTGCTGCGGGAGCACGGAATCGCCACGGTCGCAGGTAGCGTGTTCGGAGCCGCGGGAGAGGGGCACATCCGCATCGCCTACTCCTGCTCCACCGAGGAGTGTCGGCGGGGTATCGACCGATTGCAGCAGGCTTTGTCCCGGCTGACTCGATAGACCGGAGTTACTTGTTCGGGTGAAACTGATGGGTGATATTGTATGCAAGTTCGGCGGCAGCTCGGTGGCGGAAGCCCGGCAGATCCGGAAGATCGAATCGATTATCCGTTCCGATCCTCACCGACGCTACATCGTGGTTTCCGCACCGGGCAAGAGAAACCCCGATGATGAGAAGATAACCGATCTCCTCTATACCTGTCAGTCTCTGGCCGCTGAAGGAAAATCCTATGAACGGCCCTTCGAGGCCGTCAGCAGTCGTTACCTACAGATCGATCGGCAGCTGGAAGCCCGCTCGGAGATTCAGAGCCGGTTGGAGGAGCTCCGCGAGCAGCTTGCCGCCGGGGCTTCGGCGGATCTGGCCGCATCCCGAGGGGAGTATCTGTGCGCCCGCCTCCTGGCCGCCTATCTGAAGGCGACCTTTGTCGACGCCGCGGAGATCATTCAGCTGAAGGGAAATGATACGGTTGCCGAGTCGAGCTACCGGTACATGGCCGGGAAGTTGAAAGACCCGGGTCTGTACGTGATTCCCGGATTCTACGGAAGCGATTCGCGGGGAGAGGTAAGGACCTTCTCGCGAGGAGGTTCCGACATCACCGGGGCTCTGGTAGCCAAAGCGGTGCATGCCCGGGTGTACGAAAACTGGACGGACGTATCCGGCCTGCTGAAAGCCGACCCGAGGATCGTCAGAGATCCGCGGCCCATGGCCGAGGTGACCTACCGGGAGATACGGGAGCTTTCATACATGGGTGCCAAGGTCCTGCACGAAGAGGCGATCCTGCCGGTATATGAACAGAAGATCCCGATCCTGATCCGCAACACGGACCGACCGGAAGATCCCGGTACCGTGATCCTGGCCGAACGGAACTCCCAGGTACATCCAATCGCAGGGGTAGCCGGCCGGATCGGACTCGGGCTCCTCTATCTGGAAAAATTCCTGCTCCGGAAGGATCCGCAGCATCGCGACCGAGTCCTCGGAATCCTTGCGAGCCATAGTGTCGATTTGGAGTGGGAACGTTCGGGAATCGACAGCCTGCTCTTGCTGGTGCCTGCAAAACAGCTCGAGGAGAAGCGGGAGCCGCTTCGAAGGGCCATTGAGGAAGAGCTCAATCCGGATCATCTGGAGATTCTCGAAAATATGGCCTTGATCGCCGTTGTGGGGGAGGGACTTTCAACCCGCCCCGACATTACGGCAACTGCGCTTCAGCGGTTGAGTCAGCAAGACATCCATGTTCGACTGGTCGATCAGGGATCTTCGAAGATCTCCGCTCTGTTCGTGGTGCATTCCGAAGATTTCAACCGGGCAGTGACAACGATCCACGATACAATCGATTGAGGATGTACACCATCCGGAGAGGCAGCCGCAATCTCCTAGAGCCTCTCCCGAATGAATAGCTGAAGCTGCCGGCGTCGTCACCAAAATTATGGAAAAAAAAGATTGCGCCCCGTCAGATTTCGTGTTATAATTAGACCGAACGTTCTATAGATAGTTGAGAAGGAGCGGCATGGCGAATCAACAGGACGGGGATACTGCGGGAACCACCAAACAGAAGATTCTCACGGAGGCGGAGAAGCTCTTCGCAGTCAAGGGATTCGAAGGAACCGGCATCGAGGAGATCGCCCGGAACGTGGGGATCCGCAAATCCGTCATTTACTATCACTTCAAGAACAAGGAGCAGATCCTGCAGACCATGCTCGACGGTTTCGTGGCCAGGGGGGTCGCCTTTAAAAAGAGTTTCTTCGAGCGATATGCGGGGAATTTCATGGAACGACTGGATGTGATCATGGAGGAGATGATCGAATTCATGGAGGAGAATCGGCGTATCGTCACCATTCTTCTCATGGAATCGATCAAGAACCCTCAGCAGGTGCCGCTGCTCGAATTGTGGAACTTTCAGTCCCCGGCAGCGCAGGAAGTCGTGGCCAGCGCCGAAGCGCATCACATCGATACGGTCAAGGCCTTCGACAGAGATCTCGAAGGCATGCACGAGGCCTTTTTCATGCTCTCCCTTCCCTTGGTCGGATACACCGTGTTTTCGGACAGGTGGTGTGAGCGCTACGGCTTCGACAGGGACAAATCACGCAAGGACTTTGTCGACGGCTTTCTGTGGTATTTCCGGGAACGCGTTCTGAAGCGAAGGAGTTAGCGGTGTTTTTTGCCTTTCTATTCGACCGAACGTTCTACCTATCGAGTTCATGAAGTCAGCGAATGGCTTCCTGAACCCGGGGGATAAACAGACAACGAGAACGAGGAGGATCGTATGAAACTCGAACAAAAGGCCATGGGGGGAATCGCCAATTTCGTGATCCGCCATCACAAGATCATCTCGATCGCTGCGATTGTTCTGCTGGTCCTGAGCGCGATCGCCGCCCAGAACATCAGGGTGACCACCCAGATGGAGGACATGCTGCCGTACGACAATCCCCAGGTGCAGAGCATCCATGAGATCGATGAGGCATTCAACAGCGGCATGTCACTGATGATCACCGTGGAGGGGAAGGACAAGAAGCGGATGGCCGAAGCCGCCGAGGCGTTTGCCGCTGCGGTACGCAGTAGCCCGGAAGCCATGCAGTACGTGAAGACTATCAACCTCAAGATGGATCGGGAATTCGTTACCCAGTGGGGACTGATGCTGCAGAAGGCCGAGGATCTAGAGCAATCCCGGCATACTTTCGCCCGGCTGAACCTGCTTCCCTTCCTGACCTCTCTGAACGATTCCTTCGAACAGACCTACACGGGGGAAGAAGCGGAGGAGGAGCTCTCGACCCACCGGCAGGAGAGCGAGGCGGTAGCCATGCTGAACCAGATGGAAGCTTTCTTCGGATTGCTCCGGGAGTACCTGGAGAATCCCTCCGAGGCCGGCGCGGCGACAACGGGAAAACAGCTGGCTGAGACCTTTATGTACGGCGATCTGTACGGCTTCAGCCCGGACAACACCATGCTGCTGTTTTCCATCCTGCCCAATTTCTCGGTAGACGATATCCAGAAGATGATCGACATGACCAACGAAATCAAGCGGATCCGTCGGGATATTCAACGGCAGTTTCCCGATGTTGCCGTAGCGTACACGGGAGAAGTCGCCGTCGGTGCGGACGAGCAGGAGGCTCTGGGTTTCGATCTGCTGGTGCCGGCCATGGTCGCCCTGGTGGTGATTCTGCTATTGTTCATCTTCTCCTTCAATCCGATCCGTTCGGTTGTATTCGCCCTTATCGTCCTGATCTTCGGGATCGTCTACACCTACGGCCTGCTGGGCGTTACCTTCAAAGAGATCACCATGCTGACCAGCTTCATGGCGGTGATGCTGATAGGATTGGGGATCGACTACGGCATCCAGCTGGTCACCAACTACACGACCTACCGGGCTTCGGGTTTGGAGCCCAAAGAGGCGCTGCGCAATATGTATGTCCGGTCCGGCATGGGAACCTTCCTGGCCGCTTTGACGACTGCGATCGGGTTCTTCGTCATGGCGGCTACCGGGTCCAAGGCCCTGGCCGAATTCGGGGTACTGGCCGGGATGGGTATCATCTCATGTTTCATTGCCCTGTTCTTCATCCTGCCCTCGGTGCTGTTCTGGTTCGTGAAACGGGATCCTGCCAGGGTGCGAATTCCCAAAGTGGAGTACCGCTTCATTGCCCGGCTGGGAAAGACTACATTCAGGCACAAATGGTTGACCCTGGCCGTGGGTCTGGTAGTGACCGGTGGATTGTTGGCCGCGGCTTTTCTCAACCGCATGGAGTACGATGTTATGAAGCTGGAGCCGGCGCAGATGACCTCCATAAAGATGTACTACAAAGTATTGGACGAGTTCGACATCAACATCATGTCCGCCATGGCCGTGGCCGATTCGGTGGAGGAAGCCCGGCAGCTGCAGGAAGCCCTTGAACAGGAGTCTCTAATAGCGGAGGTCGGTTCCGTGGCCCAGTTCATTCCCTCTGACCGGCAGCAGGTAGCCAGGCTGGACGAGATTCGGAAAATTCGTGCCATGGGTTCCCGCTACGTTGCCGATTACTCATACACCCCTGAACGCGTGGAGGAGCTTGCCTACCAGATCCAACGTCTGGAGTGGAACGTCATAGAGATCGGGGATCTCTCCGTAGCCGGCCTGGGTGAAAACAACAAGATCGTTGCCAAGCGTAACCAGATGATTCGGGAGATATTAGGCGCCGAGGTCGGAGAACCGGGAGCCGAGGTCTTTCAGATGGTGATTCAGCTCATCCAGGACAACCCGGAAGCGACGGCCCCGGCTGTCACGAATCTGGACCGGAGCTTCGCAGTTGAGATGGATCGGATCGTGGCGGCAATGGCCCAAGTGGATCGCAAGATCAGACTGCAGGATCTGCCCGAGCAGTACGCCAAGCAGTTCCTCGAAGAGGGGGGAAGCCGCAACCTGGTCTTCGCCTATCCCGTTAAGTCCGCGACGATCGACAAAGAGGGCATGCTCCGTTTCAACGAGCGGATGGCGCAGATTTCGCCGAAGATCACCGGTTGGGTTCCGGTTCTGGTATCCTGGTCGGAGGACGTGGAGAGCGGCTCAAAGAAGGCGGCCTTGTTCATCTTTCTTGTTGTCTTTGCGGTCATGGTCATAACCTTCCGCAGCTTCCGCTACGCGATCCTGGCGGCCGTCCCATTGCTGGCGGGAATGATCTGGATGCTGGGTATCTACCCGCTGCTGGGCCTGAAATTGAACATGATCAACATCGCCGTGATCCCTCTGGTCATCGGCATGGGCATCGACTTCGGGATTCATATCGTCCACCGTTTCCGGGTCGAGAGGGATCTGGAGACAGTCTACCAGTTCACCGGAAAGGCGGTTTTTCTCTCAGCCTTGACAACGATGATCGGCTTCGGCTCCCTGGCGTTGATCGGTTCCTTCCCGTCGATCGCTTCGATCGGAGCTGTCCTGTTTCTGGGAATCGCCACCTGCCTGATCGCGACATTGGTGCTGCTGCCGGCTCTCCTGTCCTTCGTGCGCAGGTGAGGAAGCGACGATGAACGAACCATACCCCGACCATACTTTTGGCCGGTTTCGATGGACGGGCCCGGTATTACCGTATTGGCGGGGGGCGCAAGCGTCTTTTGCCCCTAACGGCCAATCGTACAGGGGGGTATGGGATGAAATTCGAAGAAAGAGTCATGGGCGGGCTGGCGAATTTTGTGATCCGCTATCACAAGGTGATTCCAGGCATCGCCCTGGTATTGTTCGTCCTCAGCATCGTTGCGGCCAGTACCATCGAGGTGAGGACTCAGGTCAAGGATCTTCTTCCGGAGGACAATCCCCAGGTGAAGAGTTTCGAGGAGGTCAATGAACTATTCCACGGCGGGACGGTGGTGATGATCACGATTGAAGGTTCCAATCGGCAGGAGATGATCGCCTGTGCTGAAAGCTACGTCCAGGAGGTGCGGGGCAATCCCCGCTTGATGAGCTACGTTCACACCATCGACCTCAAGCTGGATCGGGAGTTTGTTAAGACCTGGGGTTTGCTCCTGCAGGAGGCCGAGGATCTGCAGCAAACCAGGGATACCTTTTCGACCCTCAACCTGCTTCCCTTTCTCACCGCCCTGAATGAATCCTTCGAGCAGACCTACACGGGAGAAGAGGCGGAAGAGCAGATGTCGAGCGGCAAACAGGAGAATGAAGCCGTGGCTATGCTGAATCAACTGGAACGATTTTTCCTCATGCTGCGGGAATACCTGGAACAGCCGGATGGGATACTCCTGGAAGATCAGGGCAGGAACCTGGCGGAAACGTTTCTGTACGGCGATCTGTACGGCTTCAGCTCCGACAACAGCATGCTGATATTCACGATTTCCCCCAATTTCAACGCCATTGAAATTGAAAAATGCGTATCCATGACCGAGGAGATCCGAGCCGTCCAGCGCACGGTGCAGCAGCGCTTTCCCTCCCTGGTGATCGGCTACACCGGGGATGTGCCGATGCAGGCGGATGAGCAGGAAGCCATGGGCTTCGATATGCTGGTACCGGCGCTGGCTGCCCTGGGCTTGATTCTGCTGCTGTTTCTGTTCTCCTTCAACCAGATTCGCTTCATTGTCTTCATCCTCATAACCCTTCTATTCGGGATCGTATTCAACTACGGCTTGTTGGGAGTGACGATCCGGGAAATCACCATGCTGACCAGCATCATGAGTGTGCTGCTGATCGGTCTGGGCGTGGACTACGGCATTCAGGTGGTCACCAATTTCACCACCTTTCGAAACGACGGCTGTTCCCCCGCCGTAGCCCTGCGCAACACCTTCACAAAAGCGGGAATGGGTATCGTGCTGGCCGCAGTGACCACCGCGGTCGCCTTCTTCGTATTGGCCGGCACGGGATCAAAGGCGTTCGGACAGTTCGGTTTTGTCATGGGAACCGGCATCCTTATGTGTCTGCTGGCCATGATCTTCATCCTGCCTTCCCTGCTGTACTGGTTCGGAAAGAAAGATATCTCCCGCACTCATATTCCGAACATCAACTATGATTTTTTGGCCTGCCTTGGGCGGGTCGTCAATCAACGGCACTGGGTCACCCTGGGGATCGCCGTTGTCGTTACCGCCGGAGCGCTGCTGTCTGCGTTGTACCTGAACCGGATGGAGACCGATTTCATGAAGCTGGAACCTCAAGGCTTGCCCTCCCTCCTCCAGTACAAGAAAGTCATGGACAGGTACGACATGACACCCTTTCCCTCAATGGTCGTCGCCCACAGCCTGGAAGAGGCCAGGGAGTTGACCGAAGCACTTGAAGAGGAAGCCATGGTGGCGGAGGTCCGTTCCCTGGCTTTGTTTGTCCCTCCGGATCGAAAGCAGGAGGCCCGACTTGCTGAAATCGAGAAAATCCGAACAATGCCCGCCCGCTATCGGCGAACCGATTACTCCGAGGCGGATCTGGAGTCCTTCGCTTTCGAGGTGCAGAGGCTCGAGTGGAACGTGATCGAGATGGGGGATCTTTCCGTTGCCGGTCTGGGTGAAGACAACAAAATACTGGAAAAGCGCAACCGGATGATCCGGGAGATCTTCGGTGCGGAGGTTGGAAAACCGGGAGACGAGGTCTTTCAGCGTTTGATTCGGCTCATCGAATCCGATCCCGCTCTCTACGCCCGACGGTTGAGTGCTTTGGACGTTAAATTTGCCGAAGAGATGGACCGGATCGTGCAAAACATGGCTGCGGTGGATCGGAAGATCGAGACTCGAGATCTCCCGCCTGCGGTGCGTCAAGGCCTGATTGACGAATCCGGAACCAGGATGCTGGTATTGGCCTACCCCAAACCGGGCCTGCTCAACGACCTGGACAGCATGGAGCGCTTCGGCGCGGCCCTGGAAGAGATCTCTCCCCGGATCACCGGATCCACCCAGTTCGGCATCGCCTGGATGGAGGAGATCGGTTCCGCCTCGAAACGCG
>Ga0315551_10000912_pt1 | contig 23120 bp, 22 predicted proteins | sample SalMarSW160290MG_FD_203678 | JGI IMG/M metagenome (GOLD analysis project Ga0315551, IMG submission 203678) | Salt marsh sediment microbial communities from the Plum Island Ecosystem LTER, Massachusetts, United States - Salt Marsh Sediment SW1602-90 ...
TTTTTGGTGCAGCCGGAAGTGGGGTTGTAGGGGCTATCTTTCGAATTAGTAACTGGCGGCGCTGCAACAGGTGGGCGTTGGTCTTTCGTCTTATGATTGCAGCTTTTTTCTGTACGGTCATATTCTACCTGCCGGTGAATACAGTGGATGCCCTGGTGTTCCAGCCTTTCTGGCCTCGTTTTTTCGGGGGAGCAATCTGGGCCGTGGTTTCTTTAGGGTTTAATCTGATTATTTTCCCGTTGTTTTTCACGGCCATAAGGTATTTATATCTAAGAGAAAGCGTTTCTCCATGATTAAGCGACTGGCTATACTCGTGTTGGTCTGCATGAAGGTATCTATTGCTACGGGCAATCAACCGCCTGATTCCACTTTTATCCCAACGAAAGAGGACACCGCCGTTGGTGAAGACACCCTTTCATTTGAAGAACTATCCGAAGATAGCTTACATGGTGTTGACACCACACTGGCCAGTTTTGAAGAACGATACGAAGAGTTCAAGAAAGGCCGGGAGCGCCTTCCCAGTCTTTCCTATTTCGATAGCTTGGTTGCATACTTCGCTTCTGAACGATTGGATAAACGTTCGCAGATCGACCAATCGTTTTTTCATGATGCCGGTGATTACTTTCGTTTCAATCCCTCGTTCTTTATCCTCGAACATCAAGTGACGCCTATGCGAACGACGGTCCAGCCATTCAGCCTTTCCGGCGACCGATTGAATCTTATGATAGATGGTCATCAGCTCCATCCCTTTGAGCATATTCCGGAACCGGATGGATTGGTAGACTTGAATGATGTACCAACAGCACTCAATGATGATATGTTTGTGCTGCCCGGGCCTGCCGGTCAACTGTTTGGTGGAAGAGGCTCAATTGCTACTCTACTGACCCGGTCTAAGCAGCTCACTTCCTATTCTCCTGAGTGCGTGCTGCTGGCTGATAAAGGTTCTTTCGGCTACTCATACGTTCGCGGTAGATACTCCAAGCTGTTTGTTGATGGGCGTAATATCGACATGTCTATCGGCTACCGGAAGGCTGATGGCCCGGCGATGAATCGTAAAGACGACGCCTACCATTACTACGGGGACTTTTACTTCCCGCTTAGAGAAGCTATTGGATTTCGGGCATGGGGCCAATTGTACAACCGTAACGGCAATTTTATTGTCCGTCCCGAGGTGGGAGGAGCGGCGCTGCGACGCGAGCGCTTTGATCGGTCAGCCAGATTGTCCTTTGATTTTCACAATTATGATCGCACCGCTCGCAGCGAGGTTGGCTACAAGCATCTGAGGGAGGGTTCGTACCTGGCAGGGGTCTACAAAGATCGCCTTAACCTGACCGGGCACGGATTGTTTGCTTCGCGGGAGTGGATTTCGGGACAAACTATTAAACAGGTGCGCCTCGATGGTGACTACTTGGAATATGACGACGGGTATCAGAACCTGAAACGCACCAGCGCTGAACTTTCGTTCAGTACAGCTCGACTTGTGGAAGGATACCGCTGGGCGTTTACACTCGGAACAAAGTATATCGAAGGTCTTGGTCTTTTGCCTTCCGCGGCGGGACTTTTATTTCGACAGTCACCTCGGTTGTTCGTGATGATCTCACTCGGTTACAGCGAACGGGAGCCGTCAATGTACGAGCTGCACCTGCCGTTTGAGAAATCTTCCGTCTATGGTAGTGGTCTGGCTGATTATGCTGATTGTGGCAACAGCGAGCTCAAAAGGGAGAAGCAGTTGGTCGGGGATGTGACCATTGAACTGGGCTCACCGGCGAACAACATTGGCCTTTCTATAACAGGAGGCAGGATCATTGACGGTATCGATTGGCAAAATCAATCGGTAACTGACAGCCTTGGGACATATACTCTTTTCTCTCCGATCAATGGCAATATCGCTTTTGTCAATATTGCTGCTGGGCCAAAACTGAAAATAAGGGATTTTTTAAGGTTTTCAGGCGGTGGCGCATACCACTATGTCAACTACGACGCTTTCGAAAACAAAGCGTACAGCCCCGATTATCAGTTTTTCGCCGGGCTGGAACTCCATGTTTATTGGCCTCAAAGATTACTTGATCTCTTTGCCTATGGTGAGATTGTCTATGCAGGTCCATACAACGGGTACGACAAGAAGGACTTAGGGCAGGACCTGGTTGCGAACGCCAAGCTGTCCTTGGCACTAAAGGATTTTCGGTTCAACTTTGTCTTTCAAAATGTGTTGTCTCATGTCTATCAGTCACGCGAGTATATCATCTTTCCCGGTCGCTACTTTTACTACAATTTGACATGGAGCTTTCTCAATTGAAGCTCAGCGTGTTTTCCATTCCCAATGATAGTTAAGAAACACAAATGTCTTGGTTTACTTTGCAAGTGAGCGCAGCCGGCCTTATCTTTTTTGGGTGATTTTTCAGTAGGAAACAGACTAACCGGCTTCTTGACTTGTTTCGATTACGAACCTTTATTGCCTCTCATGGATATGCTGCCCTTGACTCGCGAGCAGGCCTATCAAATGGTAGTAGAGAAGATAGGCGTCAACAATCTTCTCAAACACATCCTGGCGGTCGAAGCTGGAATGCGAAAACTTGCTGAGCATTTTGGCGAGGATGTGGAATACTGGGGTCTAACCGGCCTTTTACACGACCTCGATTACAATGAGACCAAGAATGATGAAGCCCGCCATACCTATCTGACCAGTGACTGGCTGGCCGAGTACAACCTGCCGGAAGAGATGCTATACGCCATCCACGCGCATCCGGGACACGTGCCGTGCCAAAGCCGGCTCGATTACGCATTGTTCACTGTTGATCCGGCGACGGGCTTTATAGTAGCCTGTGCCCTGATGCACCCGGAAAAGCGGCTGTCAGCTCTCGATGGCTCCTTCATGCTCAGACGCTTCAAAGAGAAAAGATTTGCTGCCGGCGCTTCGCGTGAAAACATGGCGGCGTGCACGAATCTTGGCCTGGAGATCGATCAGTTCCTACTTCTGGTAAGGGATGGCATGGTAACTATCTCCAACCAGCTCGGACTCTAAAGATATGACAGTAAGACGACAGCCTATCTGGCGAAAGGATGTCGTAAGCTGGTCGCTGTATGATTTCGCCAATACCATCTATTCTATGAATATTGTCTCGCTCTATTTGAAGCGGTACATTGTTGAAGATCTTGGTAAGGACGACCGTTACTTCGACATCCCTTTTTCAATTTCAATGGCCATTGCCGCGCTGCTGCTTCCCGCTCTGGGAGCAATGTCCGACCATTCGGCAAAAAAAAGGATTTTCCTCTTTTTGTTTACCCTTTCATGCTGTGTAGCGGTCGGCTTGATGGCTGTTGTACCTCCACCATTGATCCTGGTGACCATTGTGCTCTTTGTTATCGCCAATTTTTCGTACGAGTCGGGTCAGCCGTTTTATAATACTCTCCTGTATTCGGTCGCTGACGGCACTCAGGCACGGTTTGTCTCAGGTGTTGGCGTAGCGTTCGGGTATGTCGGTTCCATTTTGGGTATGATTTTTGTTCTTCCGTTTGTCACGGGCGAGATTTTTTCGTGGGACATCCCTTTCCTGGCCGCCGGAGGGAAACAAGCCTCCTTTCTGCCGACAGCATTCCTGTTTATGTTATTCGCTCTGCCGCTCTTTCTATGGGTAAAGGAAGCTGAGAACATCAAGCCTGAGAAAGTGAGCCTGGTTGCATCTTATCGAGAGGTCTGGGCGGGAATCAGGGGGACAAAGAAGTACCCGGGCGTGCTGCGTTTTTTGATTGCCGACTATTTTTTTGAAGATGCGGTGGCGACGGTGATTATTAACATCGGACTTTACTGCTCAATCGTTCTTGGCCTGGCAGAACAGGCTATTACAACCTTCTTGGTTATCTCAACTATATCAGCAATACTCGGATCGTTTATTATCGGCAAGCTTGCCCAACGCCATTCACTGAAAAGTCTGTTAAGCTTAATAATCTGGGGTTGGGTAGCAGTGCTACTTCTATTTTTAGTGACCGATCGTATGATTTTAGTCTGGTTTCTCGGCTCGTTAGTCGGTGTTCTTATGGGAGGATTATGGACAATCACACGCCCCCTGCTGGCCGAGCTGGTGCCGCGTCAAGACCTCGGTCGGTTCTTTGGACTGTTTTCATTATCAGGACGAGCGGCGGCAATCGTGGGGCCATTGCTATGGACTGCCGTGGTGTATTTTTGCAATCCCCAGAGAATTGTAGGGAAATGGCTTATCGAAATTCTCGCTGTAAAAGGCATTGATAACGCCAAACTGCCATACAAAATGGGCGTATTATCACTAGCCGTGATGATGGTTGTTGGTTTGTTCATATTCAGGAAAGTGCCCCAAACACGGGAGATCAAGCATGGGTAAGAAAATCGGCGACTGGTACTACTACTCTGGAGCTGTGCATGTCCACACCACCGAATCGGACGGCACTAAAAGTCTTGAAGAGGTAGCGGCCATCGGTCAGCGGGTGGACCTTGACTTCATGATGTTTGCCGACCACATGACGCTCAGTAATCGCGATCGGGGCGGGGAGGGTTTCTATGGGAAGACACTAGTGGTGATCGGGTATGAGCACAATGACCCTGACGATATTCATCACTATCTGTTGTACAAAACCCCGCGGGTCTATCCGGCCGAGATGTCGGCTAAAGAATACGTGGCGGCCGGTGCTGCTGATGGTGCTTTGGGAATTCTGTCACATCCTGACGAAATTAGAAATAAACTCAAACGTTTCCCTGCCTATCCATGGAAGGACTGGTCAGCAGACGGTTTCACCGGCATCGAGCTGTGGAACCAGATGTCCGAATGGATGGAGCAACTGACGAGATACAATCTCTTGTTTATGGCTTTTTCGCCACGCAAGTCAATGATCGGTCCCACAGAGCGAATCTTGAAAAGGTGGGACGAACTGAATCTGCGACGCAAGGTGGTCGGTATCGCCAGTGTGGACGCCCATGCCTTTTCTTTCAGGGTTGGTCCTTTAACTGTGGAAGTTTTCCCGTATAAGGTTCATTTTAAGTCCCTGCGTTCGCATATTATTCTCCCTGAGCCAATGTCTAAAGATTTTGAAACGGCCAAAAACCAGCTATATGATGCCATCCGGGATTGTCGCCTTTACTTTTCCAACATGCGCTGGGGTGTGGCCGACAGGTTTGAATTTTATGCTGAGAACGCGTCTAGACAAGTCATCTGCGGGGGGTATCTGCCGTCAATTGACGGTACTCGCTTGCTGGTGAAAACTCCTTCTAAGGCAACCCTGAAGCTGATTCATAATGGACAAATGATCCTCCAGACTCTTACCGACAGGCTTGAATACCGAGTGACTCAGCCGGGAATATATCGGGTTGAAGCTTGGAAAGGGAAACGAGGCTGGATCTTTTCCAACCACATCAGGATAGGTGTTTAGGTTTGTGTAAGGGGACCCGCTAAGACACGGCAGCGTCGAGATCTCATACCATTTGTTAGTTGTGATGAATGGTATTACGCTATCCTTCAACTCCGCTTAGCATTATAATGTGGCAGATGTGGAGAGGCTGTCCATCAAGTTAGTTTTCAAGGTTCCATAGAGATGAAGATAAGACAGGAGGTAGCTCACAGTGAAGTTTGTCATTCCTGCGGAAGCAGAAATCCAGAAGAAGTGTCTGTATGTGCACCAATACACTACGTATGGCAAGTCAGAAACGTTCAGAAAGATGGATTCCCGTTTTCACAGGAATGACCAGATCACATTCTTTTCCTCATCCAGTACCTTTATGAGGGTTTATGTAGGGCTACCCCTTTTGGTTTCTAGCTTTGGCTATTGATTTATACCGCTCGAGCGTTCCTGTAAGTCACCCAAGCGGTAGAACTGCCTGAATGTTCTCATTCCTCTAAATTTCCTTGACATCGTCACATATATAGGCTAAAGTTTGTGAATTGTTTAGCAAGATAGCGGTTCGAAAATGTTTGAAACCTTTTTCCCCATTCTTCTTCTGGTTCTGTTTGCTACTCTAATAGCTGTTATATTGCTTGGCTTGTCGTTCTTCTTTGGTCGTCGGACGAAGCTGGGGCGAAAAGGAGAACCTTATGAATGTGGCATCCCACCAACCGGGACCACAAAAGACCCGGTGCCGGTGAAATTCTACATGGTAGCAATTCTTTTCATTCTCTTTGACATAGAAGTGATTTTCTTATATCCCTGGGCAGTTATCGCTGGTAAGCTGGGGGTGTTTGGATTTATCGAGATGCTTATCTTTGTTGTTATTCTGCTGGTTGGCTACTTCTATATCCTTGGACGAGGGGCGTTGAAATGGGATTAGAAGAGAAAATCCCTGATTCAATAATTTTGACGCAGTTGGACAAAATGGTCAATTGGGGCCGCAAGTGGTCGATCTGGCCGTTTGGGTTCGGTTTGGCCTGCTGTGCTATTGAGATGATGTCTACCTTCGCTTCCCATTTCGATCTGGCTCGCTATGGGATGGAAGTGACGCGTGCTTCGCCGCGACAGGCGGATCTGATGATTGTTGCCGGACGAGTGTCTGTCAAAATGGCGCCCGTGGTCAAGACTCTTTATGAACAGATGCCTAATCCTAAGTGGGTTATTGCCATGGGTGCCTGCGCATCCTGCGGTGGAGTATTTAACAACTATGCCATAGTTCAGGGCGTAGACAGAATAATTCCAGTGGACATTTATATTCCGGGTTGTCCGCCGAGGCCGGAGCAATTGATGGATGGAATATTAAAACTCCAGGAAAAGATTGGAAAGGAATCACTGAAAGATCGGCGCGAAGAATGGGGCCGAAGGGCGGTCTGAAGGTTTGATGATTGCGATCTTGTTGCCTTGACCGCTTTTTTGTTGATGCCCCTTGTGAATTCTGGAACAAGCAGCTTTGATATGGAAGAAAAAGTCCGAAGCTTCTTGAACAGTTCGTTCGGCGAGGCCATAATTAAGGAAGATAACTTCCGTGGTCAGCAATCGTTTTACATAAGGCCGGAAGTCCTCGTTCCCATTTGCCAATCACTTCTCGAAAACGGTGAACTTGACGTCAGGTTCCTGGCTGACATTACTTCGCTGGACTGGCTCGGCCATGAAGAGGAAAAAAACGGGCGATTCGAACTGGTATACAATCTGTATTCCCTTTCTCATCAGTATCGCCTCTTTTTGAAGATCAGCTTGTCAGGAGACAACCCCAGGATTGATACCCTAACCCCTCTCTGGGAGGGAGCCAACTGGCTGGAACGGGAAGTCTACGACATGATGGGAATATGGTTTGAGGGACACCCGGACATGACCAAGATTCTGACACCGGATGAGCTGGAAGGCCACCCATTGCGTAAGGACTTTCCTTTGACATGGGAACAGCCGCAGTTTAGTTGGAACAAGGACCAACCGCCCGAGGTGGTTAAGTAATGTTGGAAGAAAAGACTGTCACGTTAAACATGGGGCCGCAACACCCAGCCACGCACGGTGTCTTACGGGTGGTTCTGGAGCTGGACGGCGAAACGGTTGTCAAGGTGCGTCCCGTGATCGGCTACCTGCATACCGGCATTGAAAAGACAATGGAGTCGAAGCTCTATTACCATGCGCTTCCGGCGACCGACCGGATGGACTATCTCGCTCCGATGTCCAACAATCTTGGCTACTGTCTAGCGGTCGAGAAGCTGATGGATATTGAGGTGCCGGAAAAAGTCAAGTGGGCACGGGCATGTCTGGCGGAGCTTACCAGGGTAAACTCGCATCTTGTATGGTTGGGAACACACGCTATCGATTTGGGAGCCATGTCGATGCTGCTGTATGCTTTTCGGGAGCGGGAGTTAGTTCTCGATGTCTATGAGGCCTGTGGCGGTCAGCGGATGATGACCAGCTATATTCGCATCGGCGGACTGGCTCACGAGCTTCCCAAGGACTTCGATAAGAAAGTGCTCAAAATTGTCAAGGTCGTTAGGGAGCGTCTGAACGACTACGAGAAATTACTTACGGACAATGAGATTTTTATTAACAGGACAAAAGGGGTCGCAGTCATTTCTGCTGAAGACGCCATTAACTACTCTCTCTCCGGCCCGATGCTGCGCGGCAGCGGCGTCAAGCACGATCTACGGAAGGCCAACCCCTACAGTGGCTACGAAAACTTCGATTTTGAAATTCCGGTGGGCAAGAACGGCGACGCGTATGACCGCTACTTACTCCGCCTCGAAGAGATCCGCCAGTCGCTGCGTATTGCCCAGCAGGCTATCGAAGGTATGCCGGAAGGACCCTACCGTGCTCACGTGCCCGGAGTGGTGCTGCCACCCAAGGAAGATATTCTCTATAAGATGGAATCATTGATATTCCATTTCAAGATCATCACGGAGGGTTTCCAGGCGCCCTTCGGCGCTGTCTATCAGGCCATCGAGTCGCCCAAGGGAGAATTGGGATTCTACATTTCCTCCGACGGCAGCAATAAACCCCACCGCGTGCGGGTCCGCCCGCCCGCTTTCGTTAATCTCGCAGCCTTGCCGCGACTGGTGGAGGGTAGTTTATTTTCCGATGTTGTCTGCGCGATAGGTTCTATTGACATTGTTCTGGGAGAAGTTGACCGATGATTCTCACGGAAGAATCGATAAAACAGATACAGGAAAAGACGTCGCAGTACCCACGGTGCAAGTCGGCAATTCTTCCGGCTCTGACTATCGCCTATCGCCAGATGGGCTACCTCAATAGTGAGGTCTACAAAGAGATTTCCCGGGTTATTAAGGTGCCGTATGTTGAAATAGCTGAGGCTGCGACCTTTTACACGCTGTTCCCCAAACAGCCGGTCGGCAAGTATTTGATTCAGGTCTGTCATAATATCTCCTGCGCCCTGCTTGGTGCTGATTCCCTGATAGAGTATCTGGAACAAAAGTTAAGCATAAAAAGAGGTGAAACTACACCCGACAATCTTTTCACATTGGTTACGGTAGAGTGCTTAGGTTCATGTGCCACGGCGCCTATGATGCAGATCAACCAGGATTATTACGAGAACCTGACCCGCGAGAAAGTTGACCAGATTATTGAAGAGTTGAGGTCCAAAGCCTGATGTTTTACTCACCGGTGACAACCAATGCCGCCGAGGCAACTGCCAGTGACCAACTGCATCTCTTCAAGTACGTTGAGGACCCTGATCAACATAAGATCGAGACCTATGAAGCTCACGGCGGCTACGCTGCCTGGAAGAAGGTGTTGAACGGGATGCCACCGGTGGCTGTCATTGAAGAGGTCAAGCAATCCGGCCTACGGGGGAGAGGCGGTGCCGGTTTCCCCGCTGGTTTGAAATGGGGATTTATACCTAAGGATTCGCCAAAGCCTCGTTACCTATGTTGCAACGCCGACGAATCGGAGCCAGGCACCTGCAAGGACCGCGTTATCATGGAGCGGGACCCCCATGCGGTTATCGAGGGAATGGCAATTGCTGCCTATGCCATCGGATGTCATCTTATGTTCATTTACATCCGTGGCGAATTCTGCCACTGCGCTGAGAGAATTGATGCGGCTATGAAAGAAGCTTATGCTAAAGGGTACCTCGGCAAAAACATTAACAACAGTAGCTATGATCTAGACATGATTGTTCACACCGGCGGTGGGGCATACATCTGCGGTGAGGAGACGGGTCTGTTGAACTCCCTTGAGGGAGAACGGGGAATGTCTCGCATTCGTCCGCCTTTTCCGGCGGTTGAAGGTCTGTATTCTTGCCCGACGATTGTCAACAATGTCGAGACGCTGGCGTCTGTGCCACACATCATCAATCGAGGTGCTGACTGGTATCGTTCCCTGGGGACTGAAAAGTCGACCGGTACGAAAATCTTTTCTCTCACAGGTCATGTCAAGCGTCCGGGCAATTACGAGGTCGAGTTGGGATTCCCTCTAAGGAAGTTGATCTACGACCCTGTTTACGGGGGTGGTATTTTGGGTGACAAGAAGCTGAAGGGCGTTATACCCGGCGGCGCCTCGACTCCGTTTCTCACCCCCGAGATGATCGATGTGGGCCTTGATTATGAGTCGCTTACGGACATCGGTTCGATGCTTGGTTCCGGGGCGGTGATTGTTTTTCACGAGGACACCTGTATTGTCTGGGTCATTCTCAAATTGATTCACTTTTTCAGACACGAATCGTGTGGCAAGTGTACCCCCTGCCGTGAAGGAACTGCTTGGCTGGAGCAGATAATTCGCCGGATTGAACACGGACAGGGGAAGTCGGGCGATATTGAAACGATTGAAAACATTTGTAGCAATATTCTCGGTCGCACGATCTGTCCTCTGGGGGATGCTGCCGTCATGCCGATTCAGTCGGCCATCAAGCACTGGCGCGAGGAATGGCAGTATCATATCGACCAAAAGAAATGTTTGGTGAAATCGGTTTTTGAGTTTCAATGAGTGAACTATGACTCAAAAGGTCAAAACAGACACCTCCATCAAGAGCGAAGTAGAAACAGTTACGCTTACGATAGATGACCGGCAAGTGACCGTTCCCAAAGGGACAACCGTGCTTGAAGCCGCTACCAGACTCGGGATTCACATTCCCACCTTCTGCTGGCATCCCAAGCTGAAACCGGTTGGCGCTTGCCGCATGTGCTATGTTGAGATAGAAAAAATGCCCAAGTTACAGGTGTCCTGCGCTACCCAGGCCATGGACGGCATGGTTGTCTATACTAATTCCGACCAGGTTAAGCAAGGACGCAGGGCAGTTATTGAGTTTCTTTTGTTAAACCATCCTCTTGATTGTCCGACGTGCGATAAGGGTGGTGAATGCGAGCTGCAGAACCTGACCTTCGCCCATGGAGTTGACGACAGCCGTTTTGATTTTCAGAAGTATCGGTTCACCGATGAAAGTGTGATAACCACCTTCGATGACATCCGCATCGGCCCGGAAATTATCCTCAACCGTAACCGTTGCATCCTTTGCTACAAATGCGTCCGCGCCAACAAGGAAGCCTTCGGCGAATACGATCTCGGTGCTTACGAACGAGGGAATAAAACTGAAATTAATGTTGCCCCAGGTGGGCAGGTCGACAACCCCTTTTCCGGTAATCTGGTGGAAATCTGTCCCGTAGGGGCCTTGACAAACACTGACTGGCGCTACAAGATACGTGTGTGGTTAACAAAAATGGTACCGTCAGTCTGTAATTTAACAAGTTCCGGGACCAACATTCTATTTTACAAAGAAGATCACAAAAACCATATCTTCCGGGTAACCTCTCGCTGCAATGATGATATTGACGATGGTTGGCTGACCGACATCACGCGCTACAGCTATCAGATTGCCAATTCTGCAGAGCGTCTGCAAACCCCCCTTATTAAGAAAGAGGGCAAACAGGTTCCGGCGACATGGGATGAAGCCCTGGAGGTAATTTTCAAGCGCTTTAACGAAATCAGAGAGAAAAAGGGGAGCGTTTGTATCGGCGGGTTGGCGGCGCCGCATCTGGATAATGCCTCATTGTACAGCTTTTCAAAGTTTTTCAGGACGGTTTTTCGTTCCAACAACATTGACTTCCGCTGTGACTATCGAATGTTGCCTAACAAGCCGGACAGTGTTTTTTCTATACTGTGCTCACGCCCCTTCAAAATCTCCAACATCGACAATAGTGACGTCATTGTAACTTTCGGCTCCGATCTCGTGCGGGAACACCCTAACGAGTACTTACACCTTCGCAAGGCGTTTAATTTCAACAGTCCGCGCATCTTCTCCATTAATCCGTACTCGGTAAAATCGGCTGATGTTGCCGATCTTGAACTGGTCTATAACGTAGGCACTGACGAGGCGGTTATTAATGGCATTTGTTTGGCCGCCGTGGAACAGAACCTGGTTGAGCCTAGTGCTGCCTTGCGTTGGAAGGAAAAGGTATCGCTGTCATCTCTGGCTGAAACGGAAGCATACTGCGGTGTAAGTGAAACTGATTTGAAAGCAGTCGCTAAGGCTCTGGCTGATGGTTCCCAAATAACCTTTATTATTGGAGAACTTATTACCCGTTCGAAGGCGCGTGAGGCAATTGCGGCTGCGATCGCTAATCTAAATCTTCTTTTTCGGCTGGACTCCAAAGGGCAGCTCGCAGCCCTGGCACGCTATGCCAATTCAAAGGGAGCTGAGAGACTCGGACTTATGCCTTGTCCTTCATCGGCAGTTGAGAGAGAATTGGCGTTGCTCTGGGGTGAATTTCCCGATTGTCAACCACACACGACTGATGCTATGCTGGCACTAATGAAGAAGGAAGAATTGAATGGCTTATTCATTCTTGGAGCCAATCCGGTGATGCTTTATCCTGATCGCGAGTTTGTCAGAGAAGGTCTTGAGAAGCTTGAGTTCCTTGTTGTCTGCGACCTGTTTGAAACTGAGACTACCGCTTTAGCCGATGTTGTTCTGCCGCTTTCGAGCTGGGCGGAGTTCTCCGGTGATTATGTCAGCCTTGAAGGAAGAGTGCAGAGGGCTGAGAGAGCAATCAAGCCAATAGGGCAATCCAGACCGGGTTTTGAAATTATAGATGTAATAGCCCAGAAGTTCGGTAAGAGACTGTTTTCCTCTGCCAATGATATAGCTTCTGAGATCGAACGATTGCTGCGCCTCCCCTCTACGGTTGAGATGCCGCGGGAATTCTTAGAGGTGAAACCTCTCAGGGAAGAGGTAGACGAGAAGTTCCCGATTCCTCTCTTTATCGGGGACGATCCCCATCACAGCGGCCACATCACGGAGAAGGCCACTTCACTTGCCAATTTTGCCAGTGAGGCCTATTTAGAAATGTCGTCTGATCTGGCTGCCACGTACGGTTTGAAGGAGGGAGACTCGGTCCGGGTGGAGTCCGAAGTGGGTAAGATTATCATTCCGGCTAAGATATCCGAAAACCTTGACGGCAACGTCGTGTTTATTCCTCGCAACTTTTCAGCCACTCCGGTAACGTCTCTTCTTATGCGTAAGAGACGAATTGACCGTGTGAAAATAACCAAGGTGGTCGAGTAACGCCCATGTTAGAAGTAGTTCTCATATCTTCTCTGAAGGTTGTAGTGGTGATGATAGTTGTGTTGACCGCCTGTGCCTATGCCACCTACCTTGAAAGGAAAATTGTCGCGTTCATGCAGCACCGGATAGGACCTTTCTATGCAGGGCCTTATGGGCTGTTGCAACCAATCGCCGACGCGATTAAGCTGATCTTCAAAGAAGATGTTGTGCCCAATAACGTTGAAAGATGGATGTATACTCTGGCTCCCATAATTTCGTTTGTGCCGGCGATGTTGACATTTGCAGTGGTTCCGTTTGCAGCCGACGCCACTATCTTCGGCTATGAAGTCAAGATGGTTATTTCCGACCTCAATATCGGCGTTCTATTCATTTTTGCGGTTACATCTCTGGGAATATACGGTATCGTTTTGGCGGGGTGGTCATCCGGCTCCAAGTATTCGCTGATGGGTGGTCTCCGGTCTTCGGCGCAGATGATCTCATATGAGGTCGGCTACGGCTTGTCTGTTATTGGTGTTATTTTGGTAGCCAATACATTGTCTTTGCGAGAACTGGTGGAGCAACAAGCGTCGATCGGAGATTGGTATATCTGGAGACAGCCGCTTGGGTTCTTGCTTTATTTGGCCTGCGCTATAGCGGAAACCAACCGACTGCCGTTTGATTTGCCGGAGGCAGAATCGGAACTCGTAGCAGGGTACCATACCGAGTACTCTTCGATGCGTTTCGCTACGTTTTTCATCAGTGAATACGGCAATATGTTGGCTGTGTCAGCCGTGGGCACGACGTTGTTTTTAGGCGGTTGGCAGGGGCCGTATTTGCCGTCGTTCATCTGGTTTTTGGTTAAAGTGTTTTTATTTATGTTTTTCTATATTTGGCTGCGGGCAACTTTCCCGAGATTCCGCTATGACCAGTTGATGGCATTCGGATGGAAGGTGTTGCTTCCGCTGGCCTTACTTAACGCTATGGTGACGGCTGCGGTTGTAATGCTGTGAGTTGGATACTGAGGTAGAGCGAGGATATGAAAGAGATAATTAAAGCATTGGGCAACGTGATATTCAAAATGCCCCAGGGATTCTACGTGACTTTCAAGCACCTTTTTAAGAAGCCGGTTACGCTTGATTACCCCCGCCGCAAAAAACCGATGGCGCCTCGCTACCGAGGTCGGCACTACCTTGAGCGTTATGAAGACGGCACCGAGCGCTGCGTCTGTTGTGGGCTGTGTGCGGCAGCCTGCCCCGCTGACGCTATCTACATGGAACCAGCCGAGAATGAAAAAGGAGAGCGTTATTCTAAGGTGTATGAGATAAACCTGCTGCGATGTATCTTCTGTGGCTTTTGTGAAGAGGCCTGCCCGGAAGAGGCTATATTTTTAGGCCAGGAGTATGAGTTCTCGAGTGATAACCGTAACTCGTTTATCTGGACCAAGGAGCAAATGCTGGTGCCGCACCCTCGAAAGGACAACCCTTTCAAGTGGATTTATCGCCGGGTGCGAAAAGCGTATGGAGTGACGGACAAAGGGAAATGAATTTAGACACCGTTATCTTTTTCATCTCTGCAATTGTAGCCGTCTTCGGCGCAACTATGATGATTACTCAGCGCAATCCGGTGGCATCGGTGCTGTACTTGATTGTCTCGCTGGTAGCGCAAGCGGTGCTCTACGTGCAATTAAATTCAGTATTCATGGCGGCGGTGCTGCTCATCGTTTACGCCGGAGCGATTTTGGTTTTGTTTCTGTTTGTCATCATGTTGTTGAATCTGCGCGGTCGGGAAGACCTCACCGATCACTCACGTCCCATGAGCAGGTTCACCAAGTATCTTGTCTCAACGCTGCTATTCATCGAAATGGTCTTTGTCGTAAGGAGCGGCTTTTTCGCGGACGCCGGAGTCACCGGTGTTATAGCGACTCAGCCGACGGATTTTGGCTCTGTAGAAGGGATTGCCACCCTCTTATTTACCCGGTACCTTTACCCGTTTGAACTGACGTCCGTGTTGATCGTTGCAGCCATTGTCGGTGCGGTTGTGGTGGCCAAACGTGACAGAGGCTATGGTAAACCTGTCGCTGCGTCTAAACAAGAAGAACCGTCAAGGCGGCAGTCAACAAAGTGAGAGATTAATATGGTACCAATTTCGGCATACTTGATTCTGGCCATTGTACTTTTTGTAATTGGTACGATCGGGGTGTTGATCTGCCGCAACATCATTGTCATGCTTATGTCGGTTGAGCTGATGCTCAACGCTGCCAACCTTGCGCTAATTACTTTTTCACGGGCGCTCAACATTATGGACGGCCATGTTTTTGTGTTCTTAGTTTTGACCGTGGCTGCCGCAGAGGCCGCCGTGGGATTGGCTATAGTCATAATGATTTTCCGCAACCGCGAAACAGTTAATATCGACCGGTTTAACCTCATGAAGTGGTAAGGATACAGAGCCCAATGTCAGAGTATTCACAGTATCTCTTTTTAGTCCCGCTCTTTCCTCTGATCGGATTCGTCATTAATGGTCTGTTGTTGAGTCGTCTGCCCCGGTGGCTGATATCCTTTGTGGGGTGCGTTTCGGTAGGCCTCTCGTTCATGTTGTCGATAATGTTATTCTTCGATCTGAAGGGCCTGCCGCCGGAGACTCGCCTTATTACACAAACATTGTTTACCTGGATACCGGCCGGTTCGCTCCACGTAAACATCGGCTATTTGCTTGACCCTCTTTCGGCCGTCATGATACTTGTCGTCAGCGGAGTTTCATTCCTGATTCATGTCTATTCGGTGGGGTATATGCACCACGATCCCGGTTACGGACGATACTTCGCTTTTCTGAATCTGTTTGTCTTTGCTATGCTCACTTTAGTGCTGGCAGACAACTTTCTGTTCATGTTTGTCGGGTGGGAGGGCGTTGGCCTCTGCTCATACCTGCTTATCGGTTTCTGGTTTGAAAAAAAATCCGCCTCGGACGCCGGAAAGAAGGCATTTATAGTTAACCGTATCGGCGACTTTGGGTTCCTCATTGGCATGTTCATAGTCTTCTGGCAGGTAGGCTCGCTGGATTTCCATGTTGTCATGGAACATGCCTCGACCGCATTTGTAGCGGGTGGAGCCTTAATAACAACAGTGTGTATTCTTTTATTTGTCGGCGCTATAGGTAAATCGGCCCAGATTCCCCTCTATGTCTGGCTGCCTGATGCTATGGAAGGTCCGACGCCGGTATCGGCGCTCATCCATGCCGCCACTATGGTCACCGCGGGGGTATACATGATTGCCCGGACGAACTTCCTGTATGTGATGGCTCCCAGTGCGTTGCTGCTGGTGGCAATAGTTGGAGCTGCAACGGCTATGTACTCCGCTACGATTGGACTGGCACAAAACGATATCAAGAGAGTGCTGGCCTACTCGACGGTGAGTCAGCTGGGGTACATGTTTCTTGCCTGTGGCGTGACGGCGTTTACTGCCGGTATTTTCCACCTGATGACACACGCCTTTTTCAAAGCGCTTTTGTTCCTTGGCGCCGGCTCGGTCATCCATGCTATGTCCAACGAGCAGGATATGCGGAAGATGGGCGGCCTGAGGAAGTATCTCCCCGTCACATATGTGACGTTCATTGTTGCAACGCTGGCCATATCGGGAATCCCTGGATTTTCAGGTTTCTTTTCCAAGGACGAGATTCTGTGGAAGTCATTCTCGTCGCAGTATGGTCACCCACTCTTGTGGGTGATTGGTTTTGTCACCGCCGGTTTGACCGCCTTTTACATGTTCCGTGTGGTCTATTTGACTTTCCATGGCCAAGAGCGTATGGACGATCATGTCAAAGCGCACTTGCACGAAGCACCTAAGTCAATGACGGTTCCCCAGGTACTGTTAGCGGCTTTGGCTGTGATAGGCGGGTGGGTCGGCATGCCGCATGTGCTTGGTTTTACTAATTATTTCGAGAACTGGATGGAACCGGTCGTGTCACACGGTGTCCACACTGGTGAGTCGTATGCTCTGACGGCCGCTGGTGGTTATGCCGGCGTTGAGCTCGGATTGATGATAGCGTCGGTAGCGCTCGTGTTGGCGGCAATCTTTTTGGCACGGAGGTTCTATAACACTAGGCCCGAACTGGCGACAAGCCTTCGTGAAAAGTTGTCCGATCTTCACCGACTTCTTGTGAACAAGTACTATGTTGATGAAATCTATGGCACAATCGTAGTCAGGCCGGTTGTGTACTTTTCTCTCTTCTTGTGGAAGATAATGGATGTCGTCGTTATCGACGGTCTCATTAACGGATTTGCCAGCGCATATAACGACTTCTCACAGTTTCTCCGCGGCATACAAACTGGACGGGTGAGAAGCTATGCGACCCTGTTTGTGATAGGGGTAGTCGTCGTGGTAGCGTACTTCATATTGGAGTGAGTGGTGGAGAGTGAGATTCTGACATTAGTGATCTTTTTTCCGCTGGTGGGGGTTGCCCTCCTGCTGCTGGTTCCTCACAAGAGGCATGACAGCCTCAAATCAATCAGTCTTATCATTGCCTTCATTACATTGCTCATGTCCTTCATGCTCTATGCGATGTTTGATCCTCTGGCTAACGGAATGCAGTTTGAAGTGAACGTTCCCTGGATTATGTCGCTGGGCATCCACTACCACCTGGGCGTTGATGGAATCTCTTTGCTTTTGATAGTGTTAACTACCATCCTCACGGTGTTGGCTATCCTGTCCTCCTGGAATTCCATTACGACTGGCGTCAAGGGGTACTATATCTCCATGCTGCTTTTGGAGACGGGAATGATTGGCGTCTTCTGCGCCTTGGATATCTTTCTGTTTTACATCTTTTGGGAAGTAATGCTGATTCCAATGTATTTAATCATCGGCATCTGGGGTGGTCCGCGAAAGGTGTACGCAGCCATTAAATTTGTTTTATTCACCATGTTCGGCTCGTTGTTGATGCTGGTTGCTATTATATACCTATTATTTGCTTACAAGAACTTCTCAGGCGAATATTCGTTCGACTTGCTCAAGTTGATACAGATGCCGATACCGTATCACACGCAGCTATGGCTCTTTGCCGCTTTTGCGTTGGCATTTGCTATAAAGGTGCCGATCTTTCCGTTCCATACCTGGCTTCCGGATGCACACGTAGAGGCGCCAACCGCAGGCTCGGTTATTCTGGCCGGCGTATTGTTGAAGATGGGAACCTACGGTTTTATCAGGATATGTTTACCCATGTTTCCGGAGGCAAGCATCGCATTTTTGCCTTATATCTGTGTTTTGGCGTTGATTGGTATTATCTATGGCGCGCTGGTGGCAATGGTGCAGAAAGACGTCAAATCATTGGTGGCGTTTTCGTCAGTGTCGCACATGGGATTTATCATGTTAGGGATGTTTGCCCTCAATCTCCAGGGAATGGAGGGGGCGGTTCTGCAAATGATCAATCATGGCATCTCTACCGGCGCCCTGTTTCTTATCGTGGGCATGATCTATGAACGTCGTCACACTCGCTTAATTGACCAGTTTGGCGGCATTGCCAAAGTGATGCCGACCTATGCAGCTATCTTTATGATAGTCACTCTTTCATCGATCGGCCTTCCTTTAACCAATGGTTTTGTCGGGGAGTTCCTGATATTACTCGGGGCTTTCAAAGCCAACTATCTGTATGGTATCATCGGTGCCACCGGGGTTGTCCTTTCCGCATGCTATATGCTGTGGATGTATCAGCGGGTGATTTTTGGGAAAGTAACCAGAGAAGAGAATAAGAACTTGAAAGACGTCAGTTGGAGAGAGAGAATCATTTTATTCCCAACGGTTGTATTGATATTCTGGATCGGCATTTATCCTAAGCCGTTTCTGGAGCGCATCGAGCCGGCAGTCAAGCAGGTGCTGTATCAGGTCGATCAAGCTGCAACGGTTGAGACAGATGATGACTTGCGTTTCACAGAGAAGATGACAAATCGAACCACGGATACAACTGTTGTGATACCTTTCTTAGAAGGAGAACCTCAGTGAGTGACGTCATCATTTACACTAAAGACGGCTGCCCCTATTGCGCCGCCGCTAAAAAGTATTATACCGAGCAGGGGATAGTTTTTGAAGAGATCAATATTCACCGTACTTCTGGTGCTAAGGAAAAGGTTCTTCAATTAACGAAAGGTCAACAGATCGTACCGGTCATCATTGAAAAGGGTGAAGTGAAGATCGGCTTTGGGGGTGGATGAGGATTTTGATGGGAAGGCGGCGGTCGCCGTTTGAGTAGTGAGATGATAGATTATTCCTCAGCATCGATAAACTTTGAGATGATATACCCAGAGATAGCTCTTCTGGCAGCGGCGTTTGTCATCCTCTTGATCGGTTATCTCAGGAATCTCGACAAGCTGGCGACGAGCATTGCTTTCGTAGGTCTGGTGCTGTCGCTGGTTCTTGCCATTGGCCAGTGGGATCATCAGGAGTCAGGCTTCTTCGGGATGATTACCTGCGATAATTTTGGCGTAGCTTTTAAAATGATCTTTGTAGTCACGTCAATCCTGACCCTCTTCATTGCCCATAGGTTCTTGAGAGCAAAAGGAATCGACCGCCCGGAGTTCTATGCGCTGCTTCTTATCTCTACAATGGGGATGATGGTCATGGCCACTACGACGGACCTGGTGGTGATGTTCTTGGGGCTGGAGATAATGTCGGTTCCTCTCTATGTCATGGCTGGCTTTGCCCGCCGGTCATTGGAGTCGAATGAAGCCGGCATCAAGTATTTCATCATGGGAGCCTTTGCCAGCGCTTTCTTGCTGATGGGTATCGCTTTTGTATTTGGCGCTTCCGGGACAACCGATCTGCGCCGGATTATAGCTGATTTTCATTTCATCGCTTCCCAGTTCCAGCTTTATATGTATTCCGGAGTGGCATTTATTCTCATCGGCTTCGGCTTCAAAGTTGCCGCGGTGCCGTTTCACAGTTGGGTACCCGATGTTTACCAGGGGGCGCCGACGCCGGTGACGGCCTTTTTCTCAGTGGGGCCGAAGGCAGCGGGATTTGCAGTTTTGCTTCGCATCTTCTCGTTTGGGTTTGCTGAGATGAACATGCTTTCAAGTCTTTTCTGGGTACTGGCAGTGCTAACCATGTCGGTCGGCAACATATTGGCGCTGAGGCAGAACAATGTTAAACGGATGCTGGCCTATTCCTCGATTGCCCATGCCGGCTATATAATGATTGCCCTTGCGGTTGGTGGAGCCGATGCAACTTCCGCTGCCATATTCTATCTGGTGGCCTATGCCATGTTTAACCTTGGTGGATTTGCGGTCATCACTCTTTTGGAAACGCGCTCCGGCTGCAAATCAGACTTTTCTGAGCTGGCCGGTCTTTCCAAGTCAAGCCCCTATTTGTCGGCAGTGCTGGCGTTGTTCATGTTTTCTCTCGCTGGCTTTCCTCCCACGGTTGGCTTCTTCGGCAAGTTTTACATTTTTTCAGCTGCTGTGAAAGCTGGATTTATCTGGCTGACAGTAATCGGTGTTATGAATTCATTCCTTTCCGTTTACTATTATCTCCGTGTAGTCAAGGTCAGTTGCCTGGATCGGTTTGAGGGCACCTATATGCCGGTGACGTATACTCCCGCCATGATGCTGGCGCTGGTAATTACCGTAGTGGGAACTCTTGGCCTCGGGCTTTTCCCTCAGTATTTACTGGAGCTTTCCCAGTCGGCCATTTTTGCGTTTTTGTAAGTGCATACTGTCTGTCGTCAAAAGAAGACCAGTAGGTCAGGAGCCTTGTGCTCCTGACTATTAAAGATGTGTCAGGTCCACAAGGGACCTGACCTACCCAAACAATCTCAAGATGATGGACATATCGCATCCACTGCTAATTGACAAAACTTCTACTTTACACGCCCGTAGTTTCCGATATAGGTTACGTGCAGGTTTAGCGTGGAAGGTGAAATGAATGTCGTAGACGTCCAGGAGCTGACAAAGGTATACCCGGCCAGATTGAGGAAGCGTGGCATTGTCGCTTTAGACAATGTTACATTCTCTATCCAGCAAGGGGAGGTATTTGGCTTGTTGGGGCCAAATGGGGCGGGGAAGACGACCTTCCTCAAGGTTTTGCTCGGTATCACACAATCCACAGCAGGGGTTGTCAGCATTGCTGGTTTTAACCCCGGCGACCCGCGATCCCGACAAAAGGTGGGCTACCTGCCGGAGAACCACCGCTTTCCCGGTCATCTGACCGGGCTGGGGCTTTTGGAGTTTACCGGGCGCCTTCATGGAATAACTCGGGCTGACATCGACGATCGGACTGATCACCTTCTGGAACTGGTTGGTATGAACAGATGGGCCAACACCAAGATCAAGAAGTATTCTAAAGGGATGTCCCAACGGATTGGATTGGCGCAGGCCTTGATGTGTGAACCTGAGATTCTCCTGTTGGACGAGCCGACTGATGGTGTAGACCCGGTCGGCAAGATTGAAATCCGGCAAGTGCTTGAAAAGGTGCGGGCTGAGGGTAAATCGATTGTGATGAATTCACATCTGCTGTCCGAAGTGGAGGTGATAGCTGATCGGGTGGCGATTCTTTCCAAAGGCAGACTCCTTCGGATCAGTACCGTGGACGAACTCACCAGCCGCAAGAGCCAGTATGAAATAGAGGCGGATATCGGCAGCCTTTTTATCGAGATCCCGTCTGAGATAGGCAAGATTATCTCCATTTCTTCTAAAGGGTTAATTGCAGAACTGGTAAAAGAGGAAAACATAAACTATATCATCGACCGGTTGCGTATGAAAAAGATTAATATCAAGTCGGTTAAACCAATGAAAGTTTCGCTTGAGCGGTCCTTTATTGAAACTCTCGGCGCTGCGGGTGAGGGATAAGATGAGAGGTATAACCAGGGACTCCGTAGTTGAGATGTTTGAACGCAAAGCCGTTTACGTTTTTGCTGGCGTGACTCTTATTGCGGTCGTGATCATCCTGCTCATGCCAAAGATGGAGATTGAATTCCATGCCACCGGAAATGTAGACATAGGCGGGATAAGTGACCTTTTGCGCAACCCGATAACGAAAGCTTTCAGCACCTACCTATCGTTCATGGTCTTTCTGGCAGTGCTGGCGACCGCCGGCTTGGTACCCAACATGCTCATCAAGGGCAGGGCGGACTTCTATCTATCCAAGCCGATGTCGCGGAGTTCTCTCCTTCTCAACAAACTGTTCGGCATCTGGATGGTTTATGGAGGGCTTATTGTTTTCTGCGGAATTATCACGTACGCCGTGGCTGTTGGGGTGCATGGATTCTTCGAGTGGAAGGTGCTCTATCTTTTTGCCTTAAATCTTGTAAGTTTTCTGGTATGGCTGTGTATCACGATTACCACCGGAATCATTTCCGGTTCCGGTGTCATCAGCATCATGACTGCCTTTCTTTTCTGGGTGGCTCAGGTAATACTGCGTTATCATGAACAGATTAAGGCCTTCCTTGAATCCAAGCCACTCGGCGATATCGTTGATGTTCTGTATTATATTGTGCCAAAACCGGGGGAGATTGACGGTCTTGCTAACTCCCTGGCTCTTGGCAAACCGGTGGCAAGCTGGATGCCGCTATATAGCTCTCTTATTTTCTCTGCTGCGCTTATTTGTCTGGCAGTAGTCATCTTCAAACGTAAAGACTACTGAGCCGGGTTGGCCATAAGCAACCGAGGGGCAGAACACATTGTAAAGTATAAGTAGGGTAAGTGTCTCTGACACCTGCCAACTAATATGCCTTTGTTGAATCCCAAATTAACTTGAAGTAATTCGGTCCTACTTTCAGCGCCCTTTCAAAATACATAAACTTGTCAGGCTGGGCGGTGTCAGACAGGGTGATCGTGATCGTGTCTTTATAAAAGTCGTAAACCGTATCAATGACCTGGCCAATTTCATCAGTGACAAAAAGAGTGGGGGGAGCACCCAGCAGGCATGGGAAGAAAAGGGTGTCATCAGTGAAGAATATGCCGTTACTGTCTGTTATTCCAATAAGTGTCTGTGCAGAATCAGGTGCATATTCCACCAACGTCCATTTCTCGTCGCTCCATGAGAGAGTGTCGTTGTTCCAAATTAACAAATGGTATCGATAGAATCCGCTTACGACCAGATGGCCGTTATCGTCTCGGGCGTCCCAATGTAGGCTGTAAGGTCCGGTATCCATTGACTGGCTGTCAACAAGTAACCTGGTTCGTTCGCCATAGTAGTTCAAGATTTCTAACGTTACATGACCCTGCACC
>Ga0315551_10000913_pt1 | contig 23115 bp, 20 predicted proteins | sample SalMarSW160290MG_FD_203678 | JGI IMG/M metagenome (GOLD analysis project Ga0315551, IMG submission 203678) | Salt marsh sediment microbial communities from the Plum Island Ecosystem LTER, Massachusetts, United States - Salt Marsh Sediment SW1602-90 ...
GTAAGCGCCATGAACCTTATCTTGGGATTTTGCTTACTTATCCGGATGCTGCTCCGGATGAGAGAGGTTTTATCTCTCAGACGGGTAAAGTGATACCATCCGTCAAGATATCTACTGAACTATCCGACCTGCAACCTGACATTTGCAAACTCGGGGTGCTTGGCGCTGGTAATTTTGCTAGAGCTGTCCTCTTACCAGTACTCAGGAAAATCTCGCATCTTGAACTGGTCAGCATTGCTTCAGGTTCGGGCTTGAGCGCCCGTCACGCTGCTGATCGCTACAATTTTCAACGCGCCGCAAGCGAAGACATCCAGGTTATCGCTGATCCAGAGATCAACACAATTGCTATCTTGACTCGCCATCACTTACATGCCCGGCAAGTACTGACCGCCCTGGGCACCGGCAAACACGTATTCTGCGAAAAGCCTTTAGCGCTCACGCCGGGAGAGCTGCATGAGATCGCCTCTATCCTTATAAATTCAAACTATTGGTATCCTCCCAAGGCTAATGTGGTTGGTAGTTCTATTCAAAACAGGTCTTCACTTGATCATGTTGCTCTCCTCACCGTAGGCTTCAATCGGCGCTTTGCTCCCCTGGCGCGGCAGCTATATGAGTTTCTTGGCCAGCGTGAGGAACCTCTGGTAGCTCATTATCGGGTTAACGCCGGCTTCCTTCCCGAAACTCACTGGCTGCACGATCCAAAGCAAGGTGGTGGTCGAATTATTGGTGAAGCCTGTCATTTCATCGATTTCCTCACATTTTTAGTTGGTGAAATACCCATCTCTGTTACAACCCAGGCGCTGCCAGATGATGGTCACTATCATGAGGATAACCTTATCATCACGCTGGAATTTCCAGATGGGTCGATAGGCGCACTCACTTATGTAGCCAATGGCGATAAAGCCTTTGCCAAGGAGCGTGTTGAAGTCTTTACCTCTGGTCGTGTTGCCGTCCTGGATGATTTCCGTTCGCTCGAAACCGTCCAGAATGGCAGAAGAAAGCTCTCCCGCTCTCGTTTCCGCCAGGATAAAGGGCACCTCGCCGAGTGGCAATCTTTTGTATCTGCAATTATTAACGGCGGAGCTCCACCGATACCCTACCAGCAGTTGGTCGGCGTCACTCAAGCCACCTTTGCGGCGGTAGACTCATTACGCCGGGGAGAAAAAGTCCCCATTTCAGGATTATTAACCGCCTAGATCAGACTCGAAAATATCCGCTCCCCATGAAACCTAAAGGCCCTAGTATTCATGAGTGGTAAAGATTTTAAGATATCTACAATTGAAATCAATGGCTACCATGACCAGCCAGTTGGTAATAGATATTTTCACCTTACGCAGGAATCGACGACATTGGGTATAGTATTTCCTGGTCTGCATTACACCTGTGATATGCCGTTACTTTACTACACCACCCAATTGCTCTTAGCACGCAATGTGGATGTCATCCAGCTGTGGTCAGACTATACCAATCCTTCCTTCCAGTCTCTGGGACCAATCGAGCGAGCGAGATGGCTCGAGGCAGACGCCTCAGCTGCCCTTCATGCAGGTTTACGCCAGCGCCAATTCCACCAATCGCTCCTGGTTGGGAAGTCTCTAGGAACGCTTTCGATGGCATTATTGCTCAATAAACAGAGTACTATAGAAAAGATAGCCACCATATGGCTTACCCCACTGCTCCATATTCCCGAGGTTTCCGGCATATTACAACGCCTTCAAAGCCCGGCCTTGTATATCGGCGGGGATAAAGATCCTACTTATGATGTTGCGATTCTGAGACAAATTAAGGAAAATCCTGAAGGAAAGATAATCGTTATAGAAGGGGCCAATCACAGCCTGGAAATCCCTGGAAAGGTGCTTCTCTCATTACAAATCATGGAAACAGTCATGAGGAAAATCGCTGATTTCCTGGATCACCCTGCCGCTAATCTGGCACAATGATGATTTGAAACGTGCAATCCCCTAACAAGTTTGTCATCGCAATAAAAGCGTTACAAGAACTTGGCCTATACCAGCTCACCAATTATGCTGTATACCAGCTTGGATTGAAGACGGGTTACCTGCGCTGGAGGACGCCGATAAAATCTCCTGGTATCGGCACCCGACAGCAAGCCGCACATTCTCCCGAGTTACAATTCCAACCTTTTCTCAGACTTCCAGATCGAAAACGACTCGTCGCTTCGCTGGGTGATAACATCCCAATCTGCCTGGCAGAGGCAGATGAAATCGCAAAGGGAAATGTTCACCTTTTTGGCGGGCCGGCCGTGCCTTTGAAATTATCGCTGCCTGGACCTTTGAAACATTGGACTGCTTATGAACAAGGGGAAAAAGTCCCTGGTTATCAGGATATCAAATGGGTTTGGGAGCCCGGGCGCTTTGGTTGGGCGATCACATTAGGACGCGCATTTTACATTAGCGGTGATGAAAAATATTCCCAGGCGTTTTGGCATTTCACGCAGCAGTTCCTAGCCTCAAACCCTCCAAATTTGGGCCCCCATTGGGCTTCATCCCAAGAAGTCGCCTTGCGGTTGATCGCCTTTTCCCTTACCCTTCACTTAATAATCAACTCTTCGCATTCGAATTCAGGGCGCGTCAGCCAATTATTGGGGGCAATCGCTGACCATGCCCAACGCATACCGCTTACTCTCGGGTATGCCCGCGCCCAGAATAACAATCATCTGCTCACTGAAGCTGCCGGCTTATATACAGCTGGGTACATCTTGCCAGACCATCCTAAAGCCCGTCATTGGCGCTCTTTAGGCATGCGCTGGCTTGATCAAGGCCTGAAATCACAGATCGCAGAAGATGGAACCTATGTTCAACACAGTACTAACTACCACCGCTTGATGCTTCAAATTGCCCTATGGGCAAATTGGGTTGGAGGTTCAAATCCCCGAATAGAAGAGGCCGTTGATAATAAAGAAAATAGGACCCTATTCTCAACCCTGACACAGGCGCGCTTAATGTCGGCTACTCGCTGGCTGTTGGCTCTGCTTGATTACCAGAGTGGCCGCCTCCCTAATTTGGGACCAAATGATGGAGCCAATATCCTGCCTCTTACCTCATCTCCTTTCTATGACTATCGCCCCATCCTGAACACCGCTGCGCATGCATTTCTGGATAAGCGCCTATTTCCACAAGGTCCCTGGGATGAGATGGCCATGTGGTTGGGTGTGGTAAATGATCACCAAGACGATGATGACAATACTCATCGAAGTGAAAATTATTTGGCACGCAATCTGCAACTTTCATCCTGTGATGACTTGCCCGTTTTATGCGGTGTTCATTCCTGGGCGTACTTACGCGTGGCAAAATTTACCGGCCGTCCCGGGCACGCTGATCAATTAAACCTTGACCTGTGGTGGCGCGGCTTGAACCTGGCTCAAGATGCTGGTACATATCTTTACAATGCCGACCAACCTTGGGACAATTCCCTTAGCCATACAGCTGTGCACAACACCATATCCGTGGCGGGTCAGGATCAAATGACTCGCGCTGGACGCTTTCTCTGGTTGGATTGGGCTCAAGGACAGATCATCGATTATGAGAAAACTGGCGACGGAGCATTGAAACGACTCATGGCCCAACATGACGGTTATAAAAGCCTGGGAGTCATTCATCGCCGAGAAGTTGTTGTTTTAGCAAAAGATCGCTGGATGGTCGAAGACCAACTGATTCCATCTAGTAGCCCTGATAAACCTCGGTCCGATTTAACCACCGGTAAGATTGTTGACCCCAAAGGTAAAGCCTTCGATATTCGCATACACTGGCTCTTACCCGATTGGCCCTGGGAGCTTGAGAAAAGTGAGCATGAACCTGAATACCAGCTGCGCCTCAAATCACCTCACGATTGGATCACTCTCCGGACATTGCTCAAATCAGACTCCCCTTTTCCGGCACACCAAAATGCTCCCATCATCAGAATCATTAGAGCCGGTGAAATGCTTCAAGGACCTGGACCCGCTGAGCCGACTTTTGGTTGGGTGTCACCAACCTATGGGGTAAAGGTCCCTTCTATTTCTTTCTCTTTAGAGGTAAAAAGCGCCTTACCCCTCAGGATAATCACCCAATGGGTCTTCCCGTAAACACGGCATGCATATACTCTTAATACATCAAGCTTTTGCTGCTCTGGATGAACCTGGGAGTACTCGTCATCATGAATTGTCCCGTTATTTCGGAGAACATGGTCATCAGGTCACCATCATTGCCAGCCAAATCAGCTACCTCACAGGCACCGATAATCGAGATCGTATTGCCTGGCTAAAACACCAGATCAGTGACCCTGAGGTAACCGTGCTAAGGGCTTATACCTATCCGTCTTTACACCGCAGCTTCTTCCATCGTCTGGTCAGCTTCTTGAGCTTCATGATTTCTTCTTTCATGGTGGGATTGGGAGTAAAAGAGGTTGACTTGGTTTGGGGTACCTCACCTCCAATCTTTCAAGGGCTGACTGCCTGGGCGCTAGCACGCTTGAAGCGCGTCCCCTTCTTGTTCGAGGTTCGTGATTTATGGCCTGCCTTCGCCGTCGATGTGGGAGTTCTGCGACAACCTGCGCTCATCCGTGCCTCTGAGTGGCTGGAGCGCTTCCTATACAGCCATGCAGACCAGCTGGTTGTCAACTCCCCTGGCTATATCGAGCACGTCAAAAGCCGTGGCGCAAAAAATGTGCAGCTGGTCCCCAATGGCGCTGATGTTGCCATGTTTGACCCACGGGCTGATGTGGGAGAACTGCGCCGTGATCTTGATCTGCAGCATAAGTTCGTCGCCTTGTACGCCGGTGCTCATGGCATCTCCAACGATTTAGAGGTATTGTTAGAAAGCGCTGCAATATTAAGAAATCAACCAGAAATCATCATTCTCTTTCTAGGCGATGGTAAGGAGAAGCCTAATCTGATCGCAAAAGCCATGGAAATGCATCTTTCCAATGTCTGCTTTCTAGCCCCCGTTCCAAAAACCGAAATGCCAGCTTACCTGGCTGCCTCAGACGCCTGTATCGCTATCTTGAAACCCATCCAAATGTATAAAACTGTTTATCCTAATAAAGTATTCGATTACATGGCTGCCGGTCGGCCTGTGGTACTGGCAATTGATGGGGTTATCAAAGAAGTGGTGGAAACCGCCAACGCCGGAATTGTGGTTCCGCCTGGAGAACCTGCAGCCCTGGCAGGAGCTATTCAAACATTAGCGTCAGATCCTGCTTTGAGGCGAATTATGGGTAAGAATGGTCGCCAATATGTCAAAGCTAATTTTGACCGTCCGGTCCTGGCTGATAAACTACTAAGGCTGATGGAGAGCCTAGTAAAAGAGGTATAATCCCCCCGTGCGAAAAAAAGCCTCCCCCGAAGATCTATCCATCGATGAATTACGCCGGTTGTTAGTTGAAAAGCGGCGTGCCTCCCGCCAACACCGTTTGGAGCATTTTCGACGCACCGGTAGGCTTGTGGTAGTGACGCCCGATATTGAAAGTTCGTCTTTACAGGATTTCCGATCCGACACCCATGGAGAAGAGGAAACCATCATCGAAACCGCCCTGCCATCACGCCGAAAACGGCTGTTTGATGGTTTGTTGCTGGCGGTTGAACTCATTGCCGTAGTAGGCTTGCTTTTCGTGTTGTTTAATGGTGTAAATATTATCCGGGAGCTAAATCAAGAAGTCATTTCAGCTATCGAACAACCTACCCTCACCCCTACACCGTTGATTGTGGCAGTTGTGCTCCCCTCGGGACATACGCCACCCGATTCACCGGGTGGCGCCCAACCAAACTATGAGGAGATACCCGAACACCTGCAACCCTTGGTTCAATCCCTGGCAAATATCCCTATACCGACACCTGGACCCGAGCAGGCTATCCGCCTCCAGATACCCGCCATCAGCGTGGACGCCCCCGTGGTACAAGGGGATGGGTGGGAACAGCTCAAAAAAGGAATTGGTCAGCATATTGGCTCAACCAACCCCGGTCAGAAAGGGAACGTGGTGCTATCCGCTCACAATGACATCTTTGGTGAAATCTTCCGGGAACTTGATCGCCTCACCGATGGCGATCAGGTGATTCTCTATACGAATCAGCACACTTATACCTATGTTGTCATAAGTAGTGAGATTGTGGAACCAACCCAAGTGGAGGTTATGGATTCCAGCTCTTCACCTATAGTTACACTCATTTCATGTTATCCTTATATGGTAGATAACAAGCGTATTATAGTGAATGCTCGTCTTCAAAGCGAGAGCCAGTGAGACCGGTTAATATCAATCATAAAAAACAATTACCATTTTATTATTTGGAGATCTTCTTTCTATGAGTAAGAAACGTAAACGACAGTCACGCGCTAGTAGCACCCCTGAAATCCGCACCTCATCCTCCTCCAGCAGCAAATCCCTTCGCGAAGAATTTCGCCCGGATTATACCTACGTGAGTAAAGACCTACGCCGAATAGGTACATTGGCTGGTTCTTTCTTTCTAATTCTGGTGGTGCTCTCATTCATTTTACGTTAGAAGGCAATAGAGGTGGCTTTGCAATGGCGATAAAGCAGGCCAGCTGCCAGTCTCATCAGGATGAAGAAGAAGATCGTTTAAGCATTAACCTGAGTTCACCTCTACTTACTTGCGAATTCCAAGGGGGACCATGAATATCCAGCGACCGGTTTGGCCTCCTCAAACAAAATTGATTGTCAGCACTTTAGTGCTGGCGTTGCTCATCTATTTAGTCTTTCGCTTCAGTGTCGTTATCCCTCCGTTGATTTTAGCGATCATCCTGGCATATGTCTTGTCACCTGTGGTTGCCCAATTACAGATGCGCCTGCGATTACCTAAAAGTTGGGCGACCTTCCTTACCTATCTGATCCTCATTATTTTAGTCGTGACCTCATTGGTGTTGATCGTTCCTCCATTAGCTTCTCAATTGGCTTTGCTCAATGTAGATATCCAACAATTATTGCAACAAGCTGAGGAGTTACTTGGCCATAAATTTGTTATCTTCGGTTCGGAAATCAACGGCTCGTTAATTGTCCAACAGATTATCAACGCTTTCCGCAATTTACTTGAACCGTTCATTGGGCAAACGCTGGCCTTTGTTGTCGATGTGATCACTTCCGTTGTCTGGTTGATCTTTATCTTAGTTGTTTCTTTCTATTTGATAAAAGATGGTGATAAGCTCTCAAACTGGCTCGAGAGTCTGCCTCCACCCCACTTTCTCCAGGATTACACGCGTTTACGGGCTAGAATTAATGATATATGGGCAAGTTTTTTTCGCGGCCAGCTGGTCTTGGCATTCGTCGTCGCCACGATTTTCACAATTGTAGGCCTTGTCTTGGGTCTCCCCTTCGCATTAGCCATGGGCATCTTGGCGGGTCTGTTGGAGTTTCTACCAAGCATTGGACACGCGATCTGGCTAATTATCGCCGCTGTCCTAGCTTTTTTTCTAGGATCGACCTGGATACCATTCCCCAATTGGGCATTTGCGTTATTGGTTATAGGGTTGCATCTCTTTTATCAACAATTTGATCTGAACTACCTCATCCCCCGCATTATCGGTCAGAGTGTTCATTTGCCACCTTTAGTGATTATCTTGGGGATCGTTGCTGGAGCTGCCATGGCTGGCGTCTTAGGTATCGTCTTAGCTGCACCGACCATCGCTTCAGCTCGCGTGATCGGACGTTATATCTATGCGAATTTATTCGACCTGGACCCTTTTATTACTGCTGAAACTGCTTCCCCTCCAACTTCAAATACGGGATCGACAGAACCTGAATAAACTTAGCCAATCCGCTTGCTCCTATGTCTGAACAGGAACCCACCACATCCTCCCCACCCTGGAGTCCCACCGCCAAATTAGTCATTGGATTAACGATCGTCGCTTTAGTCGCTGCGCTGATCATCTATTTCCGAACGATCCTTGGTCCCTTGATAATGGCTTTCATGCTGGTATATCTGCTGCATCCCTTAGTTGCCTCTTTACGTAAAGCCACTCGCTTAAGCTGGAGGATGTCGGTTAATCTGGTTTATTTTTTTCTCGTGATCCTGCTGGCCGGTTTTTTCACCCTCTCTGGATTAGCGATAGTACAGCAATTACAGAGCTTGATCCGGGTTGTGCAGAACTTCGTCAATACCCTCCCAGATTTGGTCGCTGATATTTCTACCCGCGTTTATACATTTGGTCCCTTGCCATTCACATTTAGTTTAAATCAATTTGACCTGCAAACTCTAACCGAACAATTACTCTCAACCTTACAGCCGATGTTAGGACGGGTGGGAGCCCTGGTTGGCACCCTGGCAACCAGTGCGGTCGCTACCTTGGCATGGGGGCTATTCATCCTTCTCATCTCTTACTTCCTGCTGGCTGATGCAGGTCGGGTACCCAGCGATCTGTTCCATATCGAGATCCCGGGGTACAACGCCGATATCCTTCGCCTCGGGCGCGAGTTGACAGCCATCTGGAACGCATTCTTACGAGGCCAGCTGGTTCTTTTCATTCTTGCGGTCCTCTCGTACCTTACTTTGATGAACATCCTTGGTCTGCGTAACGCCCTGGGTATCGCCATCCTCGCCGGGCTGTCCAGATTTATCCCTTACATTGGGCCGTTTACAACTTGGACTGTGACGGTTTTAGTGGCATTCTTCCAGACCTCCAACTATTTCGGTTTACTACCTTACCAATATGCATTACTGGTGATCATCGCCGCCATCGTTATCGATCAAATCTTCGATAATTACGTGTCGCCCCGATTACTTGGCCAGACCCTGGGGGTCCATCCTGCTGCAGTTCTCGTGGCAGCTCTCATCGCCGCAAAATTGATTGGGATAATCGGGATCTTACTGGCAGCTCCAGCATTGGCTTCTTTGAAACTTTTAGGGCGTTATACTATTCGTAAGATGCTTGACCTTGACCCTTGGCCAGAAGATGAGTCGACTGCTCGTGAAGTTGAGTTTCCCTGGGGGCAGGTCGCCCAAAGGATGAGGGTTTGGTGGCGATCACATCAGCGAGAAAAACGAGAGGAATGACGCTCTGAATATAAAAAATCCCCGCAGCGGGAAGGCAAGCGTTGCAGGGATTCAGGGTAACGGTATAACTTTTTTAATCGGTTCCGTAGATCGCTAGGTGAGGTTGTTCATAGAGCTGCTCGCGGATATCGACCACTTGGCGGCGGATACGGTTATCACGCTCTAAGAGATCAGTGATTTTTTCACAACCATACATCACGGTTGTGTGGTCGCGGCCCCCTAAATATTCCCCAATTTGAGGTAATGAAATATTTGATTCTACTCTCAACAGGTACATGGCGATCTGGCGAGGTAATGCCACCTGGCGAGAACGACCCCTACCCAGGATACTATCCACTGTAATTCCGAAAGTCTGAGCAACGGTGCGGATAACCTCCTCAGGATCTACTTCTGATCGCCTGGGTGCCAAATCTGACAGGGCGGTCTCCACCAGTTGGGGGGTAAAAGGTAAACCGCTGATTTCCGCAAAGGCTAACACTCGAGTGAGCGCTCCCTCGAGTTCCCGAATATTAGATTGCGCCCGACGTGCGATGATCTCCATCAACTCATCCGGTACTCTGCGATTAGCTCGTTCAGCTTTGGTGCGCAGTATTGCTAGGCGGGTCTCAAAGTCAGGTGTCTGGATATCTGCGGTTAACCCCCACTCGAACCGCGAGCGCAAGCGTTCCTCCAAAGTTACCAGGGCTTTTGGCGACCGATCAGACGAGATCACTATCTGTTTGTCCTGACCATGTAAAGTGTTGAATGTGTGGAAAAATTCTTCCTGAGTCGATTCCTTACCAGCTATGAATTGAATATCATCTATCAACAATACGTCAATGCGCCGGTATTTGTCTCGGAATGCCTGAGTCGTGTGCGAACGAATGGCGTTGATTAAGTCGTTAGTGAATTCTTCAGAGGAGACGTATAAGACCTGAAAATTCCTTCGTGCAACCATATTTCCAATCGCTTGCAACAAGTGCGTCTTTCCCAAACCCACTCCCCCATACAAGAAAAGCGGATTATAAGCCTTGGATGGATTTTCCGCTACAGCCAGGGAGGCAGCCTGTGCCAGGCGATTGCTCGCTCCAACCACAAAATTTTCAAAGGTATAGCGTGGATTTACGGAGGAACTGTTGTTCCGAGGTGTGTCCGATTTTAAAACGTCCACCACCTCATCCTGTTCAGGGAATTCTTTCGCTTCAAAGTTCTTAAAAATTGTAAAATGCAATTCAACGGTCCGGTTCATAATGCCTGTAAGAATACGCACAATCGTACTTGAAAGACGACTTTCCAACCAGTCTCTGGCGTAGGCATTTCCCACTCCGATAATAAATGCCCCATCTTCATAGGAGATCAGTTCAGTATCACACACCCAGGTATCAAAAGCAGCCTTAGACATCTCCATTTGTAATTGTCCCAAGGCTGCTTGCCAGGCTTGCTCTGCCTTCATATTTATACTCCTCCTCGCTCCATTGGAATTTCTATGTAAACAAACCGGCAAAATCCGTCAAACTAGTAAATTAATAGGATCTCCAGCCACCGATTCTCTCGGTGGGAGCAAATATTCTCCTGAATTTCTGTACTGAGTGTAAAACTTAACTTTGGGGGATTATCAGATCCCCAGTCGTCACCGATAATCCGACGACAGGTGCGGTGGGTCACCCAATAAAAGTGGGTCTCACAGAAAGCATTCTAGCAGATAATGGGGTCAAAAAGCAAGGCACGAAACCTACGGAATCTTAAAAATTCTGGATAATTTAAGGTTAGTAATCTTAAGGGAACATTCGCGCAATGGTAATTATTCCAATCAACTTCTTCCTGATAGCCAACCCACAAATAGGGAGAATTTCAAACCTCCCCCCACATATTCGGTCATTTCGTTAAATCGAAACCTTAAAGATTCCTCAAGTCCACAATGTTAAAACATGGTAATCAGGGAATTCTCTTAACTTGTTTCTTTAGCATCCGATTTTGGTATTTTGTCATAGGCAGAATTACTGACTTGGGTAATAAGGTTTACATCTGCAGTTAAATTCTTATTAAGTACGGACAAAACTGATTTTGATATCTCTCCTACACGACGTTAACGATATTCTTGCGTAAGTTAGGTATGATAGAGTTACAAAATCAAGAACGAATGAGGAGACACCTATGGCCAAAATTATTGGCATTGATTTGGGAACCACAAATAGCGTGGTAGCCGTTATCGAAGGCGGTGATCCTGTCGTGATCCCGACTGCAGAAGGATCACGTCTTTTACCTTCGATTGTGGCGTTCAACAAAAACAAAGAACGATTGGTTGGACAAACTGCCAAGCGTCAAGCGATTATAAACGCTGAGAACACAGTCTATTCTATCAAACGCTTCATGGGACGGCATTATGATGAGGTGGAAACCGAGCGCAACATGGTGCCCTATGAAGTAGTGCAGGGACCTGCGGGAGATGCGCGTGTGAGCCTCCCTATGACCAATCGGGAATATACCCCTCAGGAAATCTCTGCCATGATCCTGGCTAAATTGAAAACAGATGCTGAAGCATACCTTGGAGAGCCTGTCAAACAAGCTGTCATTACCGTTCCAGCGTATTTCAATGATAGCCAACGCCAGGCCACCAAAGATGCCGGTAAGATAGCCGGACTTGAAGTGCTCCGTATCATCAACGAACCGACTGCAGCAGCTTTGGCCTATGGTCTGGACAAGAAAGAAAACGAACTTATCCTGGTATTTGATCTTGGTGGAGGCACATTCGATGTGTCCATCTTGGAGGTAGGCGAAGGAGTAATTGAAGTTAAATCCACCAATGGAGATACCCACTTAGGTGGAGATGACTGGGATGAACGTATTGTTAACTGGATCGCAGATGAATTTAATAAGGATCAGGGTATCGATATCAGGAAAGACCGGCAGGCTTTACAGCGTCTTCGTGAAGCAGCTGAAAAAGCCAAGATCGAGCTCTCCAGTGTGATGGAGACAGAAATCAACCTGCCTTATATCACCGCAGACGCCTCGGGACCCAAACATTTACAAACCAAAATCACTCGTGCGAAATTCGAACAATTGACCGAGGATCTTGTAGAGCGTTTGCGCGGTCCCTTCAATGCTGCTTTAAAAGATGCAAACCTGAATCCGACCGCTCTCAATGAAATTGTTTTGGTTGGTGGCGCTACCCGCATGCCTATGGTACAGGATCTCGTGCGATCCCTCACCGGTAAGGATCCTCACAAAGGCGTCAACCCTGATGAGGTCGTGGCGGTAGGAGCAGCTATTCAGGCCGGTGTAATAGGCGGTGATGTAAAGGATGTTTTACTTCTCGACGTCACCCCCCTATCCCTCGGTTTGGAAACATTGGGAGGTGTCATGACCTCCTTGATCGAACGGAATACGACCATTCCTGTCCGTAAGTCAGAGATTTTCTCGACCGCAGAAGACAATCAAACCGCCGTGGATATCCATGTGCTGCAAGGAGAACGCCCTATGGCTGCCGATAATATGAGCCTGGGTCGTTTCCGGCTTGAAGGCATCCCAGCTGCGACACGCGGCTTACCTCAGGTAGAAGTAACTTTCGATATCGACGCCAACGGAATCTTGAACGTAGTCGCCCAAGACAAAGCTACCGGCAAAGAACAAAAAGTCACCATCACAGCTTCCACCAACTTGAGTCAGGACGAAATTGAAAAAATGGTCCAGACCGCCCGTGATCATCAGGCTGAAGATCGCAAGCGACGTGAGTTAATCGAAGCCCGTAATGTGGCTGATAACCTCGCCTACCAGACCGAGAAAACCTTAAAGGAATTGGGTGATAAGGTGCCTGTCAATGAACGTCAAAACATCGAAAGTAAAACAAAGGACTTGCGGGAGGCTATTAAAGGTGAGGCCAGCGATCAAATAAAACGCCAGACAGAAGAGCTCCAAAATGCATTCCATGCCCTCAGCCAGCAATTGTACGCCCAAGGGCAGCCAGGTACTGACAGCTCGACCGGGAATGGGCACGGTCCTTCTGTTCCTGAAGATGAAGGCGAAGTAGTGGAAGGCGAATTCCGCGAAGCTTAATTTCTATAAATCCCTTTTAAATATCTGCCTCCAATCTCGATGATATCAGCTACAGCTGGAGTAAAACGAGATTGGAGGCTTTGTTTTCTTTAACCCAGTTGTCTGGGATATCCTCCCTTGGCTATAATCCCGGAAAGTCCCTCTTACCGCTAATTATCGGACCAGATAGGATATAATCGACGCAACTAATATGGAAACTCGACCCTCTCCTTCCATCAGTAACTTTATCCCGGCAGCAGTGATTCTCGCGATCATCGGGTGGGGCGGTCTTTTTTTCTTAATGAATTACACCCTACCCACTACCGGTCCTCGCTGGTTGTTCTTCTTCCTTAGTGCAGTGGCTCTGACAGGCACTTTCTTACCAGTGGTCGCCTTTTTAAATCGCCGCTTTCAGTCAGACCCTCCCGCCACCTCCAACGTGATTCTGCGCCAGGCGATTTGGGTGGGTATTTATGGACCCACCTTAGCTTGGCTTCAAATAGCCCGCGTGCTCACTCCGGCTATTGCTCTACTTCTCCTTTTAGGGTTAGCCGTGATTGAATGGTTATTACGCCTACGTGAACGTAGCCAGTGGAATCCCTGATCATGGCCAAGGAAACATTCAACACCTGTTCAACTGAACCATCAGACCTCCACTTTGCATTTATCAACCCGTGAATAGCCTGCGTTCCCTCCCCTCGGTAGATCAACTTCTACAAACCAAGCCAGCCACCGATTTGATTGCTGCTTTCGGTCGTCCCCTCACCCTTCAAGCAATCCGCACTACTTTGGACGAAATACGGCTACGCCATGGAGATGGGTTGGCCATCCCTGGGAATGGCAATATTCTAGAGCGCACCCAGGATTTACTGAACAGGTGGACTTCTCCCACCTTACAGGCGGTGATCAACGCTACCGGCGTCATCCTGCACACTAATTTGGGCCGGGCGCCACTCAGCCAGGCTGCTCTTAAAGCTATCCTGGAGGTGTCCAAAGGGTATTCCACCCTGGAGTACGACCTGGGAAAGGGTAAACGCGGCTCCCGAAGCTTGCATGCTGAGGACTTGCTTAAGCTTCTCACTGGGGTAGAAGCGACCCTGGTGGTCAATAACAACGCCTCAGCCGTATTACTAGCCCTTTCCGCCCTGGCTCGCCATCGCAGGGTTGTAATTGCTCGCTCTCAATTGGTGGAAATTGGTGGGGGTTTTCGCGTACCCGACGTCATGAAACAATCCGGCGCGAAACTGGTCGAGGTGGGTACAACTAACCGGGTGCATCTCTCGGATTATGAACAGGCTCTGACCGAGCAGCCTGTCGCTCTGGTAATGCGGGCCCATCGTTCCAACTTCCAAATCATTGGTTTTACCAGTGAACCCTCCCTCCCCGAAATCGTCTCGATTGCCCATAACTCGGCGATCCCTGTTATCGATGATTTAGGGTCCGGTTCCTTGCTCGATACCGCCAGATATGGGCTTGGTCATGAACCGATGGTCCAGGAATCGCTAGCCGCGGGTGTGGACCTTGTCTGCTTCTCTGGAGACAAGCTGCTGGGAGGCCCTCAAGCCGGCATCATTCTCGGCCGTTCTGAATTGTTGAACAAATTAAAAAAACACCCCCTGGCACGCGCCATTCGTGCGGATAAGCTCTGCCTGGCTGCCTTATCTGCGACCTTGCTTCATTACCTGAAGGATGAAGCACAACGGGAAATCCCTGTATGGCGGATGATATCTGAGCCAGCCGAAAGGTTGAAGTTCCGTCCGACGCAATGGATGAAAGTATTGGGTCAGGGCGAAGTCATCTCCGGTCAATCCACTGTTGGTGGTGGCAGCCTACCCGAAGAAACCCTGCCCACCTATCTCTTTACTCTGAATGTCCCCAATCCTGGCAGGACTCTCGCTCGTTTGCGTCAATTTCATCCTCCCATTATCGGGCGCGTCCAGGATAATCGAGTGGTAATTGATCCACGTACCGTCTTAATCGAACAAGACGAGATTTTGCTAGCAGGGTTGACAGAAGCCCTGCAAAACCAAAAGTAAGTTCCTGAAGTCCAACTTCTATTCGATGCGAATATTGACATGAGGGAGATTAACGAATGAAACAAGACCTAGATGGTCTCATGGAAACCAATAACCTGGACGCCTTATTAATTATAGGTCCAGGGCTCCACAATCCACCCATGTATTATTTTACCGGGGGAGCGCATCTCACCAATGCTGACCTGATCAAGAAACGAGGCCAGGACCCAATTTTGTTCCATTATCCCATGGAGCGCGATGAAGCGGCAAAGACGGGTTTGGCTACTAAGAATCTTTCGGATTACCACATGAGTGATTTGATAAAACAATGCCACGGTGACCAGTTGCAGGCGACGGTGTTGCGTTACCAGAAAATGTTCTCAGATCTGGAGGTCACCAGCGGCAGGGTTGGGCTCTTCGGGAAAACCGATGCTGGCTCAGCTTATGCCATATTCACGGCATTGCAGGAACGCATGCCAAATCTCAACATTGTTGGCAACTATAATGACTCTGTCCTGCTTCAAGCCATGGCAACCAAAAGCGTCCTTGAAATCGAACGCATCCGCCGAATGGGTCAAATCACCACAACCGTCGTCGGTCAGGTGGCAGATTTCCTCTCCAATCACCCCGCCCGAGATGGTGCCCTGGTAAGATCCGATGGTCAACCGCTCACCATCGCCGATGTAAAAACTCGCATCGACTTATGGTTGGCTGAATATGGCGCAGAGAATCCGGAGGGTACCATCTTTGCCATCGGTAGGGATGCCGGCGTACCACATAGTAGCGGAACTCCTTCAGATCTCCTCCGCCTCGGCCAAACCATCGTCTTTGATATCTTTCCCTGCGAAGCAGGTGGAGGCTACTATTACGATTTCACCCGGACCTGGTGCCTGGGCTATGCGCCGGATGACGTCCAAGCGCTTTATAACGACGTTTTGGATGTCTACAGGCAGATTATGAGTGAGCTGCAGGCCAATACCCCCTGCCGGGATTACCAGATACGCACCAGTGAACTCTTCAAGGAAAAAGGTCACCCAACCACTGAAGAAACCCCTGAAACAGAAGTGGGATACGTGCACAGTCTAGGTCATGGTATTGGTTTGCATATCCACGAAAGGCCTGTATTCGGTTTTACGGCTAACCAAAGAGATCAACTGAACCCTGGAGTAGTCGTAACCATCGAACCGGGTCTTTATTACCCAGATCGCGGTATGGGTGTTCGATTAGAAGACTCTGTTTGGATTCGGCCCGACTCTCAAGTGGAAATCTTAGCGGATTATCCACTGGATTTGGTAATACCCATAAGAAAGCCATCCTGAGGCCATAGAGAGCCAGCTATGTCAGAAATCCAACCCGAAATTGATGCTCGCATCTTGGGGATTGAAACCTCATGTGATGAAACCGCCGCTGCAGTTGTCGAAAGCGGACGTGTTATTTTATCGAATACGGTGGCTTCACAGGCAGAATTACACGCCCAATACGGGGGTGTATTTCCCGAGATTGCCTCTCGCCAGCATATCCTCACACTTTATCCAATAATTGAAGGAGCTCTCCAGCAAGCCCATCTGACACTGCATGATCTCGATGCTATCGCTGTCACGCGCGGTCCCGGCTTGCCTGGATCATTGGTGGTCGGTATGAACGCTGCCAAAGGTTTAACCCTGGGAAGCGCTTTACCCCTTATCGGTGTCAATCACTTAGAAGCTCACATCTACTCAGCTTGGTTATACCCTGCAGGTCATCCCCCCACCGCTGAGCCTCAGTTCCCCCTGTTATCTTTGATCGTATCTGGTGGACATTCTGAGTTGGTGTTGATGACGCAACACTTAGTTTACCAACGATTGGGCGGTACCTTAGACGATGCTGCCGGAGAAGCATTTGACAAGATCGCTCGTTTATTAGGGTTGAGTTATCCAGGTGGTCCATCCATTCAAGAAGCCGCTGAAAATGGCAACCCGAAAGCTTTCGACTTCCCGCGAGCCTGGTTAGAAGGCTCCTGGGATTTTTCGTTTAGCGGTCTCAAGACCGCTGTTCTACGAGAGGTGCAAAGGCTGGAAGGAAGCGGTTTAAACTTGCCTGTTGCAGATCTGGCGGCTAGCTTTCAGGCAGCTGTTGTAGATGTGCTTGTCGGTAAAACCTTAGCAGCTGCCAAGAACTTCAACGCCAAAGAAATTCTGATTGCCGGGGGCGTTTCAGCAAATAAAACTCTTCGAGAGACCATCGAAGCGAAATCATCTTGGCAGGTACATATCCCACCTATCTACCTTTGCACCGATAACGCCGCCATGATCGCCTCAGCTGGTTTCTATCGCTTTGCCCAGGGACAGCGAGATTCTCTGGCCATAGATGTTTTACCCAACTGGCCGATATCAGGAATCTGAGATAACAAAGCACAAGAAAATAGAAACCGCCCATAGGGGATCGGCTCCGATTCCCCGTAGGGCGGTTCTGAGTGAGGAGAATGCAACTATCATTATACGCATTCAGCTAAATAGGGCATGAAAATGGCATAAAAAAATCATTAGAAAAACGCAGTGAATCCAGGCCTTAATGTTATTTAAGAGCCTTATTGATATCTTCCAAAGATATCGGGCCAGGACGTAAGATCACCGCTTCCTGGGAGGTGCAATCGACTACGGTGGAAGGGATACCTCCCGGAGTATGCCCTCCGTCTATGATCAGGTGAACTCTACCGTCTAGCTGCGCCAGTGCTTCCTGGGCAGAATTTGTGTTTTTCTCTCCGGATAGATTTGCCGAAGTGACAGCTAGTGGACCCGTCATACGAAGCAAAGCCAATGCCACTGGATGGTTGGGCACACGCACCCCGATCGTCGGTAAGGTAGAAAGCGTATCCGGTACGCTGGGGTGACGTGGTACGATCAATGTCAGCGGTCCTGGCCAAAATCTTTCCGCCAGCCTTAGGGCAATTTTGCTCGGTGAAAGGGAAACAAACTCTAGTTCGTGCAAGTCACTGATTAATATCGCGATCGCCCGGGAACTATTCCGCCCTTTTATTGTATATAAACGCTCAACATACTCTTCTCTAAAGGGAAGGGCTGCCAGCCCGTACACGGTATCGGTAGGGAAAACGACTGCGCCGCCATTTTGTAATATATCCACTGCATGAGCCAAGACAACAGGGTGATCACTGCTGAGGACTTCAGTTTTCATGGTCGGGTAAGTAGTGAGTAAGTTTCGCTGAGAGGTTGTGAGCCCTCATATTATAAAGTATGTTCGTTACTCCTGCTCTTCCCAATTCTGGTACTCGAAAAACCTCTAAGGCCAAACTTCCCTCTTTTTTCTGACCATTTCGGGGGTGAGATCAAATCACAATCCACAGCTGCGAATTCCCCTTTCTTTAACCAAAACAATTTCCCGCATGTATTGCGATAATTAGCTCCAAACAAGGCTGCTTATCGGTTCAGTTCCCAGATAATGCGTAAGCCATCTAAGGTAAGCCATGGCGCAATAACCCGCAGGACAGCAGTCTCGTTGGCGATGATCTCAGCAAGACCACCCGTTGCGATGACCTTCATCTCCGGGCCGAGTTCTTTTCGAAACCTTGCCACCATCCCCTCGACCAGGGCTACATATCCGAATAACAGGCCAGATTGCATAGAATGTACTGTATTTCGTCCGATCGCCTTCGGAGGTCGTTGCAAATCAACCCTTGGTAATTTAGCTGTCCTTAAAAAAAGCGCCTCGGAGGCGATATTGATACCCGGAGCAATTGCCCCTCCCAGGTAATCCCCTTCTTGGGAGATAGCATCAAATGTTGTCGCAGTGCCAAAATCAACTACACAAGCTGGACCACCAAATAAGTGCTGCACAGCAGCGGCATCGGCAATCCGGTCGGCACCCACCGCCCGTGGATCTTCATAACGATTGCGTACGCCGGTTTTCACACCCGCATCCACCACCAATGGGTCTTTTCCCAGATATTGCATGCAAGCCTGGAAGATCTTACCGGTGAGAGGCGGTACCACCGAAGCAATACAGACACCTGTAAGATCCGTTGCTGATTGACCAGCATGTGATATTAAACCCAGGAACTGCAATCCATACTCATCCGGCATCCGCTCGTGGTCGGTCGCTAACCTCCAGCGTGGGCCTAATTTTTTGCCGTTGTAAAGCCCCAAGGTTATGTTGGTGTTGCCAATATCGACTGTTAAAAGCATGTTATGGCTGTTCTCCGATCAGAATGTTATCTATTAAACGGGTTCTCCCAAAATACACCGCCATAGAAAGTAGCACCCGCTTTACTGGACCTTCCAGTTCCTGCAGAGTATCTGGATCAGCGCAGGAAATATACTGAAGTTGAGCCAGTTTCTCGCCGTTAACCACCTCAGCCACAATCCCTCTAAGTTTGCTTGCCTCCCGTTGACCCCTTATGAATGCTTCGTCAGCAGCCCTTAGAGCCCGGGAAAGCACGATTGCCGCTTTCCGTTCAGCCGGATTTAAGAAGACATTCCGGCTGGACATCGCCAGTCCATCCGCTTCTCGCACAATTGGGCAAACGACGATTTCGGTTGGGAAATTCAGATCCTGCGCTAACCGTCGTACAACCACTACCTGTTGGGCATCTTTTTGACCAAAATAGCTCTTTTGAGGTTGTACACAGTTAAGTAGCTTCGCAACTACCGTCGTGACACCTCGAAAATGGCCTAGTCGGTATGCGCCCTCCAGGGGTTTGGTGACCTCATCGACCATCACCCAGGTCTGGTATCCAGGCGGATACATCACTTCGGGATTGGGAGTCCATACTAGATCCACCCCCTCGGCCTCCAATAACTGCAAATCTTGAGGAATATCGCGCGGGTATGCCTCCAGGTCTTCGCTGGGTCCAAATTGAGTCGGGTTTACAAATATGCTGACGACTACACTGGCACAATCATCTCGAGCTCGTTGAACCAGCGAGAGATGCCCGGCGTGTAAATAGCCCATTGTTGCTACAAATCCCACCGGTCGTGCTAAACCCGCGCGCTCGGCCCGTAATTCTGGTATGGTCGTGACAACTTTCATGTTTGCCCTATTTGGTCATTTATACAAAAGGGATCTACAATCCATTCTCCGCAGGGTGAATCATCCCTCTTACCAGCTGCCAAAGGGTGCGATTAACCGGTGTGGGCACCTTTATCCGCTCGCCAATGGATACGATCGCTCCGTTGATAGAGTCAATTTCGGTTGGCGCCCCCCGAAGGACATCCTGTAACATCGAAGAATAATTCGTGGCCGTGCGTCGAGCGACTGTCTCTACAGCCATCACTGCATCGGGATAGGGCAGGTCAATTCCCAGTCCATCAGCCACACAAGCTGCTTCCCGTGCTGTGCTGCCCATTAAAGAGCGGGCCGTGGGTCGGGATAACAACTCTCCATTTTGGACACCCAAAAGGGCTGTTAACGGATTGATTGCCGCGTTGATCACCAGTTTTCCCCATAGTAACCCTTCGGTATCTGCCAGCATTTCGACTTTAAAGCCGGCTACCCGCAGCATATCAGCCAGCGGTTCAATCCGAGCATGTACACCCAAGGAGACCCTCCCATCTCCAACCGGTCGGACATGCCCAGGATCGAGCAAAGTTGCCCCTGTGGTTGTGATTCCTAATGCAACCCGTTGTGACCCGAGCGTATCCGCCAATGTCTGGTGATTGTTGATGCCATTCTGTAATGTCAGTGCCAGACCATCTTCAGCCAGACATGCTGCTAACTGTTGTGCCGCCCGCTTCGTTTGCCAGGATTTTACTAGCACCAGTGCGAAGGGAATATCAGCGCATTCATTCGGATCATTGGTTACTTTTAACCTGAAAGTCCTATCTTGGCCATCTGGCCCGACCAACCGAACACCATTTTCTTTCAAAGCCCGTAACCCTTCAGGCCAGGTTCCCAAGAGGGTCACAGGGATATCCGCAGCTGCCAGCTTGGCTGCAAAAAGGCTGGCCATAGCTCCTGATCCCACGATGAGGATAGATGTATCCATCTGCAATACCTCTTTACAAAATCATTGTGGGATAGCTTCTACTTCTGCGAGCAGCGCGGCCCACTCTTCTTCCGGCATATCGAAGGTGTGTTCAGGAGCTGGAAACAAACCGCCTTCGACATCCGATTTGTATGCGCTGAAAGCCCGCACCATCTCGGCATGTAGATTAGCGTACTGCCTGACAAATTTGGGTGTAAACCGTTCAAATAACCCCAATAGATCATGAGTGACCAAGACCTGACCATCACAACCAGCTCCAGCGCCAATACCAATCGTGGGTATCTCCAATCGTTGTGAAACCAGGGTCGCCAATTTGGCGGGAACTGATTCTAAAACGATGCTGAAACAACCGGCCTCTTGCAGGATTTGTGCATCTTCCAACAAACGGCGCGCCGCTGGAAGAGTCCGCCCTTGGGCGCGAAAACCTCCTAACTGGTGCACACTTTGAGGGGTTAAGCCCAGGTGTCCCATCACCGGGATGCCCGCACTGATGATGGCCTTGATAGCCTCCACACGTTCTTGACCACCCTCCAGTTTGATGGCATCCATGCCACCTTCTTGTAAGAAGCGCCCGGCGTTTCGCACGGCATCTGCAGTCGAGGCCTGGTACGACATGAACGGCATGTCCCCGATCAATAAGGCATAGCGTGCTCCTCGCGCTACCGCTTTGCAGTGGTGGATCATATCATCCATGGTAACCGGTAAAGTAGTCTCATACCCGAGCACCACCATCCCCAGCGAATCTCCGACCAGGATCGAGTCGACACCCACCTGGTCCATCGCCAAGGCTGTCGGATAATCGTAAGCAGTGAGCATCGTGATCGGTTCACCGCGCTGCTTTTTTTGACGAAAAACCAGCTTCGTGATTTTTTTACGGTTTGGAAAAGATTGGGGAGATGAAGATGACATGGTACCCTCCTTTTTGGGTTATGGTAGGGTCCTGGAATTTGAGTATGGAAGCTTCTTCGAAACGATCACACCCTGGTTTCAAGCAGCCATTCATCTCAAACCTGGAACTTGATGAGATATCGTTATTAATTTTTCACCCGTCTCGGTCCTGGTTGGATCCAAGCGGATGCATAATTATCTCTAAGAATTCGCCTTTTGACAAGGTGCTTATAGCCCATACTCCAATCTTTGTAGATATGGCTCGAACGCTTCTTTACAAAGCGCCTGTTGTTCAGGCGTAAAGACTTCCCGGAAACGCCCGATCCTGCCTTTAGAAAGGTGTAAGCCCTTTTGTAGGTCGCTGCCTTTTTCGGGTCGGTATCGATCAAATACCGCTCGCACCTTTTCACCTTTTCCATCGATATCGAGAAAGTCTGCTAGATGTTTGGCCTCCACATGATAACTAGTCAATAGATTTTCATAACGCGTATAGAAAGCTGCCTGGCAATCTAACCAGGCTTCCGATATCGCCACGTAACCTTTCATAAAGGAAATCGCCTTTTCGAGGGAGTCCAATTCTGCAAATGCATTCATCCGCTGGGCTTCCAGTGAGCGTTGACCGTATTCGTAGGCAGAAAGTAAGGCATCGCGGGGGTCCCTAAAAATATATGTGGGTTTGATCAATCCCTGCCGGATCAACCTCAACACGAAACGATTTGGAGCCGCGTGGGTTTTGATCGCGAAAGTATTGCCCAATATGGCCGGCAAAAGCACTGGGATGAGCCGGGCTGGGCTTAACGCGCGGATATTACAATTCACTTCCGTCAGAATCGATTGTAAACCGAAACGCCTGCGGATCTGGCGAGCATCTTGATAACCAGCTGCCAACAAAAGATCATGCGTCAAGTTGTAATACCACCCCGAACCGGCGCGCGGCATTCCCACAGATAAAATAATCTTACCAGACATGCTATTTCCTAAGAATCAAATCATCAACAGGTCCATACAAATTGTTCAGTGCTCAGATAATCGCCTGCGTCCACATGATTATCTCATCAGCTGCGATTTTTTGCCAATAGAGCCTTTTTCTCACCTTCTGGTATAAAAGCCACCACTAAGGCGTTTCTCTGGGCTTGGTGAATTTGCGCCGGAGTGAGACCCGCAGCCACCGCCGCGACTTCATATTCATAGGGCAGGTCGATTCCGCTGATACCCGGATCATCAGTGTT